>Ga0116228_10005608_pt1 | contig 11184 bp, 7 predicted proteins | sample S1TSphfallax_2_FD_89694 | JGI IMG/M metagenome (GOLD analysis project Ga0116228, IMG submission 89694) | Host-associated microbial communities from peat moss isolated from Minnesota, USA - S1T2_Fc - Sphagnum fallax MG | ecosystem: Host-associated > Plants > Peat moss > Unclassified | place: USA... | reverse complement strand
TTTGCAACCCACTATTATTGTGAAATCTCCAACTCTAGATGCTAATTTTAATTCCTTCCACATTGTTTTTGGGCACATTGTAACAATTAGTAACAATATCATGAATGATGTGAAACAAGAAAGCCCATCCAACATTGATGACCTTGTAGTGCAAGAGCATTATTAGGGCCTGAGTGAACCAGCACCCACCAGAGCACCAGTTGAGTTGAGGATGTAGCCGTTTTGGGATGAACTGCATCTATGGAATTTTATTTTATTTTTCCTCTCCCCCTGCCCTTCAATTTCAAACCTACCTACCCCTAAAACACTTACTTACCGCCTGATTTCTCTCCTTCTTATTTCTTTTTCTTCTTCTTTTCCCTTCTTTTTTTTCTTTTTCCTCTCCCACGACTTTGCTCCCCTAAGCTTCTGGACATGGGAGAGAAGGAAAGAGGGGTTTTCTTGTCAAGTTATTTTTTTGCAATACCCATGTATGGTTTTTGGCTTGGATTAGAATTCTTCTCAAATTCAATAACTACATTGGGTTGATTAAAATTTCTTGGGGTGTTTTGTTTGTTTCTAAATGCATGCACATTGGAAGCTTCAATTTTTTAACAAGGGGACAATGAAAAGCTCAAGGTCCAAGAGGCTCTTATGGATGTCATTGACCAAGTTGTTGTTGTCCAAGACATCCCAATTCCTGGTGCAAATGATGCACCCCCTCTTCCTTTGCACACAGTGCATTTAGGCGTTGAATGGGTGAAGGACGACTCTAAGTGGTGTTGCAAGGTCAAAGATTGCACAAAGAAATATAGTGCGAAGGGGCTTTTGATTATGCACTTGAAGAAAGTGCATAGTCTTGCAGTAGAAAAAGGCAAGCATGGTCGCCTTTCAATGCGCCTTGAGGGTCCTAAAACCACAATACAATGAATGCAAAAGTTTTTAATGACCCAATAGCAATCATGTGGCGAAACAAACAAAAGGCCATAACATGTACGAAGATCACCATTCCAGTAGAATGGGATCAGTTGTAAAAGATTGTAGAAGACCTAAACAAGGTCAAAAAACCTCCTTTAATAAAAGTTGCCCAAGATCATATGTTGCAAATCCTTAACATTCTAGCTTGGGGATATGATACCATCCCTCAAGATGCCTTCTCCCATTTGGAAAAGCATGAGGACCTCAAAGATGCCATTACATCAATTAAAACCACCTAAAGCAAAAAGGCAATTGTGGCTTGGGATGCCACTTTGTGGTATCTGGACACTAGCAAAACTATTCATGCCTAGGAGATGCAAGCCCTACTCATGCTTAGAGATTTTCATGCATCAAAGTAATTTAAAATAACCAAAAGTAGCCTAGAATAACCAAAACTAACCTTGGGTGAAATAGCCAAAAATAACCAAAAATAATTGAAAATAGCCATAAATAACTGGAAATAATGTAAGGTGAAATAATTTAAATTAATGAAAAATAATCATATAATAATTGAAAGTAGCTTAGCATATGTAATATTATATTAACAAAACAATTATGCATTTATTAAAAAAAAAATTCAAAAGAATGATTATTAAAATGTTATTGAATAATGATATTCAATTTTTTTTTTGTTCAAATGATTTTAAACTTTCAAAAGGAAATAAATGTAATTATGTACATTATTGAATTTTTGAAAAAAACAAATTCAAAATCATTTCATTTGAACAAAATTTCAATAAGATATGAATTTTCAAATTTATGTTTTTGTAATGTTTAAAATGAAGTATTTGATAAATAGAATGTAATGTAATATATTATCACAACAAGTGAGGTGGTTTGATGATAAGGGTGTTTGCTTCCATTCCAAAAGTCAAGGGATCAAACTTCATGGGTGGTGTTATGTTTGGTCAACAATGGTATATTAACCAAATATTATCCTATTGAATTCTTCGAATAGGTGCCTAGGTTGATTACATGGCCTAGGTAGTGACACATGTCAATAAATAATACACTTAAAAAATCATGAAATTATCAATAATATTATATATTAAATAATTAAATTTTAATTGATTTCCATGTTAGTTAGTTGATTAATTAGTAAGTGAATGGTTTAGTAAATTTGTATTTCACTTGAGAGTAACCTTGTTTCATTGTGTATTAGTGAAACAAATCATTGTTCGTAGCAATTGGTCCCCGTTTATTAGGGGGTTAAATAATTTCACTAAGTAAAAATGTCCAAATTCATTCAAAATCTAATGAAACCCAAAGTGAATTAAGACGCATTTTGTAGTAGTGCAAGTTAGTAAAAAAAAAATTGTCACCTACAATAGTTTTACATACAAGGCTATGTCTTATAATTTCATGATAGTAATAGTCTTCATTGAAATGTCCATCAAGTTTTGAAATAAAGAAATTAGTATTGATTATGGCCCCATGAATGTTTGCAAAACCAACAAACGTTTGAAGCCAAATACATAATTGTTTCCATATAGGTCAAGTTGGCCAATAAATAAGTTTATTGAATGTAAGATTAATTGTTGTGATGATTTGTTTGATGACAAGAGAAACAATTGATTGACCAACAATAAAAAGATTACTACATACCACAAGATTACACCTTTGAGTAAGTCTATACAAAACACATGTTATGTGCACTTCAACAAGAATCACAAGCATGTATCATGTGTTTTCATTGGAAAGTTTTGGAACCAATGCACATCATTGTAGTTTATCAAAAGAATTTGAAGACCATGTTATTGACCTTGGCTTCATTGAATGGCCAAGCTTTGTACAAAAAAGGCATGAATTACATGCAAGTTGTTGTCGATGCAAGTAGTTGGAGGTATACAAAATCTCTAAATTGGTTGTAATGGTCAAAATTAACTAAATAACTACAAAATGAGGTGGACAATCTTGTTAAAAGAACAAAGTTTGCATTAAGAAAATTAAGAAAGCAAAAAACCCCCCTATTATTGCATTCTCTTCAACAATCATCATAACAATGTTGAATGACAACCACAAAACTAAAAACAAAAGAATTGAACAAAGTTTACATAAAATTTGAATTTTGACAATACAAAAATTGTAATGATGCAACAACATTTGTTGAGCACCAAAGGCAAAAATAAATAAAATAATGAAGATATGAAAGCAAAACATTATAACATAAAAAATATTCATGAGCCTATTAAATTGATAATTGTAAACTTAAAAATCACCTAAATAAAGGTAATAGTTGCAAGGTGAATAGGCTCTTGCTTATGATCCATGCCTAAAGAAACCTCTTTTCACATGTAGTTACTACACAACATCATTGTCACTTTTGTTTGGACTTGCCCATGTTCTTCTTGTTAATTGTTTTGTTATTTTGTTTGAACCAAAACTTGGGCATTACCTTTCTTCATATTATGAATGACAATGAAATGATAAAAAGGTTGAATTGATTAATTAATTTCAAATTTGGATTTGCATAATTTGGATGCAACTTGAATTGAATTCAAATACCTTGAATGGCATTTAGATTCAAATTTATAAATTGGATTACATTGAACACAATAAATATTTCTCTTTAAATTCAACAAGGTTAATGATTTCATTGAAATTTTCATTGAATTGGATTTTTTTCATAATTTTGTTAAATTCAACCCAATTACAGACATTCAATTATGAAAAGCCACATGTTAATTTGCCATTTCATATCCATGTAGGCAAATTGGTGAAAGGAGTGAGGTAGTTAGGTAGTTGTGGAATGTTTTCATAATTGTATTTATGACCATATTATTGGACCCTATACTTGTTTCACTTAAACTAGTTATTATTATGATTGTCATTAGAATTTATATCATTTTTTTCTCTACAATATATAATGTTAATTCAAAATTGTAATGTCTTAAATATCTTGTTTACATTCTTGTTGTGTTTGGATAATGTTTGCCACAAAAGCTGCCTATGCTTTTATGAAGGGGTATAACCCATGCCCAAAATGGCCAAAAATAGTTTTATGAATGTAATTTTCATGCAATCAGTCTAATTTTTAAACATACACCCTTTTTTTTCCTTTGGGGGGCAAGAGGGGGAAGGGGGTGTGTGTAGGAAGGAACCTTCTTTAATTTAGGATTTTTTGTGTTTCAAGGTTTTTTTAATGTGTTGCCAAAAATGACCAAAAATAATTTTATGGAATCGTGTAAAAAAAAGGGATTACATATTGTTTAATTTTGCATACTTTGACATTTGTACTCCCTTTGCATATCTTCAACAATTTGTTTACAATTACTATCTTTATTTAGGATAGTAAGAAACAAAAACTTTATTATTATGGTCATTAATGGTTATAATGAAAATATGTATGTTAACTTTTCTTGTTGAACTACTACAACGTGCATGTTGTTTTATCTTACAAACCTAGAAGAAATAAAATCATGAATTCTTTAAATAGAAAATACTCATTAGATGAACCACACCAACATGATTCTTACCAATTTTTAAAAATATCCATAATATTTTTTTATTAATTAAATATGATAATCTTGGATCATAATTTAGTTGGTATCACATTTGGTCCATTTTCTCTCATCCTCATCTTTTCTCATCAATATACCTTTCCAAATCTAAAAATTTATTACACAATTAACACATATTTTTCCTTTTGTCACAATCTTTTCATTATTAATGACAAACCTACATGACAATGAGCATGCAACAAGAAAGGTGTAGTTTATACATTTACTTGACACATACCCCTATGACAAGGTAATGAACAAGGATTTGAATTCACTTCACAATCCTCCAAACAATATGAATCCCTAAACCCACACATTTGTCTTCAAGACTTGAAATGACATGCACATGTATGAAATAAACTTTGAAAAACCTTGTGTTGACACTATTGATGACCAATTTCCCAAGCCAAACAATTCTATTTTATGCATTGACTCAATGCATCCCATCAACCTCCATTCACTATCTCTTTCTTTGCAATTCCATTTAACTAATTTATCACTCATTAGAACAACCATTTACTTTTTAATCGAATCCAAAGTGCAAAATATCACTCCATCACTATGAAATCCCAAGACCCTTGATTTCCTCACATTCCCATTTCTTCATTGGATTGTGAAAAGTCCTTAAATTGTCATCATTACCTTACAAACTTCAAGTGATTTTATTACACATTTTAATTGAATTACAAAACATTTAAAGTTGTGCAAGTCTATGTTTTAGATGTGAATACAAATGCTAGAATTGAAGTGTATACCAAATTTGGTGCAGTGTCAATGAAAAATTGAATACTAGTGTTTGGGGTAGATGTCATTGAAAGAGTTTTTGCTTAGTCTAAATATTGTATGTCAAAACAATTGGGATATTCCTTACCATCTACATTTTTAAATATGCTTTAATCAACTTAGTTTTACCCAACTATCATTTGCATTGTCCTTTCAAGACAAAGTGGTATGGATTTTAGTTAAGCTCACTCCATTTAAAAATGAATGTTCATGACAAGTGTTATGACCATGGATGATGTTGGTATAGATTTACAACAAAAGAGTCCACATTTTTAGTTCCATAAGTTATCCTTTGGATGAATTGTACTTTGGACAATTCCAAATTGGAATTTGTTTAGTTGATTATGAAGTTAAGATGGATGGAAAGGTGTCTTTTTGGATTTGTGTCTTTTTAAAGGGGGGTTTTTTTTTAACACCATGGTTACAAATATATTTTCTATACCTTTTGTGCCAATTTGCATCTCATTTTTCTTATATTGAATTTGATTTGAATTCATTTAAATTTGAATTCAATTCAATTCAATGGAATTAAAATTCCATTCAATGAATTTGAATCACATTTAGATATTTGAATTTAAATATTCCATTCAATATTTTCATTTGAATGGAATTTAATTTTCACAAAATCAATTCATGATTAGTAATATGTAATGGAGCCCAAATGAATATAATTAAGAATTGGATACCCCATTTGTCAAATCCATTTATTCATACATAATATGGGTGAACATTAATGTTTTTTGTGGTGAAACTTCACATTTGTGCAAGCTCAAAAATGCTAGGTATACACTATACACCCATAAAATAACCCAAACTTATGACTTTGTCAAAAAACAATCACTAAACATTGTTTTTCACCTAATTTTTTATTAATGCTTAAGATCCATTGTCAACAAAAATGATGATGTAGATTTCTATGTTGTTAGTTAAGGGCATAGCCAAAGGGAGGGGTTTGCCAATAAGGCACATCACATGGGGGAGTTCGCAAATTAGGGTTATGGCGGCATTCAAAGCCACCACCTTCTTCCGCCTCCTCTAATATATGCATCATCGTTCATTTGCCTTCTCCTCTTTATGCATCGCCATTGTTTCACCTTTAAGAATTATGAAAATAACACCATTGCTATAAGGTGTAAATGATTTGGACGGAATTTTAAAAATGTATTGGGACTTGTGGGTGGCATATTGAAGTGTAACATCTTTTTCAAATTGTGCAATTAGGAAACAAAAAGTTGGGGGTTGTTATGCGCAACAATTTGGTTTCAAGAAAAGTTCGACAACATCTAAAGTTCAAAGTATTCAAGAAGTAACACCTTCAAATTAAGGTACTGCATTCCCATTGCTCAAGTTTTTTTGTAACATTTTATTTCAAGTATATCAATTTATTTTTCTTATGAGTTGTTTGTATGCCATCATTTCGATTAAAAAATTTCACCCCTAAAATTGCATACCAACTTCAAGTATAAGATGTTATTTAGCAATTTGATCCCTCTTTTTATGGATGCTACTTTTGATCCTAAAACTTTTTCTCCTCCTTTGTTTTTTACTTCCAATAAAGGCAAAGTTTATATTGTTGTTAATGTTAGTGTAATTGCAACTGTTGTCGAAGTTTCTATATCGTCAAATCTTGGAACTTCATGAATTTTTTATGTTGACCTAATTATCATTGAAAAAGTTGAAAAATGCATGTAGGTAGTAAGAAGAAATGAAAAGTTGAATGGGAGCTAAATCAAAGCTTCTAAAATACATGGGTAGAAAAATTTCCACGGGTGGAGCTATGTGGTGTGCTTGATCGATGGCAATATGTCAGTGGTAAGGTGTAAGGTATGTTCCATTGTTGAACACAAGGAAAATATGCATGTCCTTAAGTTTGATGCTTTGAAGAAACATAGTGGTTGACACATGTGTAAAGTACCTCGACATGGCAAGGTGGTTGGGAAGTTTTGCATTAGTCTTGAAAGCCAAAATGTTTGGAATGAAAAAATTTATGGCATCATTGGCCAAATGACATTCAGTTTTAAGGTGAGAAACACATTAGGGCTCAAAAGGGAAAAAAATTGTGCAATTTGTGACTTTGTTTCGTCTTTTGAAATTGGGGAAAACCCTCATTAACTTTGAGAACATGCATGGGTTGTTACAATTTTTTAAGGTGGAGAACAATTTTAATGAACATTGGATAAACATTAGTGGCTAGGGCATGGTAGAGTGTATGACAAATGTGGTCTTAGTAGCCACAAAGATGGCCATCTAAACAACAAATTACATATTTATAAGTTGTGGTGAGGTTATTTATTGGGCAAAGGCAATGTAGATTATGAAGACACAATGCATTCAAGTTGCATTGTGGTTGATTAACAAGTTAGACAAATAGTTTCTAGTTCAAGCGGTTTTGAATGCTATGGGAAATGTTTATTCACAATATTGGTTGTAGGATTATATGTTGAATAAATGTTTATTGGGCACCTTGCCTTGCTTAAGACATTATATTACTTCCTGAAAATCGTTAATGATGAATGTGCGATATTTTTAATTTTGTTTAATGGTCTAAAATTAGATGAACATGCCTCCTTTTTTGTGGTCACAATGAATTACCACACAACGAAATGTTGCCACCTTTCATCGCCAACCCAACATCTTAACTATGGCAAAGGTTAGGTTTAAACTGCATTTTGAAGGATCAACTTTCAAAGTTTAAAAAACTAGTTGAAATCTCTATTGTGATCACACTAGGTGCTATAAAGGATAAGTAAATGTTCTCAACCTTGTTTTAGATAAAGAAACAAGTTGAAAAATATTTTCATAGTCCATTTGGACTAGGTCATTATGATGTATGCCCAAAATTTCTATTATTTGCCCACATTCCCATTTTACTACGTTACCATTCAAGATTGGCATACCAACAAACATTCATACAATGTGGATTTGGAAAAAGGATTATGGTTAACTGTCACATGCATGAAATAATCAAGTCTACATGATTTTTAAAATTAAGACAATAATAAGGCCTAATCCCAAATCCAAATCATGAAATAAAAAAAACAAAACAAAAACATGACAAATGTAAGACAAAAATTCAATGGGATTTTATTGAAAGAATGAAATAAAAACAAAACAAGGCTATGATAACAAAAAAGACGTACCCAAAATTGATGTTGAATAGATTAACATTAATGGGGAATTCTATTTTTATTTATATCCATTGGCCATCTAACTTAAAGAAAAAATTCAATAAACTTCTAGCCCACATGCATCCCATGTCCACCCATCTATGAACTATGAATGAATTAATATTCAACTAAAAATGAACTAAGAATTAACAAGAAGTGAACTATGATTTAATTAATACTAAAATAAAGTCAATTAAAAGTGAATTAAAACTTAATTAAGAATGAATTAAACATTAACGAGAAGGGAATTAAAATTAAACTAGGAGTTAGATACAAGTTCATTACAAGTCATGGATAAACATTCAAATGAATGAATTTCATGGCATTGACATTTGTGACATTAATATGTTTAAATATGTTTAAAATTTAAGGCAAATTTGTTTTTGTGATGACTTTAAAGCTATTAGCTTGTGGGTTTACTATGAATACATTTTTGGTGAGGATTTATTTCTTTGTTAGCTTGAACCTAGTTTAAGTATTTCAATGTTATGTGGTTTTGCGCAAGTCAATTTTCTTTGACAATTGGGTTGAATCCACTCATGGATTGGATTCAAAGTTTAAACCTTAAAACCCATCTTTTTATTCCTAACCTATTATTATAGATGTGTTTTGTCTCATATGCACATGGATTTTTGAGTAATTTGTGATTATGTGGCTTGTAGGTCACCTTCAAATGTAGTTGGGCAAAATCCATTATGGATTGGGGTTTAACCCCCCTTGAAAGTAGTTTTACGTATATTTGTTTTTTCACATATTTTGAACTTGCAATGGTACTCTAGTATGCAAGTTACTTGAATTGCAATAAAACATAATAGATTCAAAGATTAAGCTAAAATGTCCCTTTTTGCACATTTATAAAGTCCAAAATTTTCATCTTTAATCAAAATTGTGTGGTCCATATTTCAACCAAATATGCATGTGTGTAGTTAGTTTATCAACTTTAATCAAAATTATGTAGCCAATATTTACACTAGAGATGAAACTATGTAACCAATATTTCACCTTGAACAACTACTTGATCGCATTTTATCATCATTTAATGAAACATGCAGAAACCACTTCATCGTGGCATGGAATCGCCATAAGACTATCCAACAATTAGCCATTGTAACCTATCATCCATCCTTACCCAAGTAGGTTGGGGAGGTTAGTTGAACTACCTTGGAAAAATAAAAAAAACCTTGGTGAACACATTGACTTTTCATGTTTAGAATTCATAGTGGTAAATGAAAACATAACATTGAAGTTATATTACTACTGAAATTTTTAAAAATTAAAAAAATATTTCCAATGATAATTAAGAAAAAAATGCATTTAAAATTATAACATGACTTCATACATAAAAGTAATTTATTATATAGAATCCACCAAATTTAAGACTAAAATAACCCCCATATATTTGATTCAAAATGATAAAATCTACATAAAAAATTCCATTTGGATGATATTCATGTGATGAGTTGAATTAATTAAATGAAGTAAAAATTTCAACATTATTATTTTTTCATTTCTTGCTTTTACTTGGTCTAAGTAATGAAATTAGAATGTCCATTATTTTAGAATACATTTGTCATTTACAATCAATTTTTGCCATTACAAAGTATCATTTGTAAATATTTTTTAGTCACAAACAATGTGTTTAGTTGCAAAAATTGATTGTAAACAACACTTTTTTTCTAATGTCATGACTCTTTAATAATTAAAATTTGTTCCTTATTAATTAAAATATGATTGGTGCCATTTCTTCCTTTATTCATAATTTTTTTCATAAGTATTAAATAAAAGTTGTATCTTTTAATTAAATTTGGCAAATCTTTTTCAATAAACATTCAAATTGTTCAATTTGGGCCACTTTTTCACTTCATTTAAATAGAAAATTTTATAATATTTCATGCACTACTAAATTGACACCCAACATTATTAAAACACACATACATAATCATACAAGATAAAAATTAAATTAAGAAAAAAAGTAAAAAATGTTCAAAACAATATAATAGTAAGTGACATGCTTTTCTAAGTGAACCTTAAAGTGAAAGGACTCGACTAATTAGGGCTCAAGTTTGAACCATGGCGGGGCAACCCTTGTGGTGGATCAAGTTACAAATTTAAATGTTGAATTGGGTTCGATTTTTAGTTTGATATTACTTATGAGTTGCATAAGTGCTGGTGAGGGAGGGCTTGAGGAAGAGGCCTAAGGAAATGTCCTCAACACACTAAGTCTTTGAACTAAACAAGTCCATGGTTAGGTCATAAGATGAGAAATGATAATCATGTGCAATAAGGCCTTGAATCAGTTAGAAAGTCTGAAAAGTTTAGTCTCACCCGTCTAAGAGTCAAGGTTAGCCGAATGTTACAAGATGAAGTGAATGCTAGAGCTAACAAAGTGCGTGACTTGCCATGTGCACATAGTTTAGTTGTTTAGTGAGGAATGTGATTAGAGACATGGGAGCGAAGGTGCAAGGGCGAATTTGGGTGCAAGAATAAGCTGGTTAAAAACGAGAAATTAAAATTAATTCTAGTCCCACTATCCATTTCTTATAGGTTTCAAAGAAACAAAACATCTTCTAACACTTTTCACATTGCAACACCCATTCGCGTGTGAACAGATCCATCCATTAGTTCCAGTGTGAACGGATCCATCCATCCATCCATCCATCTATCCATTCGTTCCTGTGTGAACGCCGTTCTATGTGGCGGAAACCAGGCGGTTGCTGCCGTTCTGCCGTTCCCGAAGCGGCCAAGGGAAGACAAGAGAAGACGACGCAGAAAAAAAT
>Ga0116228_10005607_pt1 | contig 11184 bp, 8 predicted proteins | sample S1TSphfallax_2_FD_89694 | JGI IMG/M metagenome (GOLD analysis project Ga0116228, IMG submission 89694) | Host-associated microbial communities from peat moss isolated from Minnesota, USA - S1T2_Fc - Sphagnum fallax MG | ecosystem: Host-associated > Plants > Peat moss > Unclassified | place: USA... | reverse complement strand
GAAGTAGCTAGAGCTTTGGATTTGAACAAAATGATGTAAATCCGATCAATTTTTATTGCAATAGAATCCAACAAAGACAAGGCAAGGAAAGAGAGAAGGAAACTAAGTAGCACAATTATTAACACCAATTGACAAATGAGATGTGAGAATGGGATGGTCGGTCCATAAGGAGTGGAAGTTGCATGGTGAGCAACCATGTTGCTACTACCCATTCAGCCTTCAAATGGATGAGGCTTGCATCTCCCTTATAGGAAAGCCTTTAACCATTCAACTGATAAAAATGGATGAGGTTTGCAGCTTTTGTCAGGGAGGAGCTTATTTTTTAAGGCATTTTTCTCTTGGTTGTGTAAACCCTAAAACCCCTCCACACCAAATTTGGTGCTTTCACACAAGGGAGCAAAATTTTGTCTGGTGAAGATATTCCTTTCCCCTGGAAACCCAAAGTAACCCAACTCCTCAAAAAACTCCCCCAAATCAACAAACAAACAAACAAACAAATAAATGAAGTTGAAAAAGGAAAAAAACCATCAAACAAATCTTTGCTCCTTACCATTTTTATGTAGTTGCAAGCAAAATTGATGTAAAAGTCACAAAACTTGATTCCAAAAAGGAATTAAAAAATCACTTTTTCTTAAGCAAGCATTGAATATCAATAACTCTTCAAACTTTTAGCACTGAACATCAACCATCTTCTTTGTTATTTTGTCTCTTGCTCTTGTACAATCCCATAGTTTTTTTGGGGGGATCTAGGCTTTGGTGAGCTTGGAAGAGGGATCGCCCAATGTGGGGTGGGGAACTGTCTCAAGGAAAAAGCTCTTGTGCTGCTGCTTTGAGAGAGCTTTGACCCCCAAAAAAAACAGGGGACTAGGTAAGTTGTGTTTTCTTTTTGGTTTTTGAAGTTTTTATGAACTGATTGTATGTGTTTTGCTAGTTTTTTCTTTGAGTTTGTGAGACCCTTGTTTCCTGGAGTGGGAGAACCTGGGACTTGGGTTCTGTTCAAAGTCTGTGATGCTAAATTTGTAACCTTTTTAGCTAGGTGGAGTTGGCCCTCCCTTTGTGTTTCTAGGACTTGGAAGAATCTAGTCTTGTCTTTGTGCACTTGAAATAGCTTAATGTGATTGAAGAGCACTGGAAATTAGCTTGGTAGTGGAGTCGTTGCGTTTTGAGGTGTTTCAAGTAGTTTCTGTATATTCTCTTTGGCTGTTAGAGAGACTAATAAGATGGAGAAGAGAGACATGGATCTTTGTGTTTTCTGATAATAATAGCAAATGACTTTTTAAACATCTGACAAAATCACCAATTCCCTTGTTTGCTGCACATCCTTGGAAACTAGCTTGATGGGTGGGGTTCTGATTTCTGGCTTGAAAGTTTAGGTTACAATCCTATAGTAGCACTTTGGACACTGATGTATGGTTGACTATTGATGTGTTGTGAGTTTTAGCAGGGGATGTGCGAGGTTCTGGAGCTTTTGTGGCAAAAGCAGTGTTTGTGAATTCTGGGTTTTCAGCTGAAATTGGGTGTGTTTTTTGGTGTCTGAGGATGAAGATTTCAAATTCTCTCTTGATTTTCCAGTTGAAATTGGCTGTGTCTGAAGAGTGCGAATCTTCTCTGTAGTTAATCCTGGGCTTTTGCTATACGGCATTCTGCATCTAGATGTGTGCTGTAAATAGGGTATAACACATGACCTACATGTGAGTGTATGTATGGCCCTTACTTACCTGCAAGAAAAGAAGATGCAAGAATTAAGCAAAGATTTTGGGGATTCGTTCAAAGTCCCGGATTCTTCTCTTTCACCAGTTTGAAGATATAGCTTCTACAGTTTCATCACCGTGTAGGAGGTCCCAACCACTACCCTTGATGTAGTTGGCCTCTTGTATGCCTTCCTTCAGCTTACATGCTTCTTGCTTTTACAGAAGCAAGCTACAAATTTATCCTCACAAGCTTATTTATTTCAGCTATTCATGAGGATAGTAACTATTGGATTTTGTATTAAATGTGTCTCTTCAGCGCTAGCTAGCAATATGACTCCGAAATTGTTTGCCTGAAAGTTGGAGCAGATTGTTACATACCCATCTGCACTTGCATCATTGGGAGCTGACAAATTCAGTCAGGAGGGAGTAAGGACTAAGGATGTTGGTGGCTATTCACTTGGACATTCATGATGAAGGTGATGGGTCTGATACTTTGCTCAAGTGAGATTTCCAAATTGAGATCTTTCAGTCTAAAAGATAGAGGACCTTGTGACCAGATTGGGATCTTTCAGTGAAGAAGACACACTGCTGTTCATTTCCCATGTAGTTGGCTCTGAACTGTTTTGCACTTTGCATCAATTGACTGATGGACTTGCACTTCAGGCAGTGGGCTGCTGAGAAATGGGTGCAAGAATGTTGTCAAAGAGACCAAACCCAATTTGATCATCTGGGTCGGTGAGGGATTATGGGGAAAGTGGGAGCAAGGTTTTAAACGATTCTGAAGTTGAGTTGCAGTTTGTATCATCCATATAGGAGGGTAGTGTTCTAGACCTCCTGAGGCACAGAAGATGGAAAGGGGGAACAATAAGAAAGGTGGGAACAATCCGAATGAGGTTTCCCGAGCTGAATCTTTTAGGGGATGGTCTTTCCGAGATCTGCTTGCAAGTCGAAGGAAAAGCATGGAAGAATTTGAACTTGAAGCAGAAGAGAACCCAAATAGGAGCAGGAATGGCAAAGCTGTGAAGTGCAGCAACAGAATGGGGCCTACAGATGAGCATGAGGTGCCAAAACCACCAAGTGAGAATCCTCAAGCTGAATTTACCTCATCATGGTCTCTGAGAGAATTGCTAGGAAGTCAAAGGGCAAGTGTGGATGAATCTGACGTTGGCTCAGAGATGACTACACCAAGACGCAAGAAATTGAGAGGAGTAGGAGGAGTGAAGGAAGCGGGAATGGCAAGTGGGAGCAGCTCCCCTCAACTGGGGGCATCTCCTATACGAGAGACAATCATAAACCCAGCAAGAATCCTTCTGACACCATCAGCAACTTTTGCACGGATCAAAGAGGAAAAGGAAGAGATCTCCAGACAAACGCCTTCTCCAAAAGAGTGGACTCTGAAATATGGAATCACATTGCCTCTGATTGGAGATGTGAAATGGGAGGAACTGAAGGAGCACACCAAGGTATGGCTTCAAAATCCCAAGAATCTAGCACTCCTCGTATGGGTGATTGCAGTTGCCGTGGCAGGAGCTATCCTCTTCATGGTCATGGTGGGGATGTTGAATGCCGTGATTCCAAAGAAGAGCAATAGAGATACTTGGTTTGAAGTTTCAAACCAGATATTGAATGCACTCTTCACTCTCATGGTGCTTTATGTGCATCCCACAAGAATCCTGCACACAGTATATTTGATAAGATGGCAGCCAAAAGATATCATCAAGCTGCGACAGGTGTATTGCAAAGGTGGATTGCGAAAGCCAAATGAATGGGTCCACATGCTTGTGGTTGTGCTTCTGCTGCAGTTGAATTGCTTCGCGCAGTATGCACTCTGTGGACTGAATTGGGGATACAGAAGAGCAAATCGACCTGCATTTGCTGTTGGCATCACCCTTGCTACATCTTTTGGAGCTGCAGCTGCTGCTGGCATCTACAATTCGGTGAGTCCTCTGGGAAAGGATTTTGAGGAACACATTGGGGATGATGAGGTACAACAAAAAGTCAATTTGGAGGACAATGAGATTGAAGCAGATAGAATTGAGAGAGGTGAACCCAAGGTCCAACCCTCTATATTCCACTTGCGCCATAACTATAAGCTGCTGGAGAAAAGGATGTCATTTGCATCCAAAGAGGGAAGGTTTGTGGAGCATCCAGAATGGGAAGGTGGCTTGTTTGACTGCTACGAGGAACCCACAATAACTCTATTCTCAGCTGCTTGTCTTCCATGTGTACTCGGATGGAATCTGGATCGAATGGGGTTTGGCAATCGCTATGTGCACGTTGTCACCTTTCTTCTCCTTTGTGCTGCACCCTTTCTCGTATTTGACCTAGCGGCAATCAATGTCAATAATGGGTATGCTACACTCCCAGCAAATTTTTTCTGCCAACTCATATGAAATTGGGTACTGGAATTGCATTGTGTGGGAATTCAGCAAGGCTTTCTTGATGTCTTCTAATGTACCTGCTGTGGGTTGGTGGGTGGTAAATTGTTACGAAGGTATGTGCGCCATAGTTTGGGAGCAACAGGGATTGTTTTGTGTGTGTTTGGCTTACTGTATGGAGGCTTTTGGCGCATCCGGATGAGAGAAAGATATAATCTACCTCCAAATAAATGGTGTTGTGGGCAACCTGGGATGACTGATTGCACACAATGGTTATTCTGTGGCTTCTGCTCTCTTTGCCAGGAGGTGCGCACTGCAGAGGCATACGACATTAAAGATGACAAGTTCTATGCAAAGAGAAGGGTACACACACCAGGAAACTCACCACCAAGGCTTGTTCCAAATGGAGGAGATGGCATAGACATGATGGCAATGCCGGGTGCTGTCCCTTCTTCTTCCTCCATTCAACCCCTTCCCATTTCTTCCATGGTACCTATTCAAGACAGTGAGCTAGTGGTGCCCATTGAATTAATCCCAGCTGACGAAACGGTGTTCTCGCCTCCACCACCACAAAATGTGAACTCACACAAAATCTTGGAATTAGAAAGCTCTGCTGAACAAGGTAATTAATTTTATGACCTAGGTTTTAGGTTTTTACTCGCCCACCCATGGACTCATTTGGGCATGATTGCTTAGTAGTGGAATTTGAAAATTCATAATATGTAGATCTGTCGGGTGGTTCATAAATAGGTACTATATATCTGAGTCAAATAGTTTGTCAACTTTTCTGACTCGGTGGGAGGTCAAAGTTTTGGAAGAAAATGCTCTTTTCCCTCTCTGGTGGCCACAACAGTTGTTGTTTAGTTTACCCTTTTAGCCAGGGTAGGAATTTGTATAACAAATCAGTTCTCAGCTCTATTCTCAAGGATAAGGTCTTATATCTTTGGTTGCATGTCACTACTTATTTGGCCAAATGTGTTTTTGAGACCATTTTTTACGCAAGACCAGCAGGTTCATGTTTCGTGGGTTTGGCAGTGGGGAGTTCTAGAAAATCTGTTGTTGATAGAGCTCGTAGAACAGGATTCATATGATAGAGTCACCATAATGCAGGCAATTCTGGACATCATCTATTTGGGTTTCATGCTGACAACATGCTGCCATGAATGTCTGGCACAAGTGTCCCACATTCTCTGGCAACAACCCTTTTGCCATGGCCAAGTCACTGATCTGAGGTGAGATTGCCTAAGGTCTGATCAGCATCATCAATGGGTTCACAACTTGGGCCATGACCAACACACCGAATGGAGCCAACCCTCCCTCCTTTATATTCTTTCCTTTGATCACTAGCTTTGTTCCATGCACATGGGAGGGATGCTCAACAAACTTGCACCAACACCCAAAGGAGATTTGTAGCCAAATTTTTAGATTGCCGCATTCATTGGTGGTACTAGGTTGTGAAGGTAGGTTGATGGTTGCTGCAACCAACTCATATAAATATCCATTTGCATGTTTGGCTTACGGGTGGCATGGCATCATCCTTCTTGGCCTTGATTGATAATTGTACCATGTAAGCTTGAAGTACTAATGAGTATGGGTGGTAGGGTTTAAGGTGCATAATGCACTGCACTTGGAGCAAGATTAATGTGGCCTGCAACTAACTATTCGGCAGCTTAGACCAAGGTTTATGGGTTCTATTTCTTTCTTTGGTCCTTTATTGTTGTATGAGAATGTGGGTTCAGTGTAGTTAGATCTTTCAAGTCTACACAGGTTCTAGACAACTATTAGGTAGAGTGATTTGTTGTCATCTTGGTTTGCCATCATGGCTCATTCATAACATCCACTGAAATTCCGCTTCAAATTACTCTTTGGTGCTTCAATCCTTGCCTCTACCAATATGAAGGAAGAAGTACAAGGCTCATAGGTCCTTTAAGGACAATGTGTCTCAAATCTAGCGCTTCAAGTGAAGATGGATGTCAAAATATAAACTACTTGTTATTAGTCTAATGGGAAGCTTGGTTGCATAAACACACAAAAAGTTCTTGCTTGTGCAGAGCTTATTGTGTTTGCATTAAATTATTTCCATTTTGGGGAACTTGTACACACCTTGATAATCAAATTAACTTAGAACAGAAATATTTATGGGTAGTTACGATTTCGTTGCAGATCAAACAATTTTCCAAGGCTAGTTTCACAAGTTCTACTCTAATCCACTATATAAGGTCATTAGTGAGGTTTCAAGTTGCTTCATATTTGCTGAAACAGTGGGTGTTGACAATGAATGGTGTTTTATGCATTTTAATGGCTACACTACTTGGCTGCATGTTGCATTTTGTCACACAAGTAACAATGGATTAAATGTCTGACGGTGGACAACCCTAAATATTAATTGTCATTATCGGAGTTTGAAAACACCCGGTGGTCTGTGCCCAATTTGTCAACACATGAAAATCTATTCACATTGGGTGTTGTTAGCCATGTAAGAAGGTTTCAATATTGTTGTGAAAAAAAATGTCCAAACTAAATACCTAAATGTCTTTTTAGTTATGTCCATGGAATTAGAACATCATTTATTGAGTTGAGATTATGAACGCCTTAGAGATAATCTCACACTACTAATTGCATTGAGATGTGAAAAGAACTTTCCCTCTTCATCTTTTGACATCATCATTCATTTCAACATTATTTGTCAATAAAATGGTTGTTATTGGGCAACACAAAGCTCAAGCTCGGCTTCATTCAATGATTAACATTTAATTTTATAACTCACATGGATCTAACATAGTTTCTCATGTGGATCACTCATTATGTACCTTTTTATTACTATCATTTTCACATGATGAATGTTCTTTGTTGTGAATTGCTTGCCTAGTATAAGTTGGACGCAAGCTTGCCCTAAATACAAAAGGAACGAAGTTAATAACAAGCTCTAATAATTTTTCTTAGTCCTACATGGATTGCCCCAAATTTTTTTGTCTTTCATCTTTCCAAGTGGCTCATTGTTTATTTGTAATACCTTTCTTGGGTTTTAAGAGGCATCTGTTGAGTTGGGCAAGGTCTTATGTATCAAGGTTACATTTCCTAGTAAGTTATTTCTATCTTAGGGCAAAATGTCTCTCGTGTTCTCTATCAATGTCTTCCTACTTGATTGTTTTGAGGCTTCCAAACATAACTACCATAATACTATTCCATATACTATTCCATAATGACTACTTTTGCCAATTGACCTAGTTGACTATCAAAAAAGTGGAATACATAAGCAAAAGACTTTTCCTAAAATTGCAATTCAAAATTTTAATTTGAAATTTTTATAATGACCAATGCATATCATTACCTTAGCAAAGTTGTGCAAGTTTACAAAAGTTGTATGACTTAAATTTTGTTGAATCACCTACTTCACCAAAAAAGAAAACAAATCAAACTAAGGAAGTAAGGGAGTCCAATGGAGTCCAATATTTGGGAAATGGCATGGAACAACACTAATTACATAGTGTATGGATTATTTGTATTTGGCATTGGAGACTTGAACTATGAGAAAAGTTGAATGTGCAAAAAGGTTATTTAACTAATAAATTCATATGTGCATTATGTCCATTATGTGCCAAGTATAATAGATATCAAGTAATTGAGAATAAGCATGTCAAAGCTATCAAGTTTTTATTACAAAATATTATTTTCTATGATTATTTGTTGGAACCAAACACAATTGTATTCAATCTCAAAAGACAATGTACATGAGGGCATTATGTTCAAGGAGTGTCAAGTTTTGGGTGGTATGAAATTTTAAACCACAACATGTGTGAGGCACGGATACGTCAAAGTTCATGAGTTTTAATGTGTGCATGTTGTTATGCACGTTAGTTTCAATAGTGTTGTTGGGTGCCAATCTAGTAACACAATAGAACAATTGTGCAAATAAGGATATTTGAAAATGATTTATGTGTGAAATAAATAAATATATATATTTAGGTGTCAAGTTTATAAGAAGTTGAAATGGACAATGAACCAAAAAAGTCAATATACCTATATAATATATCAATATTTGTCTAAAATATTGGAAGGTTATCTATAGAAAAAGATGAATGAGCCAAAAATGTCAAACACTTGTTATGAATGCATCAACTATCAAGACAAGTATTTAAAACCTCACACACAAGGGCAATATGTCATTGCTTTGTTTTAGAATATTGAAATATGAGAGTCACTTTAGATTTGAAAGGTGTAACAATGTAGGTTTAATAGATATTTGTGTTCAAATTTTTGTGAACTTCAAATTCCCAAAAGCATTCATGATATTGTATCTTCAATCCTTTGTTCCATTGCACAAGAAAAAGAAATATAGGTCCATGATAGAACTAAATAATCACCATATTGATTTAATGGTCCTTGTGACTATCCAATTGCATCTTCAAGGTGATTGTCCTTGGCTTATTGATAAAACACATTAAAACCTTCAAAATGTGTGTTTGCATTTTCATGAATGGAATTGTCGATCCTAAGATCAACATCTAACTTGTTAGCACCTTCTTCAAGGATAATGTCAAATGTTGCATGACCATGTACTAGTAATGTTGGTTGAATGATGTAGGTCCTTGCAATGCTTTTGTTGTCTAAATGTGCAACTAAAGATCTTCAATGAGATGTATGACATGAATTTGTTTGTGGTTGGGTACTACTACTTCTACATGGACTTAAGCATTTTCATGAAAAAAATGTGTTTGATAGTCACAATTTTATTGTTCACTTTGTCCCAAAGCTTGTAGGCTTTACTTTTAGCATTATATCATAGAAACACACATTCATTATTCTTGGACTCCAATTTTCTTTTTAATTCTTTTGGAATGTGCAAATAAACATCACTTCCAAAGACCTTTAGGTTTTGTTTGCCACTTAATGCTTATGTTTGCATCATGCTTGCAATGGAATCATTCTCTCTAGGGTTTGTGAACAAGTGCAATTTAACACATAAATTGCACTCTAAACAACTTGCCCCAAAAGGTCATAGGAATATTATGACCATGTATCATGCATCCAACACTTTCAACAAATGTTCTATTTTCCATTTTTACAATTTCATTTTATTTTGGAGTTTATGGTGCAATTAAATAACCACAAACCCAACTACCAAGGAGGGTGCTTGGGTAGAACAAACAAAAGAAAAAAACACAAAACATCAAAAGATGGAAAAGAGAAGTTGCTTGAAAGCAATCAAACATAGAACTTACAAAAAAAAGTTCCTAGATAGTTTAAGTGACTAGAAGGTAGTACCTTCCAATCTTAAGAAAAATAATTTTAAATTGTAAAACAATAATTCCTTCATGTTATCTTCATCATTATATGCACTACTTTCTAGCAATTACCTTTTATTGTAGCTACCATTATATTCTAAAAGCTATAGAAAGCCATTCTAAGTGAAACTAAAAAGAAGGTAATCCAAAAAACAAAAAGAGTTATAGTATTTAATGGAAAGTTGAACTTACACTCACACATCCAAAAAATCAAGGTAGAAAAATAAAAATAAAATTAGAGTACATGCTCAAGATCCACAACTTTCATTCTCCACATATTCCTTGTATATTGAAGTACAACATGATTCTACTACCTAAAACTCTCACACCATCACCATATTTCTTCTCTCCCCTCCTATACCATGTTATTTCAAAAACAATCCTCATCCTCCTCCAAATTTTCTTTATAATTAATCCACACATGGTTGTCATCTTCCTATAGAAAATAAGCTCTTATTTTAATCTTTCCTTGAAAATCCCCTAGTTCATTAGGTGAACCAAATCTCAATCCTTCATCCACATGAAACTAACCAACCAAAGTAGCTTCATCCCCTAGTAAACTAAGAGACAATAAATAACATCTAACACTAATAATTAAATGATTATTAGGATGCCTACTAGGTTAGGTAGACTAGAAGATTTCTACCCCCTTAACAATAGTTAAATCTTGTTTCTCTCCTTGTTAAATAATAGAACTTGAATACATTCCCAACATACTCCCTTCCCGTATCATTTTTGAGTTTAACAAGTTTGTTTTTTGTTTCCTTTAGTAATTCATAAATAATTTTCTTAAGACAAGAAACATCCTAAGATTTTTCTAAATGCAATAGATAAATCAATAACCATTATATTCATCCTTCATTAAAAAAAAGGCTCCCCTATTAAAGCTATGTTCATAGGACCACAATGTTTGTGTGATAAAATTTCCTTAGCTTTTCAACTTTTTGTAGCTCTTAGTTGATAAGAAAGGATTGCCTATAGTTCTTATCATGTGCACATCCAATTCAAAAAGGATTGTCAAAATTTTGGTTTGAAATATTTAATATGGCAACCATAACATTTCTTTGCATTTTTTTTTGTCATGTCAAAGTGGACATAGCCAAATCAATGGTGCCACTGTTTGGAAGTGTTCTTGTTGTTTCCAAGAGTGACTACATTAACTTGACATTTAGGCCCTTCCACCTTCAATTGCATTCTCTAGAGTTGGCCATATTTAGTTTTGACCATAACCAATTTGTCTCCATCTTTCTTTGAATATGGTTTAGAATATCTTTGTCATAAACATCAACAATCGTTTTGACAATCATTTCCCTTAGACATCATATTTTTTCACAAATCTTGAACATATATTGCATTTTGTACTATTCCCTTCCCCAAACACCATGAACTAAAGACTTAATCTCAATGCTTTCAATCCTAAAACCCAAATATTTGCATCTATGGCTATACTTTTATTCTCCAAACCCCTAGTTTAATAAGCTTCAACCCTCAAAACCAATGTTTACTGTTTGTCATGTGTTGGGATGCAATTGTATTTGCATACCATGCATCTTCACTTGAAGTAACATGTGTATAACATGCTTGACTCTCTAGTAGCATGGGAGACTTTTCATTAGACATCTAAGACTTTGCTAATATTGATTGTGAATCAACAATTTCATTTATGAACATGAATGCATCTACCTCTATGACATTGGCTTCACTCTTGTTAGTTTAACCTCCACTTTTCTTGGTGTTTGGTGTTTGGACACTCTTTCTATCAATGACCTATTTCACCATGACCATGATAGGTTGTTTTCTTTTTCAATTCAACAATGTGGTGTGTTATCT
>Ga0116228_10005606_pt1 | contig 11185 bp, 8 predicted proteins | sample S1TSphfallax_2_FD_89694 | JGI IMG/M metagenome (GOLD analysis project Ga0116228, IMG submission 89694) | Host-associated microbial communities from peat moss isolated from Minnesota, USA - S1T2_Fc - Sphagnum fallax MG | ecosystem: Host-associated > Plants > Peat moss > Unclassified | place: USA... | reverse complement strand
TTGAATGAGATATCGAAGATTGATTATCTAAAATCTCAGGTGATAACACAATTCCTTTCACAAATTGACGACATCTATTATTCAAAAATTATTGAAGATTATTTTGCAGTTCTAAAAACCGAGACTTCATCAATTATCACTGAAACCTCATCGATCATTAACTACGAAGCTGACATTTATTTAGAAATAGAATCCTTATTTATAGATAGCAGGGAGATTTTTAAAGATGACACAGAAAGCAATTTCTCAAGACAATTAACTGCTTTTATATATAAATATGGAATCATGGCAGTAGAAGCAATAACTGGTCTTATTCTTTACAGAAAAGATATTGCTGTCGAGGTTGTATCTGAGGCTTTGCGCTGGCTAGGTAATATAAATCATCCAGAATCTTACAAATTTCGATTATGGGTACTTGAGAAATGTCTTGAAGATTCATTCAGAAATGTAAGAAATGGTGTAATTTTGGGGTTATCGTCTTTAAACGATCCCGATGCTATAAAATACCTTAGAGATGCCATTTCATCAGAAGTTTCTGATGAAATGCGTTATAATATGCAGCAATTGTTAGCGCAATTAAAGTTGAAAAAGGCTTCTAGTCTTCAGAAAAACTGGGATAGCTATGGCGCAGATCCCCCTAACAGTTTTGCGTTATTTTGGGCGGAAAAAACCTTAGCAATTTTGTCACAAAAAAGGTTTCTTCCTTCCCATGTAGCACCTTCTGTAGAAAATGGTATAGGGATATCTTTCTCTTCTGATTTCTTTGAAGATAAGTATTCTGACATTGAATTCTTTAATGAAGGAAATATTCTTGCGGTTATATACAATCGTCAAGAAGATCCAGAAGTATGGGAAGTTGATGTCAGTATAGAAGGAATAACATCTGCAATAGAAAAAATCTATGTCTTCTTGCAACAATAATCGTCCTTTAAGGATGTATAGAAACAATCGCTTAGTTGACCCTAATTTTCAAAAAGATGAAAGGCTTTATTATAGATGTCAAGAAGACTTTTTTGATGAAAAAGGAAATATTGTAGGTTCATCTATAAAATTCCCTACTTGTTCGGTTAATAGAGGAAAATATAGTAAACCAGAGGATGTATTGCTTCCTGATTATCTCAATTGGGGAATTGTAGAATTTCAAGTTGGCAATATTCCTGCGCAGTTAAAAACGCCAGATGGTAAGGAATTTGATTTTAAAGTTGAACACGACCCAACCGAAGAAAATTATTCTCATTCAGAAATTAGGACTTATAAGGACGGCTTAATTCCTAAGACTAATAAGCAGGTTGCCGATTCTGTTAAAAAAAGTTTTAGAACTATTGTTTCTCAGTACGCTGTAGTTTTAAAACAACCAGGAACTATAACAATTTTAAAAGAAGAAGAAGAAATATCGTAAGAAACTATTTTAACCATCTCGCTCCCAAATTTGGATATACATTGGGTGGATCATAACAATACCTTCGCTAATTTACAAGGGTGATTTGATGTCTGAACTGCCTTTTCTCAAAGGGTTGGCAAAAACACTCTGATTTTGGCGAAGTATTGTAATTTATATTTAAAATATTTTTTAATCTTTATCCCAAATTTCTGATAAATTCAGGACAAACCCTGCTAAAACACTTTCACCTGAAAGTGTTTGTGGTGAGTTTAAAACTTCTACCTCTTGTCCTAAACGATAAATTTCCACTTCCTGTTTTTCAGGATTGATTAACCAACCTAAACGACATCCATTAGAGCTATATTCTTGCATTTGATATTCAACTCTTTTCAAAACGTCTGATGGTAACATCATCTCTGATGGTGAAATGATTTCAATCGCAAAATCAGGACATAGAGGAATAAATTTTTGCTTTTGTGCTGCTGTCAAAGCGTCCCAACGAGATTTTTCTATCCAAGCAACCTCAGGAGAACGGACTGCGCCGTTTGGTAAAGTAAAACCAGTGGAAGAATCAAAATCTTCTCCTAGTAAACTGGTTTTATTCCATACTCCTAGTTGAGAAATTAACTCAGCCTTAATTCTATTTATTTCTCCTTCTGTTGGGGGGATGATAACCACCTCCCCTTGTGCATTGCATTGTAATCTTACATGGCGGTTTATTGTCCAGAGTTGGTAAAATATATCTTCTGTTAATTGAATAACCGAATCAAGATTTAATGTAAGTACTGTCATATTAACTACCTTCTATGAATTGAATTTGTCTCTATACTCGCCTCTCCTCCTCCTACACCATCACAATAGCGAAGTTAACCCCCTCGCTCTCCCTTTATCGTTCAATTTTTGCGATCGCTTCTTCTGGGGAGACACCTGCAATGACACTTTTAATACTTGGTAAATATTTATCCATCATTGAAATATTAGACAAAACGACGTGTTTAATTAAAACATTTGTCAGTTCACTCCCTTCTACATCAATACTAGTTTTAAAGCGAATCTCGCCATCACTTAAATCGAGTTCAAAGTTGCCCATGATCAAACCATTGTTAACAAGGGTTAAGAAAATCGCGACTGCTTCTCGCATAGGTTTTGTGACACTGAATGGAGCGATGGAATAGAAAACAAATTGCTTTTGTTTCTCCCTAGCGCGACCATAACAACGCCAATTACCATTTTTACCCTCATGAGCAGTGTGTAGAATTCCATCTGCGTCATCTCTAACAAAGTCCCATTTGCTACTTTCTTCAAAAAAACTAACTACTGCACTAAATATTTCAGACATAATTTCCCAATTTACCTTAGTATTATTCAGTATTATTCCAAATATATCCCTCTTCTGTCACTTTCCGAAAACATCTGCTATTGCTAAGTCCTAGAGTTTTTGCATAACAAGCGATCGCACGATTATTTCCTATTCAAAAATACAAGACCCATTTTTTTCTAAAGTAGGGTAGCTTGTACTAATTACCTGGTAAGGCTTATAGGAATTACCCTTTTGGAGAGTGACAGAAGAGGGATATAAACGATAGACTGTTAATGCTTGTTTTAATGTCGGGAGGTTAGTTAACTATCGTTGTTTTGTCCTTTTCCACTAAATGCTCGTTTTTATCTAAAAACTCTTGAGCACTATCAAATTCTTCCGTTTTTTCTTCCCCATTAAGGAAACTTAGGAAAGTTAATTTGACACCAGCTAGATTTACGCCTCTTGATTTGAATTCTTGAAGAGTTTGGACCATATTTTTTTCGCCAGGTAGGTAATGCCCACTCTTATTTGTGATGTGTTGTAGTGTGCCTCCAATAACTTTAATCTCACCAGCACCTGCCGTGGGTAAACCAGCTAAGAAGCTCGAATGGTGAAAAAATCCAACTTTATGAGCATGAGAGTAGAGTTCTCCATTCGGACTCATTACATAAATCCCGAAGCCATTACCACTGAATTTACTAAACATTTTGGATGTATCAAATGTAATGGGTGGTTCTCCTTGCTTCAAAGTACTTCCACCTGTAAGCTCATAATCCTTACGTGATTCTTCATCTAAGTATTCAACCTTCGTGTCTTCCTCGTTATAGAATTTTGCAGTATCTTCATCACTCCACCCAAATAGTTTGTTCAAGGCTTCAGCCATACTAGCAAAAATGCCATGATTGACATATTGTCGCGCGTTAGCTACAATCTCCAGGATAAACTGCGATGAATCCTTGTCTTCGTTCTCATACTTATAACCTCTTTCCTTCACATTCTGATATTTCTTTGGGGCTTCGTAGTTGTCATTCTCTCCTCTTTCTGATGAGATGATATCATTATCATCAACATGGGGACCACTAGGATTACTGTCTTTCTCTTCAGTTAATCCATAGGCACCACTAGAATTACTGTCTTTCTCTTCAGTTAATCCATAGGGACCACTAGGATTACTGTCTTTCTCTTCAGTTAATCCATAGGGACCACTAGGATTACTGTCTTTCTCTTCAGTTAATCCATAGGGACCACTAGAATTACTGTCTTTCTCTTCAGTTAATCCATAGGGACCACTAGGATTACTGCCTTCCTCTTTAGTAGGTGCTATAACAGGCGAGATATCTTTTGCTTCTAGAGGAATGCCGCCCTTACTCTCGTTTTTCACACCCAATGATTCAAAAAATTTAATTCTCTCTTTTACAGATACACGCTGAATTGTCGAAGTATCAGGTTTTGCCTGAATATTATTGCCATTTTGCTGGACAACATGAGTTAGTTCATGAGCAATCAACTCCTGTCCCCCACGACTCCCCGGCTCATATGCCCCCCGCCGAAAGAACACATCGTGCCCCGTGGTAAACGCCTTCGCCTGAATCGATTCATTTAATTGGTCTGATTTAGCATCAGTATGTATCTTTACTCTACTAAAATCTGCTCCCATCGCTTGCCCCATTGACTGTTGCAGTCCCGCGTCTAATGATTGTCCCCTCCCCCTGGCACTATTTATCGCAGATGATAAATCTTGTGAAGCTTCCCTTCCTCCCACGGCTAATCTACCCTGGATGCCTAATTTTTCTCTCCGTTCTTTTATTTCCTGTCGCTGTAGTGACTGTTGATGATTTGACTGCTTAGGCGGAGTATTTATCTGTCTTACTATCCGATTTGCTACGCGATCTGCTTCTTGTTCATACTTATCTCCTGGTTGCCCAATAGTCAACTTAGCCTGGTATGGGTTCACAGGATAATTTGGGGTTCTTTCAGCTTTAAATACCCTCTGTACCCAACTCAATTCTTCATTACTACTTCTTTCTTGTATCTCAGGGCGAAGAGCAGGGATATCAGCAAATGACCTACCAGATTTTACTTCTGGCGTGTTCTTAACACTTTGTTCCTTTCCCTGAACTGTCAAATCTTCAGACTGATTTCCTTGTTTCTCCTTGGTGGGATAATACGGCTTGGCTTGCACTTTAAATGAAGGTGGTGCAAACTGATTACTATTCTGTTGGTTTACAGAATTCGCCGAGACAGACTTACGGATTTTTTGATACATACAATTCTTCTCCCTACACTTGTATTAGGCGATCGCATTTTACCGGGCGATCGCAGCTAATTGCAATACCAGTGAACGAATTTTATACCGCATCTCTGAAACTCTTACCAGGTTCGGATTGTAGAATATAACCAAATGATAGTATCTATTAATTGCTAAAGCATATCAACAATCAATTACTTCGGCTTACACTCATTATCCAGCAAGGATTTGGACGATCTTTAAGTAATAATAATTCTCCAGTTTATAAAATATCATTCACGGCTATTGATCTTAAAAATAATCTTTAAAAAAAGCAAAAAATTAGCGGGATAAAAATCCCGCTAATCTTCAACTAAGAGAAATTACAATCTTGCGCTACTATTTCCAATCTTTTTCGTTTGCTTCTTCCAATACATAAGCCGCTACACTCTGAATCTTATCTGCAGACAAGCGACCTCTGAAAGCTGGCATAGCACCTTTACCTTTGGTAACTTGATTTACAATTGCATCTAGCGAATTCATAGAGTACTTATCTAAATCGCTCTTCTTCAGGGTTTTACGAGCATTAACTAAATTCTTACCCCCTGCATGACATTGAGCACAATTAGCTGTGAATATTTGAGCTCCAGTAACTGCTGCTAACGCTGGACTATTGAAAGCAAAAGTGAAGATGGCTACGCCTAAGAGCAATACTGAAAGAATCCTTTTCATTGATAGTTCCCTCTGCGACAACGGTTATTTGGGCAATCTGCCCTTGATAATTTTCAATTGAGCAGTGATCTGCGTCAAAAGACAGTCTGTCATACTTTGGGATCAAATCCCAAAAAAATCCCAAAAATCTACATAAATATAAAAATTTAATTAACTCAACTGTCTACGAAATCTATTAATACTAATAGTTAATAAAACAACAGCAAAGCTAATTAATATTAAAATAGGTGTCCACAATTCATCTAACCCCACACCCTTGAGTAAAATACCTCGGAGAATAGTAATATAGTGGCGGAGAGGATTTAAAAAAGACAAAGCTTGGAAAAATGGAGGCATCGCTTCAATGGGAGCGATCGCTCCAGAAGTCTGAACCAATGGTAAATTAATAAAAAAAGATGTGAGTAACACTTGTTGTTGAGAACCACAAACAGTAGCCAACATAATCCCTAAGCTAATAGTCACAAATACATAAATGCTTGATAAAGCTAAGAAGAGGAAAAAATTACCTCTAAAAGGCACGCTAAATACAACCATTGCCAATGTCAGAGCAAATAGCACATCAAGCATCAGTAAAAATACTAAGGGAATAATTTTAGATAGTAGGATTTGCCAATTTTCAGTTGGCGTCATTAATAATTGTTCTAAAGTTCCCGTATCCTTTTCCCTGACCAGAGTTACTGAGGATACGATTGTCCCAATCAAAGTTATAACTAAACCCATAACTCCAGGAACAAAAAACCAACTACTCGTCAAACCAATGTTGTACAGATATACGACTTGAGTAGAAACTGGAGGAGTAAGTTGATTTTGATTTAACCCCAAATTGTATTGCTGGATGATTTGAGTTATGTAACCATTAGCTATCCCAGCCGTATTAGCGTTTACCGCATCGATAAATATTTGAATCTCGGCGTTCTTTTGAGCTAATTTCCGGGGAAAATCGGGGGGAATAATTAATCCTATATCTAGCTTCCCCACTTCCACCTGAGTGCTCAAGTCTTTTTCACTAGTCGGAAGAGATTCCAGATTAAAAATCCGATTAGAAGTTATAGCCGATACTAATTCTCGGCTAGATGAGACATTCGCATAATCGATCACTCCCAATTTTAAATTGTGGACATCAGGGTTAAGAGCAGCGCCATAGAGTAATAGTTGTACTGTTGGCGGTACAATTAACAAAACAAGCAATTGTTTGTTACGCAAGATCTGATTAATTTCTTTACGAACTAATGCCCAAAATGGGGTATCAAATAATCGCCAAATCAATTTCATATAATTTTGATAATTTTGTATTTCACCCTACACCCTACACCCTAATTAACTCGGTAATTGCATTTTACTTAAAACTCGGCGCGAGACATTAAAAAAGAATAACCCCAATAATATTAACATGAGGAAATCTCCCCAAACTGCTTCCCAACCTGTACCACGAACAAAAACATTACGAGAGATGTCCACATAATAACGGGCGGGAATTATATTAGGTACTAAGGATAAGGGAAAAGGAATATTATTGAGGGGATAAATAAAACCAGATAGTAATAAAGATGTGATAAAACCTAGAAGAGAAACAGCTTGAACAGCAGAGTCTTGGGTATTAGTTCGCACTCCTATTAGTAAACCGAATAAGACACTATCCATCAAATAAAGTAAAGTTCCTAAAATCATAATTAGTGGATTACTAACTAAAGGAACTTGAAAAATAAATGTTCCCCCGCCGATGACAAGTAATGCTTCACATATAGCAATTAATAGGTATGCTAGTCCTTTACCAAGTAACAACTCAACTCCACTAATGCTAGAAGCATAGACTTGTAAAATAGTCCCTTTTTCTTTCTCTCGCACCATAGCGATCGCTGTTAACAAAGAAGGGAAAATCCAAAAAACCACCCCATATGTTCCCGGTACTATATATAATGATTCTAATCTACCAGGATTAAACCACAGGCGGATATCTGCTGTGACACTACTTTGACTGGGGATGAGATTTTGATCCTGCATAAAGAAGTTCGTCACACCTTCAATACCACCTTTAATTACGCGAGCATTATTCACATCTGTGGCATCAATTAAAGCCTGTACTGTTGTGATTCTCCCAGCTTTAATGTCCCGACTAAATTCAGGGGGAATAATTACAGCCACTTTGGCGATACCTACATCGATCGCATCTCTAGATGACTGAGTTGAATCCCAATGTGGAGCTATAAATTGTTCACTACTGTATAGCCTTTCAATATAACTACGGCTGAGGTAAGTCTTGTCAAAATCTTGGACAATTAAAGGAATATCCTTACTTTCTAAGCGGATAGCACCGCCAAAAATCAATAATGTTAAAAATGGCAAGAGGAAAGCTAAAGCCAAAGTTAGGCGATCGCGACGAAACTGTGATATTTCCTTGAAACACTGGGCGAGGATTCTTTTCATAATTCAATCTGGTGAATTTTGTTGTAGGCGTTGGACTATACCAATAAAAGCGTCTTCCAAGGAAAAAGGAACAGAACGAAGGGATAGAATTGAGATATTAGCTGATGTTAAAAGTTGAGTTATCTGCGGAATTTCTGTTTCAGGATCGTCCAGAACCACATGTAAACTATTGGCAAAAATAGAAATTCGCCACATGTCAAATTTTTGTTTCAATATCTTGGATGCGAGTTGGTTTTCTGGGACAACTATTTCAATTAATTCTCCTGGTTGAGAAGTTTTAATATAACTAGGTGAACCTTCGATCACATTTTCTCCAGCTACCATAAAACTCATCCGATTACACTGTTCAGCTTCTTCTAAATAGTGAGTTGTCACCAGAATAGCTGTACCATTGCGCGCAAAATCATTAATTAGCTTCCAAAACTGACGGCGAGCTAAAGGGTCTACCCCCGAAGTAGGTTCATCAAGGAATAAAATTTCCGGTTCATGCATTACAGAAGCACCAAAAGCTACTCTTTGCTTCCAACCACCTGGCAATTTTCCGGTCATCATATTCTCTTGTCCCTCTAAACCACAAGTCGCAATTACCCAAGCAATTTTTTGGGAGCGAAGTTTGCGGGGTACGCCATAAACTCCACTATAAAACTCTAAATTTTGTAAGATTGTCAAATCATCATAAAGGGTAAATTTTTGACTCATATAACCAATGCGTTTGCGCAGTTCAGTACTACGCAAATTCCCTTTTTCTCCACCCAGAGAGATTTCCCCACCACTAGCTCCTAATAACCCACAGAGCATTTTGATTGTGGTGGTTTTCCCTGCTCCATTCGCTCCTAAAAGCCCAAAGATTTCACCATAACGCACTTCCACATTCACGCTTTTTACCGCTTGGAATTTACCAAAGGAACGACTGAGGTTATTGGCGTAGATGGCGATCGCTCCAGAAGACTGATTTTTGTTTCCCCCTCGATAACGGGGAAATTGTAAAAATGGTGGTACAGAACCTTGTTGTCGTAGACGGGTAACAAACACATTTTCTAAAGTCGGTTCTCCCTCATCAATAGTCGGAGCTTCTAAGTGGTGTTGTTGATATAATTCCCTGACAGCGATTTTCCCCGCAGTCACATCTTCCACTAGAACATCTAGGCGATCGCCAAAAGTTTGTACATCAGCAATATGGCTGGATGAATCCTGTAAGAGAAGTGTTTCCGCCAGAGCCAAATCGCTTGTCCGTACCTCCAAACGATGTAAACCCAGATTTGCGCGTAAAGCTGCTGGTGTCCCCACTTCATGGATTTGACCCGCATACATTAATCCTACACGATGACAACGTTCGGCTTCATCTAAATAGGGGGTAGCCACAATTATCGTCATCCCTTCAGCTGATAGCTCCGCTAACACATCCCAAAACTCTCGTCGGGAAACAGGGTCAACTCCTGTCGTCGGTTCATCTAATAATAATACTTGTGGTTGAGAAATCAAAGCACAGCACAGAGCCAGTTTTTGCTTCATTCCCCCGGAAAGTTGACCAGCTAGGCGATCGCCAAACTTGTCTAAACTCATCAACTGCAAATATTTTTCCCGTCGTAAGCTGAATAAATCCTCTGGAACTTGTCGCAGTCCTCCCGAATAACGCAAATTCTCATCAATACTCAGGTCCAAATACAAGGAAAATTGCTGTGTGAGATATCCCAGTCCTAAGCGAGCATCTCTAGCGGGTTGACCAAATATGTTGACGCTTCCTGCGGTTGGTTCCATCACACCACCCAAAATGTGAAAAGTCGTAGTCTTACCCGCACCATCGGGACCTATCAAACCAAACATTTCCCCCTTACTGACAGTGAAATCAATTCCCTGGACAGCGACGAGTTTCCCATAATGCTTATATAAGCCCTTGACTTCAATAGCATCATCCATATTGACTATTTACCCTGATGTTGCAATTGAATCTCCGCATCTGCTGGCATACCGATTTTAGCGCAGGGCAAATTTGATTCACCGTATGGTCGATTGGGATTCAAACAACCAGGAGGATTTTCGATATGGATGCGCACCCCCACTACTTGTTTAACTCTATCCTTCTGGAAGTAGATATTCTCTGGTGTAAATGAGGCTTGGGGGTCAATAGCGATCACCTTACCTTTGAGGGGTTTGTCAGTCGCAGAATCAATAAAAATCTTGCTCCTTTGTCCCACCCGAACTTTACCAATATCTCCTTCAGGAATAAACCCCCGCAGATAGATGTTTTTTGGGTCAACTATGGTCAGAATATTAGTCTGACTGCTGACTACTGCGCCTGGTTCTACACTGCGCGCAGTTACGACTCCATCTAAAGGACTCAGCACGTTTAAATCTCTCTTAGAGTCTTCAATCTGAGTCAAGAGTTGTTGAATGGAAGCGAGAGCGTCTTTAACTTTAGCTTGAGCCGAACTAGCTTTAGATTCGGCTGACTTAAGTTGTGAATAGTTCTGCTGTTTTTTGCGGAATAATGTTTGCAGTTGACTGTTGCGAATCCGGGGATTGAAAACAGTAGTTTTGGTTTGGACTAAGACACCGATATTAGCATTCAACTGTTCCCGACTAGCATTCACCGCTGCTTTTCTAGAGTCTAAAGTAGCGATCGCTGTATCCAGGGTAGTTTGTGATTGGTCAAATTGTTGTTGATTGACCGCCCCTTCTTTCACTAATTTAGCATAGCGATCGCGATTGATTTTATCCAACCTCACTTCAGCGAGCGACTCTTTTACCAGAGCTTCTGCTTGGGCTAATTGAGCCTTAGAGCCGGCGACATTAGACTTAGCTTGTCCAATTCTACCTTGAGTATCGCCCCGAGATTGTTGTAAATTGAATTTAGCCTCATTTATCTGACTATTTACTTGGTCAATATCGCTTTGGGCGCTATTGACATCAGAAATTGCCTGTTGTGCGTCTGATTGGGCTGACCTTAACCTAGCCTGAGCACCCCGTAACTGTTCCGCCAATAATTGGTCATTGCTATTATCTAGCCTGACTAATTTTTGTCCCTGTTTTACGAATGCGCCTTCCCGTACAGCAACTGACTCAATCCTTCCCGAACGCTTTACGCCAATATTGGTTTCATAACCTTCTATGCGCCCACTTA
>Ga0116228_10005603_pt1 | contig 11190 bp, 3 predicted proteins | sample S1TSphfallax_2_FD_89694 | JGI IMG/M metagenome (GOLD analysis project Ga0116228, IMG submission 89694) | Host-associated microbial communities from peat moss isolated from Minnesota, USA - S1T2_Fc - Sphagnum fallax MG | ecosystem: Host-associated > Plants > Peat moss > Unclassified | place: USA... | reverse complement strand
CCGCCGCCGAGGTGGTCGATGCAGGCAGCGACAATAACAACGACGACGACGACCAAGAACGCATCTCGTTAGCGGAGTCGGCTCGAGAGACACGAAGGACTCACGCCGCTGCTGCTGCGCTACTGCTGCTAAGCAGGTCGGGAACGGCAATGGGGCGTGAAAGAAACACTAACCGGAAAGAAATTGGGGTAACAGTACTAAGTGCCCGGACTAAAAAAATCACCGGCCCGTCCCCTAACTAAGGACCTAGGGTCCTTGTGCAGAATCTCCAAAGGTCACTAAAAAAGGATCTGGTGTTTTTTCTTAAGGATTTTGTGATGTAGCCAATTTAGTGACCATCGTCCAGAAAATTATTTAGCCAAAATTTGGCTACATGTACACCAGATTTGAAAGTTTAAAATGAATAAAACAGAATCCTTCTTTATTTTTGCAGCAATAATGGACTGGCAATCATAACACTCTTGTGTTCCTTTTCCAAGTCTCCAAAGGTCCCTACTTGTCCTTGGGACAGTTACAATGACGTGTTTGGCCTAATAATTAGGCCACAGGAGTCCCAGTATTTTTCCTAAGGATTTTGTGATGTAGCCAATTTAGTGACCATTGTCCAGAAATGAATTTTGCCAAATTTTGGCTACATGTATACCAGATATGAAAGTTTAAAATAAATAAAAAAGAATCGTTCTATATTTTTGCTGCAATAATGGACTGGCAATAAGGACACCCCTTTGTTCCTTGCCCAAATCTCCAAAGGTCCCTAATTGTCCTTGGGACAATTACAAGGATCCACTTCGTCTATTAATTAGGACCCATATTAATTAGGACCCAAGAGTCCCAGTGTTTTTCCTAAGGATTTTGTGATGCAACCATCCAGAAAATAATTTAGCAAATCTCTCCACATACAAGATTTGAAAGCTTTTGCAAAATAAAAATAAAAACAGAAGCCTTCTATATTCTTGTGGCAATAATAGACTGCAATCAGGACACCCCTAAATGGATTTCCTTGTCCAAATCTGCAAAGGTCTCCAAGACAATTACAATATGTTTAGAACAATTAGGCCCCATGATCCTTTTTTTAAAGGATTCTGTGATGTAGCCAAAGTGACGATCATCCACAAAATAATTTAGCCAAATTTGGCTACATGTATACCAAATATGAAAGGTTTTTAGTTTTTTTGAAAAAATCATTCTATGTTCTTGCCTACCTGGTGGGAACTCATCAAAGAAATCTTGGGATTAGAAATTTCAATTTTTATTGTTTGAAATCCGATCATTTTGGGTCAACTTTTCCATGAATAATCCTTTGTATCAGTGATTTATTTTTGTTTTCAATTTTCTCATGTTGTGTCATTGGCTAGCATCCCAGGAGGAATTTAGCATTAAATGGAAATAGGTTTTTAGAATCTGTTGACATAGTGAAAGAAAACTAGTTTAAAAATGCTACCAAACTAAAATCAGAGTGCGAATGTGCTGGGAATTTTTTTCTTTGTTTTTTCAAAACTTGGCAAATGCCAAAATTTTCAGAAAAAACGGGAATATTGCAAATTTTTCTTCTTTTTAAAAAATTGGCAAGAATTTTCCCCCAATAAAAACATTGTTTCATATAGATTGGAATCATATTTTCCAGGTCAAAGTTCTGCAAAATAATTGCCAATAAAAAAAACACTTCAGGCCAGAACATTTGCCCAACTGGTGCTTGGACCCCTAACCCAGCCATTAGAGGTTCTTAGTTCTTACCCAGTAATATGAACTAAACAAATGTTGGGTGGTTCTTTGATTTTGCTTTAACCTCGAGTTCCAGGTATTTGAAACATTCCAAACTCAAAGAACCCCAGGTTATGTGCCACTGTTTTTTAATTCACTTTTGTGATGTTGCTCAAGTGGCAATTGTCTATAAGTATATTTCACCAAATTTGGAAATATTCAAAACATAAAATTAAAATATTTAAATTCCATATTATAGGCAATTGTGGCAATGTTTTTTCAATTTTAAAAATTCATTATTCAAAATATCTTTCAGCAAAATGGCAAAAATTCGCCACCAAAAGAATCACTAGTTCTGGGCTTTAAAAGAAATTCAAGGAATCAGCAAGTTTCATGAAAGGATTGGCAAAGAACAGAAATTTCTGGTACTTTAACGCATTTTGATTATTTTGTGAGAATTGTAACTCAAGGTCCATATACCAGACCCTTACTTGTAAACTTGTGGAAACAACTCAAGGTCCATATACCTAACCCTTTCCTTCTTTAAAAAGGAGAGAACCAATGTATCACAATGGTATAAACTATGAACAATTACCTAGTAGATGGAATTGCTTTAACTTAAAAAGATGGGAATTGGGAGGAGGAACCATAATAAGAACCCCAAGTTGTGGAACCTCATGTAAAGGTCCCAAGGTCTTCTTTATAAAGGCTGCATCATGGTAGCAATATTTGAATTTTTGGTTTTTCTTTTTTGATTATTTTGAACAAAAATCTAAAACTGAATGGATCAAATGAAAATGAGGAGTTTGTTTGCATTCAATTTGTAATGGGCACAAGAAAACATGGGATGAAAATAAAATAAAATATTGAGATTTGTTGAGTTGTATATACTGTGGCCTAGGGTCAGTTTCCACATTGACAAAATGAATAATTATTTATTTTCAAAAAATGACTTCATTTAAAAATATTGAAATTATATTATTTTCATCATCTACTATATGAGTAGTGAAATTATTCAGTGTAGTCTATGATAATTACAATGATTTTCAACATGTCCACTTTATATTTTCACAAATTTTCATTTCGCTATTTTGAAGATTATTTAATGACCAAACTGACCTTAGGGTAAGGTATATGTTATTTTCCCAATTTGACAATAACATAAGTGCAAGAGTTAAATCCTGGTAGAAGTCTCCAATTTGATTCTCAAACAAGCCAACTACATTTTGTCATCTCACAAAATTAATATCTAATGAAACTTATGTAATTTGCAATGAAATGTTTTAAAGACATTTATTGCAAGAAGTGTTGTTAAAAGAAAATGCCTTGCTATTGTAAATGAAATAAAATGGGTCTAATTGCACTAATATGTACCATTAATAGTTGTAATCATTATTTATTTTTGTGTATTCTAAATTATTAAAAAGAAAAATATAAAATTTTTAATACATTGTTATTTTCAATATATGAGTATACATACCAAAAAATTAGAATCAATCTAGTGAATGAAAATTACATAAAAACATTTTTTATGTTATGCAACCAATGCTTTGCAGTGGTAATTAACAATAAGAACACAAAAAGCATAATTTTAAATTAATTTTTTTAATTAGATAAATTTTAATTCTAAAAATATGAACTTTAACATAATAGTATTAACAAAACTTTGAATTCTTTAAAAAATAAAATGATGTAGATGAAAGATTTTAATAATATTTTTGAAAAAAATAGTGAAAAAGTGCAAATGTGGCTCCTAGTTGAGTGATTGGACCCAAATGGTTTTCTTTTCCAAATTTGAATGGATTGTAATTTCACTAAGATGTCTAAAACTTGTCATTGTTGGTATTTTGGTATAAGAACTAATAAGGTAGGACATTTTGAAATAATTCTTCCTTATATATTGTAAATTTGTAGTATATGCATGTAGTACAACATTAAGAAAAATTTAAGACAAACTTCTTCAAGGCTTTAAAACACATGCCTTTGCAAAAAAAACTCAATTGCATGAATAAATGATTTTTAAGATTGCAGTTAATTTCCAAATCTGAAAATAAAATTGTAGAAATAATTTTAGTATTTCCAATGTATTTTATTTCTAGATACTTGAAATGTTAAAAATTTGCAACAAAAAAAATTGAAAGAAATTTTTTTGGTGAAGGAAAAAATATTTTATTTAAAAATATAATATAAAAATACTTTTATTTCAACATGATGGAATCTTCAAAGTTAATTAATTGTTCAACAAACACATGTTGAAACTTCTCTTGTAGTATGGTATACACAAATATATAGGGTTTGTGTATTAAGCTTGTTCCTATGTGTTGAGAAAAATAGCCTTTGTGAACAATGAAATTGCAGGAATGCAAGCCTTGAATTGTTTTAAGGAGTTCTTTTGAGGGCACTTAAATGTTGTAATAACCTCCTACTCTAAGTTTGTGTATGTGGGAAGAACAAAATTTGAGGCCAATGAGATTTTTCAAATCGATGCCTTAATTTGCTTTGGCTTTTGTTTTGGCTTTTAAAATAATAGTAGTTATGTATAAAACAAGCACAAATGTAAAAGGTTTGTGTAATAAGTTAGTGCCTAGTGTGAAATAAAGGCTATGTGATTAATGAGATTGTTGGAATGGGAGTTTTAAATTTTTTTGATGATTTATTTTAGTTAATTAAGTTTCAATTGTTACATAATGGCCATCCCTAGGTGTGAGGGCTTAGTGATATGACTTTTGTTTGGTGCCACAAAGGTTTTGAATTCAAAGGGTTTAAGACAAATATCGTAAAATAATTTTTAAAAATGCTTTAAAAGGCTTTTAAAATAATTATAATTTTTGGAAATTTGAAAAGTCCATAACATTATAAATTAAAATCACATTCCATTCATTCAATGGGTCTTTTATTTCTTAAACATAATTCATCCAATATCCCAAAGTGTCAAACATATAAAATTAACACATTATAAGATAAAAGTTCATATCCATGAATTTTGCAAGGAATGACATAAATTTGTTGCTAAGATTCAAAAGTTCATTAGTCATTAAATATTTAGGATTTTGATGTTTTTTTTACATTTAAAAAATGCCAACTCTATTAACACTACATATGTGAGTACCTTTCCTGATATTTCAATGAAAATATTAATATTTAATATTTAAATTTCAAATAGATGCAAGCAAAACTGGAAATGTGACATTTAAAAAGGGATTACGTAATGTGTTTTCACCCTACTTTTATTTTTGAAGATATTATTTAAATGTGACATATTTTACAAGAGATTCTTTAAACATATAATTATATAATAGACTGAAAACATATTAGGGTGAACCAAAATGGCACATCATGAAAGTCCATTTTGACATTAAAATACACAATGGAAGTAAGATAAAAGCATGATACTTTGAATTACAATAACAAGTGAATACATGCTACGGTGTATACAAAGAATTCTCCTAGTTTGATAGTTTTAAGTACCTATCCAAGTTTCATGCATCATGGTGAAAATTTGGGAAATAATTTCCATTGAAATTTTATAAAATATGATGGTTTATGTCCTAATTTAACATTATGTTGTGAAATCAATGCACATATGAATGGGGTAAACCCAACCTTGGGTGGTACCACTAGGAATCACTTCAAGGAATGGTTAAAAAACCAAAAAAACCAAAACATTTTATGGGCCCATTTCATTAAATGTTTTCACAACTATAAATTATTATTTTTTCATGTTATCAATTGCATGATTTAATATATGGCTTCAAGTTTATTTGGGAATTTAAAAAATTTATATTCCTAATTTAAAAGGCCCCTGAAAAGATTGACAGTTTCAACTTTAGAAATTCATAACTAAATCATATTTAATCAATTAATTGCCAAATAGAAACCTAAAAATAAAATGACTTCCGAATTAAATTTCTAAAAAAATCATCTAAATTTTCTTAAATCATGTTCTGAATTTGTGTTTTTGATGAAAACATTCAAGGAAAAAAACAAGCATTACATTGTTGAAACTTTTAAAAAATGCAATGATTAGGAACATCAAAATAGAAAATATTTTAAATATTATTGAAATTTCAAAATTTATGGAACCTAATAAATGTACTAAAAAACAATTTATGAAAATATTCATTTAAGTGTTTCCTACGATTTTTCAAATTTTGATGGGTCTAGGAAAATGAAATTGTGACATTCCTACTGGTACCACCCAAGGATCCATGATAAATTTTCCATGAAATTTTACACATACATAAAAGAAACCATAAAGAACAATATTAAGGTCATGGAATTGAAATCAAATAATTTTTAAATGCTCATTAATGCATAATGGTATGACAATGTTGATGATTATGAGTTTTTTAGGTTGAAAAATGTACTTCCATTGAAAATATACTTCCAAGGGCTACATGTTTTTCTAATCATTTGAAAAAAATAAAATGAAGTTTTGAATTTTTAAAAAGATGAAAAATTGTTATAAAATAAAGGTTTTCAAAACATTTATTAAATCATTGGTGTACATTTATACAAATGTACAATTATGTTTTAATTTCATGTTCATGATTCTTGTGACTTCTTTTAATTTTGAAGCCCAAATCACTTGTATGTGACTTTTAAAATAATTCAAAGATAATGAAATCTTAGATGTTGCTACTTTTGATAGTACATGTATTTCCGAATTTCCTTCAAATTGTATACACCATAGTGTGCATTCACCTTAGCCATGTGGCCAAATGTCATGAAATATTTGTCATGAGGACTTAAACATTTCTAGTTTAACTCATCATAATTTTATATTTGAAAAATGAACATGTTAACTATTAATTTCAAAAAATAAAGGACTCATTTTAGAAGCCTCATAATTTGATGTACATCTCAAAATTTGTTCATCAATATCTTTTGACATATTTTATTTAGTATCAATGTCACCACACCATAGTATCATTACGTCTTTTATTCATTCAAGGACATTATATGGATGTGTATTGAGTCCATATTCATTTATTCTTGAATCAAATAAAGTTTTTATACAACTTTAGAGGTCCATAATAGTTTAATACTAAAGATTTTGTCATGAAAGTTTTACATTGTGTTTTGATGTATGATTTCATTATTGATTTGAGTCCCATTCCATCATTTACACATATAAATTGGAAATAACTACAACTGAAAAATTTGAAAACAATAAGCAAAATTCTGGACATCCAAAATGTCCCACTAGCCTAATGTGCTTTCACCTCATAATGTAATATAACATGTTTTTAAATCATAATTATCTTTTAATGATTTGTTTCAAAATATTCTAGGAATACCACCCAAAAACATGTTACCCAAAGTGGCAGGTGTGGCTTTTATTAACTTGTTTGCACCCACCTACTTGCATAAATATGTTTTTCAAAAAACTTTTATTTTTCTTCCATTTTTCCTACCAACCTCCTTCCTTCCCCTCCATACCAACTAGTTAAAGGACAATTGCCTTAACATGTGTATAATAATTTCCTTGCCTACCTACCTAAAATGACCTATTTGCACCTATTACCTTTATGAATGCATGGTTAAATGGCTTATTTTTGTGATATTGTTTTATTTTTGCAATACACAATGTTTTGCAACAAAACAAATAACTTCAAATTTGTTAATTGGGACTCTATTCAAGATTAACAACTTGATTATAAAAACAAATGTGTAATTTTTTTTGGACAAAAATATAACCATTTTCCACAATGAATTTTTAAAGCTCAAACATTAAGAGGGACTTGTATTTTGATTAATATTTTTTAAAATTATGATTTTTACATAGAATTTCATTCCAAATGAATAGAAATGACTAAATATGGCATATATTATCATTTCAATAATTCATATTTCTAAAAATTTGATATCCCTAACCAAAACATAATAATGAACTATTACATGATCAGAATTAACACTTATTTTCAAAGTTTAACCTTGTAGTTTTAATTTTCCTTTATTTTGATTTTTTTTTCCCACCAAAGCAAATGTTCTTGAATAGTTTACTTGGGCTACTATTCCCACATAGGTTTTATCGGTATCATCCCGACTTAATCAATGATACCACATTACATGACCAATTTAACACTACAGAATAAACATCATATGAATTTCTTTTGTAATCCTAACAAGCCATTCATTCAGGTATTCACCCACCTATTCACCCAAATAGAGGATGCCATCATCAAAAGATGACAAAATTTTCCAACACCAAAAAATGTAAATATTGCAAACACGTTATTGTCTTTGATTTAAACTAACCATTTAACCTTCGATAACAATAAAATATTAAACCCCAAAATGTAATTTGCAACTTGCATTAGTTTCAAATATTCTTAAAAATTTAATCACAAATGGTAGAATGACAAAGTGATTGCAATTTTCATTTTTTGCAATTGTAATGACAAATGGCAAAAATGGTTATGACAATGCAATTTTGTCATGTTTATTTTTGCAAACTCTAATATGGCACGGCAAGGTTGGGCATTTGCATAACCTTCATTTTTTTGTCATCCCTAGAACACAAACATGGTATGGGTGTTTGTAATACTCCAATATTTTGCTATTTTTAGTTTAACATTAAGAAATTAGATTGTTTGATAGTTTGATTGCGTCCCAAACTCCTCAAAAGACCCAAGAGAAAGAACAGGAAAAATATGAAGAACACTCTTTAAAAAAACATGCTAGATTTTTGCACCAATGAAAAAAATTAGAAACCAAAACAACATAGCCAAAAAAACCAAAAAACAAAGTGGGGAATTCTAAACTCCCAACTTCCTATAAACAACAACCAAAAAATCAATGACATGAGGGGAAAAAAAGGGGGGTGAAGAGCTTGGAATTGGGTTGCCTTTGAAAAAATTAAACAACAAAAAGAAGTGGGGAGCTTGGATTTACCCTGCCCCTTCCAAGTAGCAATAATAAAATGAAAAGAAAGTCCAATAACGAGCTTCAAGCTCCTTGGCCCCCCCCTAATAGTTGGGAGCTCCTTGCCCCCCTTCAAGCAACAACAATGAAAAATAAGAGCTTGTTTGCATTACAAGTAGTAACAGAAGAAAAAATAATTGTGGGGAGCTTGAAGCCTGAAGATTGTTACAAGCTCCTCGCTTTTAATATGCAAGTAACAATTATAATAAAAAAAGTAGCTTGGAGCTTGGACATCCCACTTGCAAACAACCAAAAAATAAGTAAATAGAAAGCAAAGAACTCCAAGCTCCCCTACCAAAGTAATAAAAAGTTTGGAGTTCCTCACCCCCTCCAACAAATTAAAGTTGAGTATTGAAAGTTTGGTGACATGGAAAAAATGTTGAAAGAAAGGTAATCGAAGTAATCAAAGGGTGAAAAACATAAAAAAATGGAGCAAGAAGATAGGAGGTAGGAATGTGGATTACTAGGTTGTAAGGGTAAGCGAGTAGGAGGAAATGCAATTAGGAGGCAAATATGTGGGTTAGTAGGCATGTAGGAAGGATTGAACCCACTTTAATACAAATTTGGGGTTCATTTATTTTGGTTTCAAAAGTATTTTTTTGGACATTAATGAGTTTGTGTGTGTTGGGTCACATGGGTTAGTAAGGATCATTACAGAAAGGCTGAAATGGGGGATCAAAATGGGATCCTAATAGGTGAAGATGGCTACCTTTTTCAACAAGCCTTTACAAAATCTTTAAATTGTTAGCTAAAATAATCATGCAACAAAAAAGATGAACGGGGAGAAAGGATAAAAAGATCACAATTTAGAAGAGGCAAATAGTCCAAAAGATGATTTTGTGAAGAGAATTTAGTTAACAGTGAAATTTTTTATAGCAAATAAGCTTAGTTGAGTACATTTTGTGTGGGATAATGCTCAAGGATGAGGTGTTACCAAATTAAGGGCTCGAAGGCAATAGTTGAAGGAGGCATCCACATTGGGAATGCCCTTGTTTTAAGGGTGCTATTGAAGCAACGATTGAAAGAGGGACCAACATTGGGAACACCTTCATCCTTAGGGTGTTATCCCAAATAAAAACTAATAACCTCTTAGATTTTATTTTTCTTTTGCGAGGTATCATGAAAAAAAGAATGAAAATGGCAAAATTTCTTTAAGAAAAATCCCTATTGGAGTAGGCGTTTTGTTTTTTTGCATTTCTAGGAAGCAATATTATTGTAAATAACATGGCCTCTCTTCACACTAAAATAATTCTATTAGGTTAATAAGTGTATGGGTGTATGCAAACAAGTGATAGATGTTGCATCAACACAAAGAAGAGATAAAAATAATTTCATTTCCTCTTTTTTCATTCATAAACTCATATTGTTTTATACAAATTCAATTGTGCATTTTCCTTCTCATAAGTGTTTTTTTTTAGTTTTTTGATGTAACATCATGGGGTGTAAACGGGATAACATGAGTCACACCCGGTTGCTTTTTAATTACTTTTGTGACTTCTATTAGAGAAATATTTCTAGGATATTTTTAAAGTATTCTTGAATTTTTTTTTCAAATTTAAAAAAAATCATGATAATTTTTTAAATAATACATTGATAAGCCTTGCATTATAATTTTGTCAAAAAATGTCAATTAAAAGAAATTAAAGTCATGAAACATGTCCTTTTATTGCTTAAAATCACTGGTTACAACGTTTTATTAATGTTTTTTCATATTTTATATTTATTTGATTACTTTCAAATTTATTCACAAATTCCCATATATATTATGAATGTTATCAAATAAATAAATCCTACAATTTCAACACTTAAATTAAAATTTCAATAACATGGAACATCAAGCATTGATTACATTTACTATGATATGTGTTATTATGACTACACCTCACGACTATTCATCCCAAAATAATTTAACATTAATCGACAACAAGTTTCTAAAAGAAATGGTAAAGGATTGCCCCAAAATTGATAAAACTTGTGTTGAAACTAGTGTGGACAATTCTCATTTAAAAAATTAGCCAGTTCTGATTTTTATTCAAAGTTATGAAAACCAAATTAGTTTTTAAATTATGTCTTTCAGCTAACAAGAATTAGCCAAGTATTAGGACTCTCTTTTTTCGTACTTAGTCAAATCTTAAACATAATACTTTTCACAAATGCAATAATAGGTGGTTTCACATTTAATTTTCACAATCCAATTATCAAATTGTTATTTATTAAAATTTTCTGACATTTGAAAAATTTAAAAAATTAAAGATTGATGAAAAATTTGTAACAATTTTTTTATCCAAAATTAATTATATCCCCACAGCTTCATTCTATTTTTTAAAAAGGGCTCTTTCAAACTCCTCCAATTCCTTTTCTAAATTTGCATCAATTTCAATTAACTCTACCAACCTAAATGGGCATTTACAACAAACCTAGGGTTGTGTGTTCTTCAACATGTGTGTCAATAGGTAGTGATGACAAATGACTCAATGTTGCCAAAATAAAGGAAAAAATTGCTGCTTTGCCCAATGGAGGTGTGCTATTACTGGAGAATGTGAGGTTTATAGAATGACTTTT
>Ga0116228_10005602_pt1 | contig 11191 bp, 4 predicted proteins | sample S1TSphfallax_2_FD_89694 | JGI IMG/M metagenome (GOLD analysis project Ga0116228, IMG submission 89694) | Host-associated microbial communities from peat moss isolated from Minnesota, USA - S1T2_Fc - Sphagnum fallax MG | ecosystem: Host-associated > Plants > Peat moss > Unclassified | place: USA... | reverse complement strand
TCTTATATTTAATATTTAGCTTGTAGCCAAATCTGGCTAAATCTTTCCATGGATGATCGCCACTTTGGAGACATCACAAAAAATTGACAAACAAATCATTGAGCCTTCCCACTAGGGATATTGTATATGAGTGTATTACACGTTTCCGAGTTTTTCTGCACTTTGGAACACACCGCTAGAGCAGATTCTGGCTCCTGGTGAGTCAATAGAGTATCCAAGGCTGAGCCCTAGGGACAAATTCTACGGCAGAATGCACCCTAAAGGTGTATTGCTTGCCGTAAAGGACCCTAGGTATAATATAAACTGGCATAGGTAAGTAGGAGATGAAAGAATTACGAGTGACCTAGGTAACAAAAAATGACGAAATCAGCCACCATTGCCGATTCTGCCATTTTCTACACTTAAGACCAAGTCATCCTTTACACTCCGGAAACAACATTCCAAGAATTGCCCTTTTTTTTCACACCCAAATCACTAGATTTAGACTAGGTTGATACTTATGAGGTTTAGGGTTTAAGTTTTATCCTATTGAAAATCTACACATTCATTCAAACACCTCATCATTTATTAAACATAATTGCAAGATGTTTCTTTTTGTTCTATCTTTCTAGGGATGCTCACCAATAAGGCTACTTCATAAAATTTGAAAAATAATAAAAAAAACCCTAACTTACTTGTAACCCAAGATACAAAAACAATTTCAATTTTTGTTATTTGAAACTTTTACAATATAAAGATTGTGGATTTAGAAAGTTCATCAAACTCTCAAGAGAATGTTATGTTTATAATTCAAAAGTGACATGCATCTTTTCCATTTAACCAAGTCCTCATATTCACATTTTCTCAAATTCCTCTTGAACTTGATTACAAGTAAAAGCATTGTAGAAAAAGAGATGGAATTCTAGAAGGATAATGCTGGTAGCAAAAATGCTTATTGTTGGAACCTTACAAAGTGTTACATGCAAACTTACATTTGTCCTTAGTATGTTATGTTGTTATCCAATTTTTATACATAGATTAGGTTTTTTCTTAATGTTGTGAACAAGTTTAAGGTTTGAAGAGCTTAAATTCTAATGGAGTGGTGGGGATGCATGTTAAGAAAGGCTTGCATTGGTTTCCTTAATAGGGTTTTAATCATGCTATGGTTTCAAGGAGTGTGTAAAGTAGGGGGTTTATGCTAATGGCTCAAACATTGTTTGATAGAAGGTCATTCGAAAAATGTGTGCCACAAGTAAGGTGAAAACATCATCATCCAAGTTATGGTCGAAAATGCAATTCCAATGGAAGAAAGTATCAAAGAGTTCTTGGATTGTTAAAAGGGGAAGCCCCCTTCCAACACCATGAAACTTTCGCGGAGTGAAGTTTTGTCATTTGGGTTCTCTTGTAACTACACAAGGTTCTTACTAGAGGTCACCAAATGGTAATTAAATGTAAACAAAGCAATAATAAAGGTAAAAGATGTGATACTTACAAGACCACATAACCATTGCTAGTTTTGTGAGGGGCCAACCCATCACCTTTGGCTTTCAAGTCCTAATTGACACACTTGAACCAAAATTAGGTTTGGGGGAGGCAAAGTGGTCCTTGATTGTTCCTTGGGGAAAGCTTTATGTCGTGAAAACTCATGGGCAAAGTTCGATCCAAAAGATTATACTGTTGATTCCATATAAATTAATTGGGGCCTTTCCATCAATTATATAGATGCTTATATTTAGGCCTATCTAATTAATCGTCATTATATATATCCCTGTCTATAGATATATATATATATATGTGTGTGTAGGTAATTTATGCCTATGATATCTTATTGATAATTTGTCCAAATGAAAAAATTGAAAATTTATTCATAAAGTTATTTCAATAATGTAAAACATTATATATATTTATTTATTTTAAAATTTTAATTCGTTTCAAAAAAAAAAATTCAATTATGTAATTGATGAACATTGCAATGACCATTATTTGGGAAAAATAAATTCAAACACATGATTTGTAAATGGAAAAACCATTGTGGCAAATATAAAAATATATAAAAAATACCTTTCATAACTTATATCTTTATTTTATTTTATAATCTACATTATAATTTTTTTCCTATATCATAATTTTATTAATAATTTTTAATTTAGATGTATGAGTCCATATAATTTATTCATTCAAACATTTATAAATGTATCATAAATCAATTATATCTGATGTATATATAATATAATGTATAAATTCAATATAAATATCTTAATTTCATTTTCAAAAAATAACTTAATATTAAAATATTAACTAATTTTCTGAAATTATGAATTTGACTATTTTTATTCATATAATTTATAGGTTTTGTAAATATCACATTTATGATAAAATTTTAATGTACAAATTAATTATATTTTCCCCATATTTTACATTTCTATTTTATTTTAAAGTTGTAATGTACAGATTTATTTATAATATATCATAATTTTACTATTAAAATTTATTTTGATGTATAATATTTAATTTATTCACATAAAATATTAAAAATTTGATCATATATCAAGTTTTTAGAAATTTAATAAAAAAAATATTATTTATATGTATAATATTAATTGAAATCAGTTCCCTACATGCCATAGTTTTTTATATCCGTTGATACTCATATTAAATGACTAATAATCATTTTTTAATCATTGGGAATATTTTTATGGCAATGTTGTTTATGTATTGACACATCATTTTTTCCATGTCAATGTTTGTATAGTCATTCTTTAGTCATATTTGAAATGATTTAATCCTAATCATGTTTTCAAATAATTTTTGGACATTTAAATCACTTTGTCATAATCATGGATGTCAAATGGATGAAAATTTGTAATGAAAAAATGATGTCATCCTTCATGTTACCACGTCATCACCTACTAATCCAATGCACCATTAATATATGACTATAATTTTTTTCACATAGGATTTGAAGTAATATCCTATGAAATTTGCAGTCAAATATAATATAATTGTTTAGGACATATAATCATTGATTTTTTGGTTGTAAAAGACATAATTCCTTCTAATATTTTTTTTGAATCTGAATTTTTTTTTTCTCTTAACATGTATATTAAAAAGTTATTTAAAATGGACTTTTGCATATGGACTTTTACAATTTATTAATCACCATGTAATTCCCCATTTAACCAATGATATCACAATACATTGTCAATTGAGCACTACCATATTGAGTTTTAGAAAATAGTGTATTGACCAAAAATGAACCACCCTAACTTCTAACCACCCAATTTGATTGTCAATCCAAATATATTTTTAAATTACAATTGTTCATGACAACATTGCAACATAACAAAAGGATTAAAACATATTAGTTTCGATGGGAATTTCTCCGTGATTTTTTTCACATGTAAAGAGACACCCATAAAAAAAATTCAATTAAAACTTGTAATTGCAATTTGTCTTAAAGTCATGTAATCTAAATTAAATTCATCACAAATCTTTGGTAATAACATATTATGTTATGATAACATTAATGATTATGACCTTTTTAAGTTGTAAAATCTTTTTCCTTTGAAGATATAGTTGGGTTAAGTGTTGGTTTTATCATTTTACAAAAAGAAAGTGAAAACTTCAAATTAATGAAAAAATTTATACCATTGTTTCAGTATTGTCAAACTACATGGTGTTTTTTATAAATTTTTAAAAAATAATTGTACGTTTACATAAAGACATGACTATGAATCAATTTTACATTCATGGTTTATGTAATTTTAAAAAACTTAAGGCATACATAAATTATATATGACTTCTATAATAATCCAATGTGAATGAAATTTTACATGTTATTATTTTTGATATTAAATATACTTTTAAGTTTGACTCCTTTATTTACAATGTACCTAACAAATGTGCTTTAATCAAAACAACCCAAGGGGAATGATAATACATACATCACAAACTTAACATCTCACGATTTAATAATGAAAATCGTGCAAAATTCATTCACTCATAATTTGTACGTTTCTCACACTGATATAGTGCATTGAAAACATATTTGATACATAGATTTATAGAAAGATGTAAAATTTGTGTGACATCGTTGATTCATAGGTTCATACTTCATGTGTTAACACATTTATCCGTGTGTCAAACGCGTTGTTAATGCATGACATTCATGTGTAAAATGTACGAACCTATGAATGAACAAACTTCACACGATTTTCATTGCTAATTTGTTGCAAGGTGAAAACATAGTCAAGTAGACCAATTAATCTGCTTTTCTGGGTTACATTACAACTACCTTAAAATAGATCATGAAATTATCAAACATGTAATTTGGTTGGGTAAAAATATTGAAGTTAATATGGTTTTTGATTTTATGTGAAAAATATGATAAAAACATATTTAATAAATAATTAAATAAGATTAATTATTATGAATGAAAGCAAGTGCAAATAAATGTCCTATTTCATAAATGTAGGTGGAAGTAGATTAAAACAATGTCCAAATCTATATTAAAAAAATGGAAGCCTTAAAGTATACCATAAATTTTGTGAAAACATGTAATTTAGAAATGTTATATTGGGTTTTTGGAAATGAAGTAAGTTTAAGACATTTAATTTTTTAATTTTCAAACGCATTATTTACACATTTTTATGATGTAATTGATTTTCATTTTTATGATGTCAATTGAGGTTCCATGGTTTTACATTATGATAGGAACAATTCTTGAACTATTTTCATGTTTAGATGTGAAAATCGCTACTTTTGAATTAGAGAAGATTACTTTTATGGTCTATTTGATTGTGCTTTCACCCTACATGTTACATTTGTGATGTACTTGGGTTATGTTTTGAAAGCTACCTCTGGAATTTAAAAAGGTTGGATGGGAAATAACGTCAAGCTTTGGCAACCTATCAAGTTTCAACAAGGACATTACCCAGACATTGATGCATTGGTTTTGTGTAATGCAAAAGATGGGAGAGGGTTGGGAGATGGCATTTGAAGTGAAAAATGAAGTGATAGGGCAAGTGACATTAGTTTGATCAACTACGACTCTTTCCTAATAAGATGCAAGTTTTGTTGTTATTCATCCCATCACATGCTAATGATTATCCATTGCTAGTAATAGCTAAAGGGAGGGGGTGGAGGGATAACAATCAAGGGAAAAATGAACAATCAAACACAAAAGGAAATAATAAATAAGGATAACAAAGAGGGTGATCAATCAAAAGAAATTGAAGGTAATGACAAGCAAAGTGTTCCCAAAGAATAGGTTAGATTGGAAGGGGGTAGATTTAATAGAAGTCGTCAAACAAATGGGGTGAATGTGTTAGAAAAATCAAATGTTAAACACATGACAAATAAAGGAGGGATTTCAATGATGATGAACAAGAAAAAAAACAAGAGTAAAAAAAGGAAGGTTCAATTAGCTTGGGAACTAATGTCCAAACTATTGGAATTGGTAGAGTCCACAAAAAGGGTGGGGGAGTAGAGATGGGTGAGGCCTCAAACAAGTAATATAGGCTACTAAAGCAGTGAATGGGGATAAATAGTTGCAAACACTAGTGGAAAATTTAATAATGTTCATAAAGACATTGTTAAAATAAAATTTCAAGGTGTGGAGTAGGGGGTGGAAGGTAAATAGGGTGCATGGATAATAGAAAATAAGGAGGGCAATAGCTAGATGGCAAGGTGCTAGCTAGTGGATGGAGCTAACATGGTCTAGCCTCTTCACAAGGTGTTGAGGATGAAAAGGTAGACAAAATGTGAGTTGATGGAGGAAAAATCCTTGCAAAGAGGAGATAATGGAAATATTAAAAATAATCAACCATTATATAACTTTTCAAAGTGTTATAAAAGGGTGCAAATACAATAAAATGCACCACAAGGTGCATAACAAATGTTTAAAACTATAATATTATATCTTTAAAAAATCACAAGAGGAACATTACAAATTGGATTTTCAATTTTTTTTACTTTTGAAATTCCATTACTTATAAAGTTTCATCATTCAAAACTTGATGCAAATTGATGATGTTTCAAGAATCCTTTTGCATGTTCAAAACACTTGACACAATGGTTTTTTTTTCAAACATTTTTTTTTCCTTATCAAATGTGCACCATTCCTTTTCAAAATAAAAAAGGATCTTAACATTGATGATAATAAAAACAATAGCACTTGAAATTGGTAAAAATTCATTTTAAAACACATTTGAACATATTTATTTCAAACGTCCTTTAGATTTTGAAAATTACAAATTTTGAAAATGTGTGTTTAACAAAATTTATTCATTTTTGTGTTATTTAAAGTTTGGATGCATTATATATGAATGATATAGACCAAAATATAATATGAAAAAATTATATGTAAAACATATTATAAACTAGGTATAAAAAATGCAAGAAATAGAAAAATCAACCAACATAAGAATGCCATGTGTTAAATGCAATCCTTGGAAATGACTTTAACCTTGTAGCCCATGGCTCCTTTTATTGTGTTTGCACCCAAAATATAAAAAAGACATACCAATAACACATGTTGATAGTTCAATTTCATTAGATAAAAACTACATTTGTGTAGTGCTAGAGACCCAAGAAGAAAGGCCATTATAGGATAATGGGAGGATTGTGTTAGTAATCTTGGTTCAAACCTGGAAGGGGTAGATCATAGAGGGGCTACAATGTGCAAGGTTGTAAAACCAAAAAAAGGTAGCCCCTAGGTTTTAACACCTCTAGAAATATGTCACACACAAAAACCTAAAATAATAAAAGATATGGTTGTAATAAGTGGGTAGCCATTGAATTTTGCTCCAAAATTTTGACCAAAGGTTACCTTTGAAGGACATGCAAAATACTATTGAAGCAACAAGATTTGGGGGGAACAAAGAGGGTGTGAGAGGCTTTCATTACTTTTCATATATTCAAGATGAGTTTATGGGGCCACAAAGAATGGTGTAAGATTAAAATGTTTATTCCACATGGGCAAGTTAATGGCTTGGAAACCAATGTAAGAAGATGATTTTTTTTTAAAGGTGTGACTTGCTTCCTACCAAGTGGGGATGAGGCAAGGTTAGGAGGAATAAGGATGGACCCTTTTCGTTCTTGAAACAACAAATAATTATCCTTATAACTTGTTCATTGATTATTTGTTTACAAAATCATTTCACACAATGTCAAAATGTTGAATGACCTTAGCTAGCCAAAAGCTACAATTGTATTACAAGGATCATTTTCCTAGTTTCGATATTTTCTTTTTTCAAAAACTTATAAAATTTGAGCCAAGTCCTTTTACTCTTTTTGAAATTCGTACCTTGATCATGTGCCCTCAATAACTTTAGAATCATTCAAGTATTTCAAGTTCACCTTGGCCAAGGACTACACATATAAAAATGACGTAAAGTTGTGAGTAAAGTTGGCCCAAGAACACTTATAATAAGACCCATATAATGAGAAGTTGAAAACCTACTAAAGGTGCCCATAGAAGAAACAATAATGTTTCAAGAAAAAAGGTTCTAATGAGATGAAATCACATAAAGCCAAAGAGAAATGACTTCAAAAAGGCCATACTACCATATGAAAATTTGTTGCAACTATTAATGAACATGTTCCCAAGGAGCCCATCATGGAGGTGGAATTAGAAAATGGAGAGTTAATTTTAATGCAAAAAATATGAAGAAAATATTGTAAGAGATTTTATTTGAAACCATTATTAAAATAGAATTGTAGTTACTAAAGTAGTTAGATAAATAAAAGTTTATTATGGTAAGGTAAAATGGACTTTGCTTATCTATCTTTTAATAATTGTTAAAAGGACTACTACATTAATTTAGGAGGATAAACTTTAAGGGAGGAGGAAAAGAAATAAGATCTAGTTAAGGGTAATCATCATTTACTATTGTAAGGTGGAGTTATCTACTTAAGGTAAGGAAAATATTGAAGGAAGTGGGTTTGTGTATGTGGGTGTGAAAGGTGTGAAGTAAAGTTGTTAGATTATAATAAAGTAGTTCAAAATAATAGAGTACTTCAATAGCCTAAGACACACAAGTTTGTATCTAGTTTCTAATTTAAGTTATGTTATTTTCTTGTTGGGTGTTGAACTTGGCATGAAAGTTATCATTAACTTCCCTTAATATACCTTGTTATTTGTATTTTTTACATTTTGCCACTATTTCCAACTATTTGTTAATACTAATGCAATAATCAAATTTCATGTATTTCTTGTTTGTTTTTTCAAGTTTTGTGATTAACTTGTTTCATGCATTATTGTAGCAATGGAATTGTGTTCTATGGTGTTCATATGAACATTTGTATAGTTGTTTTAACCCTTTGAGGTAGTTTTTTTTCATGTTGGTCATTCCTAGTAGAACTGTAATAATTTTAAAGCTCTACTGGCTCCTAAGAAAGGCAACTTTTCCAAGTTTACAAACAAATGGCAATGTCCAATAGTAGAGGCCAAGGAACTATTTTTAAGAAACCTAAAAAATAAAGTTTTAAAGTTGAAGAAGAGGATGTTAACTTTACCCATGTCCAAGTAGGAACCTTATATATTTATTGAAACATTAGTGAAAGATTTAAAAACTCTTGACCCAAATGGGGTGGTAGCTGAGTTTTTTCTTTGGATATGAAGAACAATGGGAAATCAATACACAAGGATGATATAAGTATCAATCTTAGAAGGTTGTTTATTGTTTAGTGTAACAAAGGGGCAAGTAACATTACTTCATTAAAAGGGGGGGGGGGGATGTTCATTGAATTAATGACCCATCACATTACTAAATTTGTCATCTAATGTGTTTTGCAAAACCTCTAGAAATAAGGGTACAACTAGTGTTGATGGGGATCATGAACTAGGATCAATTAATTTTTTCATCATTCCAATTCATCTTGAACATCTTGCTTGCATGCAAAACTATCCAATGGGCCAACAAGTTTAAACAAAAAATGATCTTATTCTTGAATTAGAATTTTCCAAAGCCTCTGATAATTAAAACTAGGAACTAGACGATTTGATTGAATGGGCAAACTGGGCTTAATTGAAGACATTATTAACATGACAAGAATTCTTGTTGACAACCAACTTATCATGCTATCAATGATTTCTATATAAAAAATGTTGGTCTTGGGCTAGTAAACCTAGTGGAAGTTATTAGTGTGTTATTAATTAAGAGGGTTTTGCATGCCTTTGAACTTAACAATTGTAATTTGTAATACCTTTTCAAATATTGCTTTGAGAAATATTGTAGTACCTTTACCATTTCAACATGAATTAAATTGTTTTTTGTTTTGTTGAAATTTTGAAAAATTATTCATCATTTGTGTTGAAAATTTAATAAAATCAAAAAATTCCATTGTCTAGGTTTGAACCCCAAGCCTTCAAGGACATAGTCTTAACATTGTAATGGTCTAAACACATTGAACTGTTCCATAATGCTACATACAATGTGTTTATTATTATGTATAACCATCATTCGCCAAAATTTTAAGAATTAAAATACCAAGTGCCGAAGTTAAGATTTAAGATTTAATTAATTATTTGGTAGTTTGTTGCCAAAATGGTAAAGGTACTATAGTACGAATTTTGTAAGGAAGGAATGTGGCTTAAACTAGTTTGGAATAGAGTATGAAACATGATAGTAAAATAACTCTTGGCTCTTGAATTTGCAATAAGTTGGTAGAGTGTATCCAAAATGGCGAAGAAGGTGATGATGAGAAACCCTAGGAATCTCATAGAAGTCCTAACATCTAGTTTTTGGTAGAGCCTAGCATGGTAGCCATGCAATCATGGATTCTCAAAGAAAAAAAATGGAAAATTATATTCATTGGAGTGGCATACAATGATAGATGTTTGGTCAAAAGTTGAATGCAAGGTCAAATGACAAGCAAAGATGAATCGGAGATATGATTTGTCCATAGTTGAAAGGTGGGCATACATTATAACTATTGCCAAGATTGAAACAAATTGGGGAGATATGTTACATTTTTTGGTGAATACATACTTAATCAAGGAGTGGGTTAAGGTATTCCATACTAATATGTTACCATCCATATTGTTTTAGGTTCCCCATCTCTTAAGATGGTGTGTGGCATGAGAGTTCACCAAATATACATCTTGGGTGGACTCGTGAAAGTCTTCTTGGTAAGCTTGTAATTAAGAACATTATTCCACATCACTAATGTTGAATGCTCACAAGGACCCAACAATAGGTCCAAAGGGAGGGTGGCCCAAGTGAGAGTGGTGAAGGTTGTAAAAAGGCTTAAGAAACCCTATTCTAGATGTTTTGCAAAAAAATGTGAAAGATCGATTTTGATTTAAGTTAGTACATATGGAAAGGTGGAGAAAAACTTTAGCTTGTATTTTGTTGCCTTGGTGTGGAAGTTGTTGAAAGCTTCAAACTAAGATGGATAAACACTTGGCATAGGTAAAGGAGTAAGAAGGAACCACATGTCATTTGGGTTAATTGGATTAAATCAATTATGATAAACATATGGAAGGCTAAAATAGACATTTTGATGGATTGAGTTTGTCCATTATGTAAGGAGGTGGAGGAATCAAATTAGATAGGTTTTGGGATAATAGACATGCCCAAAGAGTGTGGAGTCTACTTTTAAGATCCTCAATTGCCTAGGTCTTGCACCGTTGTCAAGTAGTCGCATTATAGTGGAAACACAACATTTTTGTTGCCAAGGAACCAAGAAAATTTCACAAAATTGTGACATTTTGGTTTCTATTAAGAGGAATTATTTTGAGAATGATCTTGTTGGAAAGGAATGACATAGTCTTCAATAGAGAAAGGTGATCTACACAAAAAAATTCAAAACTACATCTTAGATGGGTTTATGGGATTACAATAAAGCTACGTGGGAAAGATATTTAGGTTTGATAAAGAAAAATCCTAATGCAAAGCATAAGGATCTTTGAATCATTTATAATAAATTGTCAAGAAGGCATAAAGTGATTTGTTCTAGAGTGGGAAGACACATTTAATGGGTCTATGATAATTTAAAAAATGCTTCATTGTTATGGGGTGGGGTCATGAACAATGTTGGCACTCCCTAATGTGGGTCACCTCGTATTGTTCCTCGTTGCAATGATTTTTCATTTGTGTCAAAAAATTAAATTAAAATCAAAATGCATCTTTTCTCACAAAACAAACTCAATTATCTTCCTTCCTTTCTCTTCTTGGAATGAACAAAATGAGAAAATTTTATTAAAAAT
>Ga0116228_10005601_pt1 | contig 11193 bp, 8 predicted proteins | sample S1TSphfallax_2_FD_89694 | JGI IMG/M metagenome (GOLD analysis project Ga0116228, IMG submission 89694) | Host-associated microbial communities from peat moss isolated from Minnesota, USA - S1T2_Fc - Sphagnum fallax MG | ecosystem: Host-associated > Plants > Peat moss > Unclassified | place: USA... | reverse complement strand
AAAACGTATTTTTCTTTACTGCATTTTTTGGCTGCTCCTTTGGTTTCACATTTCAAAGATGATTTGTATACCTTGAGAAGGCACTCCAGTAGCATTTTAAATCACTCAAATTGGAGAAGAATTGGGAAAGATTTGCCAAAGTGATTGGTGGTGATAGGTCAGAGATCAGTGATGGGCCGCTCTAGCCTAGTTATTTACATATTTTGCTACCCCATCCAAACAACTGAAACTGGGACAACAAATAGATGGGGAACTACTAATAGCAAACCACCTGGACGAATCATTATGCACCTATCAGAAATCACATCATATTTATTACACTCTTCTCAGCAGTGCATAACATTGCTCTGCCATTTACCAACCGCTGCAAATTGTTTTATTATGTTGAGCCAAAGCCTACATATTTTGACTTTTCTTCATCCAATTTTACTTTGCAGGATCACATATTGAGCACCGCTGGAGATGCTCTAATATAGGTACGCAACTAGTATGGCATTTTTTAAAGGGTACCTGATATCAGTACCTGCCATGTATGAAAAAAAATCCCCCTGATACCAGTGTGACAAAAAAAAAACGGTCACAACATCATTGGGTAACACCGTCAATTGCAAACAACCTGTCTTTCATAAATATTGTAAAATTCAAATCAAACTTCCATACATCATCCTAGCTATGAATTGTCAGGCTAATTTCTATAGCACTTTGAGGGATCAAATCACTCTGAGCTTTCTCTCATGAGCTATCATTGCCTTCAATTGGTTTCCATCATGCAATAACCAACTCATGATCCTACACAATCCTTTCTGTCCACACGACTTCAACTCTCAACATACCCAACAATACCAACTCCAAAACCCCAAAAAACAAAATGTATGTAACATCCTAACCCACTCTTTGTTTCACTCTAACAAGGTTCAGGAAATTTTGACAAGAGAACACCCATGCCAACTTCAGTCACTAGACACCATAAAAAACATGTGAATTCTATAGCAACCAGAATCAAACTTTTCTCTCATAGTTCCAATTATCATAGATCTCATTCCATAAACACACACACATGAACATATTGCTTGAATATATCAAACTCAAGCTTGCAAAAAAAACCTTGGGCAAGCTCTCAAACCTCTTAAAGTTCTTCATCATATACCAAATGCCTTGTCATCATGTTGGTTCATTCTAAATCCTAAGAACAAAGCTAAATTCCTTACACAACAAAAAGAAACAAAGAATAATTGTAGCCCAATTGTCAAAAGCATTTATCTCCAAGACAAGGCAGAAAACTTAAAACAAATGCAAAAACAAGAACCACTAGAAGTTACAATCCAAATAAAATACTTAGGTTGCTAGAAATTCTTTGTTAAAACCTCAACTGCCATCCTTCACAAATAGCAAAAGCATAAAGAATAAGTGACAAGCCACCACATCCAAATCAAATGTTCCACACAAAACACATTGCCAAAATCCAAAGCTTTGATAAATCCAAAAACAAAACAACTTCCTAGCTTATCATCACAAACTTAGTATCTCATGACTTATAAATAGAAATCATGTAACATTAGTTCATATATAATTCGTATGTTTCACACACTAATATTGTGCATTGAAAATTCATTTGACACAAGAATTTATTGGAAGATGTGATAGTCGTTCAATATTCGTTCATTCATAGGTTTTATTTCATTCGTCAAAACATTTATTTGTGTGTTAAATTTGTTTTCAATGCATGATATTTGTGTGTAAAATGTGCAAACCTATGAATGAATGAACTTACAAAAAAGTGATAAACTTATCTAGCACAACAAATTTTAATAGTTCACACGATGCAAAATTTTAAAAAAACCATTTCTACCCTAATTTTATGTCACACTAGGACCAATTTGATATGTTCCAAAGTTGATAGCGATGTGATGAAAAATTAAAGGATCAAACCTTAACTTCATGGAACAACACCATCAACTACTAAAAGCAAAACACAACAAGGTTTTCAATAATTGATGGTGATGGGTAAGGCAGACACATATTGTTATAGTTCTTTTTTTTTCTTTTTTTGCAAATTATAAATAGGGTGTTTTTTATTGTTCAATAACACTTGTTATGTTTTTGGTTTTTCATTGGGTAAAATTTCTATGGTGTCATTATGTTTGTGTTGTGATTTTGATGGAAATCAATAAAAAAGGAGGAGTTGCAGTAAGGATAATAAAAGGTGGCAAAATTTAGAGTTGGAATGAAGGATAAGTACCTTCAATCTTGTTGTTGTTCATGTGTGATTGTTGATCATAATTTTATGTTTGGGGTGTTGTGAGTTAGGATTACATTTTTAATGAACGGGGAAGAATGCCCCTTGGTTAAAAACCTTATGTCCTTGTGAAATTAAATTTTTGTTGTGCCATGAACTTTGATAAAGGGAGTAAAGATTCAAAAGTAGATTATAGTGGTCAAAGTCAAGGATGTGATGAAAAACCGTAAGGGTTTTAGGAGCATTCAAATGACAAGTCAATTGTCATGTGTGGGGTGTTTCAATGATTCCAAGCAAGTTGAATGTGTTGTTGAGAAGAAAATACCCATTGGAATGGGAGCTCTGAAGTGAGGTTTTATTTTAGAAAGGCTTTGATCGGGGTTTTATTGATAAGATATTTGGAATGTTGCATCATCTTTATCAAACTTCTTGGGCTATGTTGTGAAAAACTTATAGTCTATTTATTCATGTGGGGAATCTATTAAGTTGTATTGGGAGGGTTGTGTTGTGGGGTAAGTTTAAAGCCCTGGGATCTTCCAATTGCATAGTAACTTCATTATACATTTTTTAGGGATATACTTTGGTTTGTTTCAATTGGAAATGACTACATGCATATTGGGCTATATGTCACAAATGAGACCACCATGAAATGACCAATTGAACTCCATGAGAGGAAATTGAAATGAATCTAATTTGTGATGACCCATAGATTATATTTTCTTGGATAGGTAGTTAGGTGTTTAATCAATTTGTTAAGTTTATTGTATTTGAGTAATTCATTCAATTACAAATCTTGAAAGTCTAATTTGATAATTGACAATGTCCAATTGGGGATGTCTAATATTATGTTTCCCATTCTTTTGTTACACCAATACAACAATGGTTTGAACTAGTGTTGGGCAATTCTCGAATGTTCATTAAGTTCTTAATGTGGAAAATTGGTTGGCACCATTACATGTGAAAACTAAAATGAAAATTGACCTCATGTTCTCACATGAATGAAAATTGGTCATTAAAACCAATTTTTTTTTTCTTAATTTTTGTTTTGGAAAACCAAACAAGTGTTCTCATAAAACCTACATTTGATTCTTAAAGTCGTTACCAAATTAAAGTTTAATAAATAGTAGCCATTGATTAGGGACGTGAAGGCATTGTTTAGGGTTAGGGGAACAATTATAAAAAAACTTCAATTATTTTTTTCCCCAAATCTATTGTCTTTTTTTGCAAGTTTTTAGTCATTTGTATTTTTTCTTAAAAATTGTGTGTTATTTTTTCTCTCATCATGTTTTTTTACCCTTCTTTCATTGGTGTTATTCTTATTGTGTTGGTGCTACTTTTTGTCTTGTGTGGTCCTTGTTGTTATTTTTGTGTTGTGTTACTACTTTTCCCATTTGTGATGTTATTGTACGTTGGTGTTGTTGGTCTTCTCGCATAGGTGTTATTATTCTTCTTACATTGGTGTTGTTGTTCTTCTTGTGTTGTGTTATTGTTCTTTTTCCATTGTGTCACTATTCTTTTCACATTAATTTTGATATTTTTGTCACATTGGTGCTATCATTTTTCTTGCATGGTCCTATTACTCTTCTTGCATTGGGCTACTTTTCTTTTCACATTGTGTTAATGTTATTTTCGCATTGGTGGTCTTGTTCTTTTTGTGTTGTGTTGTCGCCCTTCCCGCATTAGTGATGTTGGTCTCCTTGCATTGGTGTTTTTTTTTCTTTTTGCATTGTGTTACTATTCTTTTTGTGTTAATGATGTTGGTTTTTTCATGTTGGTGTTGTTATTCTTACATTGTGTTGTTTTTTCATGTTGGTGTTGTTATTCTAGTGTTGTTGATATTGTTTTTTTCGCATTGGTGTTATTGTTCTTATTGCGTTAATGTTATTTTTCTTGCATTGGTGATGTTACTTAAGTCCCTTGTTGTTTTTGTCAAGGACAAAGGTCCATCTAATCTTAACAATATGATTGTAGCCCTAAAAATAGTTGCAAAATTGTGATGTGTTGTGTTTAAAAGAAAGTTTTAGGGAACTTGTTCTGGTCATGCATTTTTAGAAACATGTTAATATGCAAATAACATATGAAATTTTTTGCAAAGGTTTAAGATATGTATCTATCAAAGTTGCCTAAGGAGGTTTGCAAAAGTGCATAACTTGGTTAAATAATCCAAGAAAGGGCAAGCAAAAATGGAACAAGGCACGTGTCAATTCAAATCTTCCCCCAAGGAAATTGAATACACCAATGAAGACAAGGTAACTTTTTATTTTTGCTAAATTTTTTTATCTTTGCATTTTGTTTTTGAATTCCTACCAAACATAGTTTGATAATTTTGTTTTGCATTTGTAGATTTGATAATAAAATTATCCTTTTCCAAAAAGCTTTGCAATTTAAAAGAATTTTTTTATTTTATTATAGTAGACAAAATATTGTGAGAATGATTGCAAGAATACCACCTCCATTCACATGGCTATTTCAAATTATTGTTGATTCCCTTGGCCTTGTTATATCTACTTGTATTTTTGAACTAGTTTAGGGGTCATTGGTTGTTAGATAATGCATAAACTTTGTCACATTCACAAGTCTAAAATTCAAGGATGAAATTGATTTTCCAACCTTTGACAATGTAATGGAAGGAGATGCTAATGTTGCTTTTGAGTTATCATGCTTGGCTTCCAACATTAAAAAGGAAGTTGTTGGGGTTTTGGTTTCTTTTTTAAAAAAATTAATGAAATATGAAAAAAAAATCACATAACCTGTTTTCTTGGATGTTAAACCCTAGGTTTAAGACCCTTCTTCTTGTGTCATGACTTATTGGTTGTGAAAAAGGTAAGGCCATTATTGAAAAATATGATAAAAAATCTTTGTTTTTTTATGCTTTTAAAATGTCATTATCATTTGCATCCTTTGGTTGAATTTGAAAGGGGCATTGTTGATCAAGGGGTTGAAAAGGATAGAAGTTTAGTTACCTTTGAAATGACACTTAATATAAGTGAGCCAACAACATAATTAATCAATAGAGTTTTTTTTATTTTTAAGCATTTTCAAGTGGATGTCAAAGACATCAAATGTCCATTTCAATGATGGGAAAAACGTGAAAATATATTTCTCACATTTGATGTATGTGTTAAGCAAATTTTAAAGATAATTGGATCCCATTTTGAGATAGAGAGTCTTTTCCTTAGTTCAAATCCTTACCAGTTTTAAGAAATGTTTATAATTAAAACATTGAACAAATTGATTTTTATCAACAAATATTAGCGCAATTATCTTAGGATTTAGGTTGTAAATCCTCTTCTAGCTTGGTAGAAATAATTGAGACTAATGTAGATTTAAAGAAGTTTGAAAAGTTTGAAAAAGCCTTTGAAAAGGATGGTTATGGACTTTTAAATTTTGGATCACAGCATTTGTTATAACTTACAAGTTTTCATCTCGTATGAAATGAAATTAATCTTGAAAAAAACTGTTAAAACAACATTTTAATTAATGAATATTTTATAAGCAATTTAAATAGGTTTTGAGATTTTTTACCATGATCCCAATGTGGGGGTTCAATTCACCTTGGCCCCGTTTGGAGTTACACCCACTTTTTATCTACTGAATAAGGCAAAGTGCCATTAAAAAAACAACAATGGTAGTCATTACCATAGCCTACTAGGGTCAATTTTCCCATTGATGAAACAAATAATTATTATTTTTTTCGAAAAAATGAATTCACTTTTTACTTTTATAATTATATATATTTCCATTACCAATTATAATATTGTGATATTAGTAGTGAAATCATTCAAAATGTAGCCTATGATAATTATCATGATTTTCAGAATGCAAACTTCATATTTTCACAAAATTTCATTTCACTATTTTGAGGATTATTTAATGACGAAATTTGACCTTAGGTTAAAGGTAGTACCACATTATCACTAGCCTACTTCTTCCTGCTTGAAACAAATCTCATCAAATTTTGTATTTAGTTCTCACTTTTGGGGGTGTTACAAGCTTTTTTCCCTTACAAAGTTTGATACGGTGTTTAGGGTTTAGTGTTTTTTTTTTGAAAAACTTTTTCGTGTGTGTTGAACAGATCTTTTTACTACGAACAAAGTTCTAATTTTTTTCAAAATAATTTCTGAAAAATAAAACTCATTGAATCTATCTCATTATTCAAATTTATTTTTGGAGATTTTTCATTTCTTTACTTGAAAGAAAAATGATTTCAACACATACAAAGGGTTGTTCATGTGAAAAGAGTGGCCCTATAATTTGCCAGATTAATCTTGAAAAATTAATGTTAAATTGCCAGATTTTTACAAAACAAGCAGCCAAATATAGAAGGATTCATAAAAGTTTCTACTTTCATAGCTTTTTTTATAGTGGTCATATTAAGCCCAAAAAATGTCAGATTTGAAATCAGAGACTCTGATTTAGCTTAAGCCTGGGGTAATATTTAGAAATAATTTAAATGGATTCTGGGGATCAGCGGGTATCATAATAAGTTGATAACCCAACTCTGGTCCAAACCAGTGTTGGGCAGTTCTTTGAATTTTTGAAGAACTGCTGGTTTCAGCTCTTTCCAGCCAAAGAACTGCCGGTTCTTTGACTTCTTTTACAAATTTATTGAAAACCACAATCATATATCAAAACCAGTTATTTGAAAATTTTGAGATCCAATGAATAAGTGAACACATACCCAAGTTGATAACCGGCAGGCATCTGCCCCTCATTCTAAGAACAGCCCAACACTACTATCTTTCAAAAATCCTCATATAAAAATATAGACCTAGTACCTAGGCGCCAAAAAAAATCCGTGAAACTACTATACTTTATAATGAATCTCAACACAATACCCAAATTGCCTTGGTAGTAGGCAAGGCCAACAAACCCTCCCCCCCCTTATTACCCCAAACACCCAGCCCCAAAATTCAAAAAAAATAAAGACAAAAGGATAACCCTTGACAAATTCTCTTTTAGTCAAGCCCTAAAATGGAGGGTAGCTAAAATTCACCTCTTTAATGATAGTGAAGATAAGGTATGCTAAATTAGCGGTTACAGCTAACTAGTGTAGCTCCAAAGTTAGTTAACAAGTAGTGGCTACAGAGATAGAGTAGGAACTAGTGAAAATTGGCGTAGGCTGGGCGTGAATCTAGTGAAGGCAATGAAGTAAGTATAATTATGGGTACTTAATGACATCCTTCAGAATTAGGGACTGTTGGCTGGCTATTGCCTAAATTTTCCATATTCCCCAAATTTGGAAGGGGGGGGGTGTCCCTTCTTCCACATTAATGAAGGTTGGTGACCCCTTGACTAAGTCCTTGGCGAAAATTAGGGCAAGCCAATACCTAATTCTTTCTCAAAGGGGAAGTTGGAAATTCTTGGAATATGGCTTTGAACCCATGACCTTTTTCCCCAGGCATTTTTCTCTATTAACAAATTTCAGGCTTTTACAAAATTGGCCTTTGCAAAAGGGGGGTTGGATGGAGGACTCTTTAAATAAATTTTATTTTCAAAAAATGAATTCGTTTCTTAATTTTGAAATTACATATTTTTCCATTATCTATTATAATATTGTGATATGAGTAGTGAAATTATTCAGAGTGTAGCCTATGATAATTATGATGATTTTCAACATGTGAACTTCATATTTTCCCAAAATTTCATTCCACTATTTTGAGGATTATTTAATTACGAAATGCACCTTAGGGTAAGATATTTTAGGTCAAGAAATTCAGAAACTCATTCTGTGTTGTCCCTCCTCCCAAAAAGCTTTCTATGATACTTTTACATGCAAACAGATGGAAAGTAAGCAATGGTTAGAGTTTTTCAGGTCCAAAGGGGAGGCTAGGAGTGAGGTGATCCCAGTTGCATCCGTACACATAAGAATGACTTCATAATAACAAAGTAGTCCAATTCCAACAATTGTTGTAATTGGTCCTACCGAGAAACTACATGGTCATCATATTACGTATTGGAATTCATCTTGGCTGTTCATGGACGATTGAGTCTAATTTAATTTGTTTGTTTTGGATGATCGGATTTGACTACATTTCAACTACTCATGATGGAAGGAGGTGAGGTATTCCTGCTTCTTCTGAAGATGATTATGCCCCAGGGATTCTAAAGGCCATATACTGCACCATGCAATAAAAGCGGCTGTCTGCACTATCTGTAAAATGTTGGCCATCATTCTTCTTCTGTACACAAGGACCAAAGGCTGATGGTTGGTTTGAGATAACAACAATAGCAAACCCAGTTCTCCAAAAACAAAACATCAATAGCCTCACCTCTCACTAATAAGTTCATCCTTTTGTCTCTATTTGCATGCAATTAGAGCCTTTTCTCTTAAGTACCTTCTCTTCTTAGAGTATGAACAAAGCGAAAAAAAAAAGGACACACTTTCAACTTTGCTTTGCATGCTTCCAATATGTGGCATTGCCAGGCTTTGGGAAGTCCTCTGGAACTCATGACCCCAAAACACCCACAATTGTTGCAGGTACTTAATTTCCTTTCATTGAAGCCAACTTTTGAATGTGGTGTAAGGTAAAGAAAGCCCTAGAACTTGGACTTTAGATGGCATAAAAATCGTTGTCTGTTTTTTTATTAAATACATTTCCCATGATACCTGATGGGTATCACACCAAAAAAGCCCATGTTCATCTCCAAAAATGAAACGCTTGCCTCCACGAACATTACACTTTTCAAAAAGCTCTTGGGGGGCTTGGGGTGTGTTTTTTTTTCTACTTTGGGTCATGGGTGGCTTTTTATGTTATGAGACACTTCTGTTCCAGTTTCATTTTCAAAGTGTTTGTAAAGGTCCAAAGGTAGTTCTATTCTTTTCATGTAGTTAGTTAGATGGGCGAGTCACATGGAAAGAACACTAGAGACAAACTTTTGGTTTAGTTTTAGTTTGCAAGGGGGTTGTGAATGTTCAAAACGAGTTTTATTCTTGTCACTTGCATGGGTTGGCAACATGGCCAGAAAACTAGATATAAACTTTTGTTTTGGTTTAGTTTGCAAAGTGGTTGTGGAGGTCCAAAGAAGTTCTATTCTTTCCATTTAGATGGGTGCACCACATGCACACAAAAAAAAGATAAAGTTTCTTTTTTTCTTTTTTATTCTATGAACCCTTTTCATAAGTTCATTGTAAGTTTCCTTGCGGGTCATTTTGTTCTTCTTTGTTCTCCTATTTCTTTTTCTTCTTTGTACTCTGGAGAGATGAAAATTTGCATGTCTAGTGTAAAAAAAACTTGTCTTTTGCATGGAGATTTATAAAAAAGTTTCATTTTTTCCAGTTACATGAGTGCCAATTAGTGGGCTATGTGGACAATTTTTGTGTTAGGAGTGTGTCGATGTGTCGAGAGTGAGTCTATTGGTTTGGTTTGACATCATGTTAGTCTGAGAAAAAATTATGAGGGTTTTGAATCATAAAGTTGACAAATTTTTGCATAATATTTTTGAATTTATTTTTTTTGGGTTTAGGCATGTAATTGATATAGGTGGTCAGATGGTCCAGAGTGATACAATGCTAGAAATCAGAAAAAAAAATCAGTTTTGAGATATGCCACGATAGGTAGAACTTGATCAAATTTGGAACCAAACTTGCCTAAGATTGTTTTTTAAAACTGAGGGGTCTTTCAAAAGAATTATTGGTATCATGTTCTCTTGGAAAGTAAAAACCAGCCAACACTGCACTTTTCTCTGCCAACAGAATGTTCGCCCCCCCTGCCCCCCCCTAATAAATTTGGATTTTGCAAACATGGTGATTTTTTATTTTATTTGAAAACACAGATTTTACATTGGAAAAAATAAAAATTCCAAGTTTTTCTCCAAAAAAATCATAAAATTCATCACCAAAAAATATCATGTGTTTGATCATTATATTGTTCATTTGGGTTGGCCACGCAAAAAAAAATGATCCTGTTTACATATTAAGCAGCTTATAAATAATATAATGTTAAAAGTTTTCAATCATACAATCTTTAGTAAACATTGTGTTTAGTTGAATGCAGTTGGATTTAGATTGACCTACCAAAATAACTTGGACATCTTTTAACTACAGAATCAACTTGGAAAGGAATTGAAACATCCATATTATTTTGTCTCCAGATTGAGCTTTTATTGATTGCAAACTTGTTTTTAGTGATGAAGTCTTAAAGGACTCTTTCCGGTACCTTGTTGTCATCATAGTTTCTCATGGGATCCATATCTCCTAAATGATTTTGAATCTCACTCTCATTGTGGATCCCTACATGAGGATTCATAAGCATGAGATATCATCATCCTCCAATGAAATTTCATTCCAATGTAAGTGTGGATGAAACCTTCACTCAGGTTAAGTTAGCACTACTAGGAAAATCTTACATGAATATGTATGAAACCAGCTAGCTTTTGCTTTGATGAATAAGATTGAAGGAGATCATGTCTGGAATGATAAGGAATGACAAAAGTACAGAATACACAACAAATAGAGAGAGCTTTCATATAAAATCCCGGAATGCTCAAAAACTGTTTGCTGAATATCCTGCTTGCAATCTTCTTCATGATGGACAGCAATTGTGTTTTACACTGGCCATAATTTTGAAATAAATTGCTTGGAATCTTGTCAATCTACGGTGAAACCAGATGTGTTATCAACAAAATGATGTTGCCAATTATGGCCACCAAGAATTGTTGTACGTCCTTTTTGGGTGCAAGAAACTTAGTGTTATGTAGATAGGTAGGTAGGTATGTAAGGTGTTCATTCAGTAACTACCAGGTAGGTAGATGGATGTGCATGATTTTGTGAAGGAAAATTTGAAAAAATTTGACTAGAAGTTTACTCTTTGGTTTGAATTTTAATTATGAGGAATCAACTGAAAAATAATTTTTCTTAAACAAAATTGATGCGAATTGTCCAAATTCACAAAGTTGAGGATTTGAGGAAACCTTGAGTGATTGCAATCTTTTACAAAGTTGTTTTGTTTTGTTTT
>Ga0116228_10005600_pt1 | contig 11196 bp, 10 predicted proteins | sample S1TSphfallax_2_FD_89694 | JGI IMG/M metagenome (GOLD analysis project Ga0116228, IMG submission 89694) | Host-associated microbial communities from peat moss isolated from Minnesota, USA - S1T2_Fc - Sphagnum fallax MG | ecosystem: Host-associated > Plants > Peat moss > Unclassified | place... | reverse complement strand
TGTTATCCATAATATATCACTTTTATAAATAATTATAAATGATTATGTTTATTAAACCTTAGTTACACATAATAATAATTGTTATAACATAGATTTGTATATTTTCTAATTTATATTTTTATATGAGAAAAAATTAATTAATGTAATTAATGTGAGATTACTTTTAAATCATTGCAATTACTCCATATAAGAATTAATTAAAATGTGCATAATTAGTTTCTAATTGAACATAATTATTCACATTCTATAATTTATAACTTCAAATCTGAATTAAAAGTTTGGAAAATTTATAGTGTAGTTAAAATAATTATTTTATTTTATTTTATTTCACATATTATTATATATTATTATAATTATTATTTAACATTTTGTGATTAATCATCTATGATAAATTTTTATAGTAATTCTACAGTAATTATGAAAATTAATGTTATTTTTAACAAATTATTGTATTTATAGTTAATAATTAGCAAAAGGAAAAAAATTGACCTAAAATGATTTTTAAAACAATAAATGTAATTATACAATAAGTAATGTAATTAATTGAATGATAGTTTTTTTTTAATTCTTGTAAAAATTTACTTTCTAAGAGTAATTGTTAATTCATTATTTATAATTTTAACATAAATAGTTATTTTTCAAATTATAATCATTAAATTATTTTTACATTAATTATATTATATATAATTCGATCAGATTATAAAAAGTAATAAAATGTTTTTAGATATTTTAAATATTTAAATATTTATGAATTATGTATTAATAACTTGTTAGTAATTAGATAGTTAGTTTGTTAAATATGAAGAACTTATTGTTTATTTAAGTTATTGATAATGAATACTAAATATTTTTAGTGTATAATTGATAATTTAAATATATGTAAATTTAATCATTATTAATTAAATGATTATCTAATTATCTAGCACTTGAATTGTTTAGAAATCTAAAAACTAAAAAAATAAAACATGAAGAAAGTTTTGGAATTACAAATTGGTTTGTGAGGAAGTTGCAACTTCAAAATTTATCCCATATTGTTTGTTCTTCATTCCTATTTTGAACATTATATAAACAAAGGGGTGTGGTCATTTAATTTCACATTAAGAAATTTGTGCACATGGGATGAGTTAATCAAAAGGGTCAAACCAAAACAAAAAAACAAATTATGCACATTTCTAAAGTGCCTACCTTCCCAACCTACTTGTTCACTTAACTAGGTAAATACTTAATTTGACCTACCCACCTAGGTTGACTTATGTACCTACCTAAGTACCTACCTATATGAGTAGGTATTTAACCTAGGAAGGTAGAACCTACTTATTTATTTATTTACCTAAATAGGTAGGTTGGTATGTAACCTAGGTTTGTAGGCACATATTTATGAATCTACCTAAGTACCTACCAACTTAATATTAATATTTTTCATTAAAATAAAAAAATTGCCACATGGCATATTTACATTGGGCCATGTCATAATATAAGATCATCCAAGTATCAAAATTGAACGCCCTAAATTATTTCAAAATAATAATAATCAAAATTTAAATAATCAAATATTAAAACACGTGGCAGCACATCATTTGCCCTTAATTGTGACCAAAATAGTTGTATTTTAGTCGCATGTGACAATATGTATACAATGTAATCAAAGGATTAAATGTATTTGTTGATTTTTTTTTTCATACAATACCTTTTTTTCATTTGCGACTAATTTATTACATGCAACTTGTCTTAGGCGACTAAAGGGATTTTAGTTGCAACATGTCTCTTGCGACTAAAATTTAGTCACAAAGACTAGTTGAAAATACACAGTTTTCTTCTAGTGATGGTACTAATAACACCATGGACCCCATGCCCCATGCTTCATGCATGTCCCCCTCCCGATTTGTGAAGGGCCTAATTTCCTCGCATTAGGGTTTATTATTTTCCACCCGTGTTTCAACATTTTTGCCTTTCTTCTTTTTGTTTCCCCTAGCTTCAATGTCATTGGCAAGTTCCAAATTTCAACAATGTTTCAATTTTGTTCTTTAGATTGTCTAAATTTAGTTATTGTTCCATTACTCCAAAACTTCTTTCGTGTATGCATTTCCATAAATATTTCCATTTCAAGTTTGTTTTAAAACTTGTCATGTGTTTTATTATAGATTGAAAAAAAGTTATGTTGATATTTTCAAGTTCTTCCTCAATGATGCCAACTAGGGTCACATTGTTCATTTGAAGGCCATGTTGCCAAAATACTACCATCCAAGTGTACACATTTGACTACAAATCAAGTTTCCAACATATCACATATAGGTATTTCTCCTTTTCTAAGTTTATGATTAGGGGACTAAATTGTAACATGGGAAATGTTATTGTAGCAATAATGGGCAAGAGATAGGAAACACATAGTGATGATGATGTGGGTATCATGCCCTAAACCTTGTAGAAATGTAAAACCTTAAAACAAGCAGAAGAACAATGTAGGAAACATTTATGCAAGAAATTATACGCACCTTTTTAGGTTGTAGGATTTCTTTACATAATTATGGGCATGAACTTAATTATAAACAATGTCTTCTAACATGGTGGTGGGTTTACATTGCCATAGGTAGCAATAGAAAGTCGAGTGGTTACATTGGAAGAGTTTAGTATTTTGGAGACTTTATCTAATATGGTTACAAAAAGAAAGAGATAGAAGGGCCAAATGGGTTTGAAGGGTTGTTGAAGTATTACGTGAAGTTGAGCTTACTTGATTCATAGAACAATCGTTCATTCTTGAACTATACAATGAGCTTCTACAAGAGATTTTTTCATCATATGTGAGCCCATTAAATGGGGATAAAGACCATCCTAACTTCCAATGTGTGTATTGTGGAGGGGAATGGTCAAGTAAGTTATGACTTTCTAACCACATGTCTAAAAGGTGCCCGGATGCTCCTAGGGACCTAATAACAAATAATCCCATATCTATTCTAGTGTTGCCCAATCTAGCTAATGGGTCCAAGCATGATCAGGGTACCCCCTTTGAAACATAAAGACTCACTCCTAGGACTCCCAAATTCACCTTTTTCTTCATTTTTCTCATGACATGTCTTACATTTCACCTTTTTTTCTTATGTCAAATGAAATAATTTTGTTCCAAATTTTATGTAGACTTTTAAAGTATCTATTTTTTTCACTTATGAAAGTGAAAATAGTAAAATTTATCCAATGTGGGCCATGTTCTATCAATGGCCCAAAATTCCGAAAATTTTGACTTTTTGAAACTTTTTACATTGCAATATAGCACTTGGTTCTTATCACATTCATACATTTTATACACATTAGCACATAAGGTGTTTGTGGTAAAAATCTTGAGCCAAAAAAAGTTGTTTAGACATTCCTTATGAGTCTTTGAACTTTTTTTTTCTCATGCGACAAAGTCCTGAATTTTTTTCAAAAACTTGGTAGGAATCCTTAAACTTGTTCAAATTTGAAATTTTATGCATAGAATAGTACCTTTGTAATGTATCTATTTACGAATAAAATCAAACTTTCAATATAAATGTGTCATTAAGTTTCAACAACATGTTTAAATGAAGGGGTCCAATGAATATAAAATGAGACAATCCTTTTGGGTTCCCCGATCATGCTTGGACCTTAATGCATAGTTGTTAAAGGAACTAAAACAACATATTAAGAAAAATGATGCCTCTTCTATTGAATTGAAAACAAGGACCCAAGCTAACGTAGATGTAAAAATAACCTTAGAGAAAGCTCCTATCAATGTTGAACATGTTCATGTCCAAGTGTGCAAGTTCAAATTTCTGAAAGGTTTATTGCTAGAACCTCATTACAATAGAGAACATCGAAAAGGTTTGCTAAAATTTCTTGGACAAAGGATGGGAAGATGTAAGGCAAGGACATCACCTAAAAAACAACATGCAAGTACGTCAATTGAGTGCTTCGTGTTGGATATGAAGAGGAAGCATTGGATGTAAATAAGCTCAAAGGTTTAAACCTGATTAAAAAAACTAAGGTGTTGTTTTCAAATGATCAAGATACAACTACCACTATTGATAGCATAAACAAGACTTCATTTGATGATGGACAAAAGTGGGAGAACAAAGGCCTTCGTACTAAAGGCCAAAACATGCTCCAAGACATGTTAGAAGCAAGAATTTTTGGTGTATCAAATCCACTTCATCCCAACATTGGGGGTGGAAATCAAAATATCATCGTACTTTCACATGTGATCCATCCATCTCCACTACATGGGTGGACATAATTCTATGAGACTTGCACACATTGAAAGACATCCAAGGGGCCCATAATCATTACCTAAAACTTGTGGAGGTTGAAATTAATTAACACGTCATGGTCCCATGGGAACCTCATGTACTTCTACCATTCAAGCTACAACCAGGGTTGTTTCACTTGTTCCCTTAAATGTGTTGAGGAAGTTTGATTGGGAGAACTCTTCCTTGAATGATTTCCAAGCCAAGCTTGCAAGTTATTGGGCTTGTCTAGAGGGATGGGATGAATGGATTAATAACATGTTTAGGGCATCATTTGGGTTGTGGACCCACAAAGATCAAATAAACTACAAATGTCTCCATTACTACATTTATGAAATTTTTGGTTTACAATGCCATATGGTTTTGAAGCTTTGCAAAAAGAAGCTTATATGTACTTGATTGGTATGTGTATGGACCAAGGGCAAAAGTTTTGGCATAAACAAATTAAAAAAGGATGTGGATGGAACACAGGTGGATCATGGGTGGAACATGGGTGGACCACAAGTGGAGTTCACATACATGTGGACCATATTTGGAAAGGGGGGTGGAACATACAAAATGGTCCTCCTTCCTCCAAGTTCAACTAATCTTGGAACCATTATTTGTTAGAGGCATTATTTACATATCATTCTAAATCAAATTGGGGCATGACAATAGTATTCATCTCTATGGTTCTCACCACAAATAACAAAAACAATTCTAGGAAATCAATGGTCTTGTTTAGGTTTAACCAACTCTATAATATGGTTCAATATTTTAAATGAATAATCCAATTAGCATTGGCTTTGGATTTTAATCATTCTAAACATGAGGCTATTTGTTATAAAAAATATCATTTCACCATATAAATAAGAGGTCAATTCACCAAGCTCCTCTACAAATTACTCCTTAGTATTTCCATACAATCCATATCATTATGTCAACTGAAGCTCATGAGGAAGGAAAATCATTTCTTGCTTTTAGTTTTATATTCATGGTCACATGAACCAACTTAACCATGACATTATGGTAGCATGTACATGGATCCTTCTTAGTGTTAATGTTCCCAATGACATGATGCCAATTGAATTCAAGGAAAATACACACCTACACAATTGCCAATATAGACAAAGAAAAAAAGGGATCAAAGGTAAAACCATATTTGTAAATAATATCTTACACATAAATTATGTGTTCATTCATGACATAATTGAAACAACAAATTCAAAAAACCATATCCAATAACCCCATTGGTCTAAAAAAAAATCTTGAAGCCTACGTAGTCAACTATATTTTTTTTAACATTTAAAAATTTGTCCCACTCTAGCATTTACATTGGTCCTATAAGTTTCACACAAACCTACCAACCCCTAATACACATGACAACAGGGATGGCATTGACACCTACACAACCATTGCAATATTGGATGTAGCTAACATTCCTATAATGTAATAGATATATAGTCTTTTTTTGGCATTCACTTGCAACCTATACATGTACATTCAAATGTTGGAACAAGTTAATGTGTACTTGACTTGTATGTGTATGGACCAAAGGCAAATTTTTTGGCAAAAACAAACTTAAAAATAAAATGTGGATGGAACATAGGTGGATCATGGGTGGACCACAAGTGGAGTTCACATACATGTGGACCATATTCGGAACAAGGGTGGAACATAAGAAATGGTCCTCCTTCCTCCAAGTTCACCTAATCTTGGAATCATTATTTGTGAGAGGCATATTTACAAATCATTACAATTCAATATGGGGAATGACAATAGTATTCATCTCTATGGTTCTCAACACAAATAACAAAAACAATTCAAGGAAATTAATGGTCTTTTCTAATTCCATATCCAAAATACTTGTCTAAGTTCAACCAACTATAATATGGTTCATTATTAGTGATGAACAATCCAATAAGCATTGGCTTTGGATTTTAATCATTCTAAACATGAGCGAATTTGTTATAACAATACCATTTCACCATACAAGCAACGTTATAAATTCATCAAGCTACTCTACAAATTTCCTTCTTGTGTTGCTTTCAATGCATCCCAATTAATCCATATTTATCTTTATGTCAATTGAAGTTCATGAGGAAGGAATCATTTCATGTACCTAGTTTTAAATTCATGGTCACATGAACCAACTTGACCATGACATTATGGTAGCATGCACATTTATCCTTCTCAATGTTATTGTTCATTCAACCAAACCAATTACAATGGGTGGCAACATATAAAGCCTACCATGTATATTAGAATACCCTAAAAGAACTCAAAGTATCCAGACTTTGTGAAATCACCCAACTGTCCAAACTAACTAAAATAAAACAAATAATCCACATGGAACCAAGATCATCCAACCTATCAAACATGAGCCCAACTAATTGATCCACAATTTGTTGGTCATTATTTCCCATGACTTAAGGGATGTCAAAATTTCCAAACTTTAAAATAGGAAATTGTGGACATAAGTACCAACCAAGGTTCTTTTATATACCCATGTTCAATGCAATTGGGTCAAGCATCAATCCTTAATTGAATGGAACAAAACCATAGTATATATTTATGGTATCCATACCAACAACAAGTGGTGGCAACATATATTAGGATTGGATTAATGGATAATAAATGTATGGATATAAGTTAGATTGCACATCTAATACCACAGAAAATTAGATAAACAACTACACCTTAAGAAAAAGTCATATTCACCAAATCCTCTAAATGAACCAAACTAATTAATTAATCAACCCTAGAATGAGGCCAATATTCCAAATAAAACCAATATGATAAAACGTATCAAACAAATCCAAAATAACCTAGAGGCTATTGACCACCAATCCCATGGTTTTGTGTATGTAAAACTTATAAATTTTCAAGAAGTAAATTATTTTGGTGTAAAGAAATTTGGAACATGCAAACAACATGCATAGGTTGGTTTCAATACCTACCTCTCATGCATACCAACTATTAGTCATGTCTTGATAAAGGGCACCATGGTGGATGATGCTCACAAACTTACAACTTAGGTATTGTTTTATAGCTTTTTTCAAGTCAATGTAAAATATGGTTAAACCCCATGAATAAATAAGGAATCCTTCATAGGCTAGGTATATGTTGAATGTGTTTTCCTTGAATATCCAAGTGTATAAAGTGGCATGTCCTTTGTAGTAAAGGAGCTTAAACCTTTTGTATTGGTTTTGGTTGTTGAATGTGAGGCAACATATATATGAAAGGAAGTTGGTTTATTTTATTTATTTGTTTATCTTGATTATGATCTATCTAAACATTAGTTAATAAACCTATATGCATCAGAGCATAGCAATGGATGGAGGCTTTGAACCATAAAAATAAAACTTGGAGTAATTTGATGGACATATGTCCATCAAATTAAGGTCATAATCTTTTATGATCTTGTTGGATTTTAATGCACTAACTTTAGGTCGAGGGTTATGCAATCAACCAAAATGGACTACCATGAAGGGGTAGGTCAATGAAAGGTATGATAATACGATGTAAAGAGTTTAGGATCCAATAAAACATTTAGTTCATTTTTTCATGCCACAACTTGCGAAAACAAATTTAGTTGCATGAAAGGAAAATGTTCATTATAAGGCAATGCTTAAGGATATGAACTTGAAATTAAATATTTGGACTATAGGTGGCATTTCAAGCCCAATGGGAAGATTCAATGATCCTAGTATGAAAACCACATCTAACCATTCATGGGTATTAAAAAACTAAATGCCATATATTAGAAGACTCAAAATCATAAAGCCAAAAATTATAAGACCAAAAATCATGCATCCATGATCACTTGAAAGCCAAACCACATGAACACATACATGACCCATGAAAACTAATGATAACACAACATACACAATTAAAAAACTTGACCATTGTTTCTATTACTCAAAACAAGCTTGGAACAAAAACTCAGAGCCCCATTATTTTATGGAATTAAATGGAACAAAGGAAGGGACCATAAAGAAAACCCCACAAAAAGAATGAAATAAAATTTGAATATAAGAAATGCAACCAAGCATGTTTCACATGTGGTAACATTCAGAGGTTCACATAATTATGTACATATGACATCCACCTAAAATCCAATATTAATGTGAAATTTATAAGTGCAATGGGAGGACTCTATCCTAGTGTCAAAACAAGCTCATTGAATAGTCATACATATTGAAGAAAAATGCAAAAACCAATGATCGTGTGGACTGTGAAGGGATGACCAGTTTCTATGGCCACCATGAATAGGCCTTAGATGCCTACTTCAACATAAAAAGGGACATAAGAAACAAATAATATATGAAGATTACACTACTAGGGGCTATGCACATTTTATCCTAACATATCCATAATTTACACGAATTTACGTGGAACATGGGTGTAATGCAAGCTAAGTGTGAGTGAAATCCAAGTGAAATTGACATGATGCCATTTAAACTCAAGGAAAATACATTTTTTTGTATTGCCCAGATAAACAAAATACAAAAGGGATCATAATATGGTTGTAATATTTCATACCAATATCCTTTAACCACAACATCTCCTATGGTCCATTCATTCATATTAACATCTTCAAAAGATTCAAAAATGGTGTGAACACCCTTGTCCACCATTATAAGCCAAAATGATTTGTTTGTCAAAGTAGGCATTCCAATATTATCACTTGGGTGGAGATTGTCAACTATCCATTTGCCTCCTATGCCATCTTCTATTTCCTTGTCATTGTCATAGATCATTTCTTTAACCTCTAATGGGTTTTTGGGCCTTAATATAATCAAGGTCCATTCATGAACATGATCTTTATGGGCACATAGAGATTCCAAGCTGCAATCAATACAAGGTGTACATAGTCAAAACAAGTGCGGAAATTGGCAAAGGGTTGGATCTCTATTTGAAACAAATCAAACTTGGTGTAATTTTTTACTTCCCTTCCCTAATTCACAATCAAAAGGCCTAGACCTATTGACATCGCTAACCTTCACCTCATGAAAGTACTTATTCATGTGTTGATTGGCCTTAAGGTGGGTAACATGATACTTGTTTGATTCTACTTTCAAAAATGCCACAAACTTGGCAACATTTTGTATCTTTTGCCCCATAGGCTTGAGTTGTTCCTTTCTAACTTCATGCTTGAACAATGCTCCTACACCATCCACTTCACCTTTGCCATGGACAGTTGCAAAAAAATTCTATATCATCTAGTAGCCAATTGGTAAGACAAAACATGTGGTCAAACTTGGGTAACAAGAGACAAAGTACCATACTCTCACACTTTTGAATTGCCTTGAGCAACCATCTCTCCACACCATGTGTTGGCTTGGGAAACATCCTATTGTTTGCAGAAACTCCCAATGTAACATGAATGCATGTTGCACAAATAAGGAATCATGGTGTTTGTCATTAGACACATAATAATGAACTTCCTTAAGAAAAGGTAATGAACATGAATCTAGTATGTCATATTCTGGATTCCGATGGTAAGTAATGTGTACCAATATGCTAATTTGGAAGTTATGCCAATGCATATTTTGAATGTCATTTTGTATTTTCATTGTGTAATTCTCAAAAAAGTCAATGCAAGAGACCACCATGTCAGCAAACACATTACTCAATAGTTATCAAAACTATGTATCTTGCTATCTAGCCGTGTAATTATGGAACACATACTCCTTCAGGTGTGATTTTAAATAATTTATGAGGTCTAATGGTGGGGTTTTGTGATACTTTAATTTTGAGGCCTCTTTTCATTACCATCTTCTATATGACTAACAACCTCATACCTTATACTTTTCCATGAAACCAAGTTGAAATCAAACTTCCTCTAGGTAGATTCTTAAGGTATCAATCCCACAATTTTGACATTCACCCAATAAGCATGGTCTAGCATGCCATAGTGATGTTTCAAACTTTGGACAAACAACTGACTATCCACAAAGTAGTGAGGCCAAAAAAGATAGAAGAACTAATACTACAAATATTTGTTGTTACTATTGTTATTTGTTGGGCATTGCAAACTTCACCGCATCTATAGGTGTAATTTGTGTGAATGCCCTTGCCTACAATTCACATCTCATTTACTCCAAATAACAACTCCTTCAACTTCGTATGATATCAACAACAACATGTATTCCAAGCTTTCAACTGACGTACAAACCAAGGTTTAAGTGCTTGAAACAATGTAAACATCATAGGAACCTTTGGATTTGTTGTAAATGGCAAGGCCATAGTGTGCCACACCCCTTGTTATTTTTCAGTTTTGCACATGATGTTACTAGCTTTTAAAGGCATGTTACATATTTGGGCTCCACTTTGCTTCGCACTACCAATGACAATGACTAAACTATTTTTTGTGGACATAATAGTTTTTTATAATTTTTTTTTTTCAATTTTTTTATTAAAAAAATTCATTATATGTCATTTTGTTTCATTGATTTTATTTTTCATTATTGTCAACGAAAGTCTGATTCATTAAATAAGTTCACAACAAGATACAAATAAAATCAAATAAAAAAAAAGGAAACATTGAAAAGATATTTTTAAAAACAACAACATACAAGAACATTGAAAGGATGGAAGACAAACAACAACAGAAACGATTCTAAAATGAAATTTGATCTATGATGAATTATAATTTGAAATGGATTTGGAATTATCAGAGTGATGATCACCAAAATCCCATCCTACATAAACAAGTGCCAATGAAACATTGTCACTAGAATTTGCCATTTTTTTCTCAAAAATATAAATACATGAAAGCACTTGGCAGAATTGTTTTAGTGTATCTGGAGGGCATGTTACCAAGCGGCATCTGTCCTATTGCAAAACTGTGGGGTGTTTCAAAAAAACAAAAATGCCCACTTTTCAAAATGTTGGACAGGGGGTCTTTTATTTTTTCAAAATGCCCTGCCTATTATTATTATTATTATTATTTATT
>Ga0116228_10005597_pt1 | contig 11198 bp, 10 predicted proteins | sample S1TSphfallax_2_FD_89694 | JGI IMG/M metagenome (GOLD analysis project Ga0116228, IMG submission 89694) | Host-associated microbial communities from peat moss isolated from Minnesota, USA - S1T2_Fc - Sphagnum fallax MG | ecosystem: Host-associated > Plants > Peat moss > Unclassified | place... | reverse complement strand
TGATGTAGGCAGGCATCAGTATATAAGGAAATGTGTTGTCCAGAAAGTGCATGATGTGTCTAAACAGCTTGACCATCACAACTGCATTACAGCACAAGATGCTTTCCAAGACTGCTTAGAGTAAGGCCGATGCTCTGGATACAATATCTCATTGTGGCTGATAAGTGTATCTCTTGCCTGGGGCCCTCATACACAGAACAGCCCTGGTCTTGGTCCTTGCCCTGCTTAAAGAACTGGTTGAATTTTCTGATGACTGCGATTCATTTGACAGGAGAGGAAGAACCTCATTTTCCAGGAACCTTATGTGTAAGGTGCCATCCTCTGTTGAGGTAGAAGTTTTACTGAGGGTAATGTGCCCTCTGCATTGCACTAGAAAAATTCAACTGGTTCTTTACATCCAAAAGGGAATTTGTGCTCCCATGTCCTACTCAAGAAGGGTCAAGGGAGATCCCTACATTATGTGGAGGTGTATGAAGTCTCCAGTAACTCTGTAACATTTGTCAAAGAATGTTCAAAACAAACCTCTTCCATAGAATTTTCCTGATGTAAGTGGCTTGCAAGTGTACAATTGGAAAGTTCACAACTCACATATCTGACCAGATCAATAGAGGTACTATGCCTCTCCTGGTGTCTGGATTCTGGCAGGATCTTGCAGGGATAGAATGTGAAGTGTACAATTGGAAAGTCCATAGCTCAAATAGTGGTCACCTGTATTTGATCTGGTCAGACATGTGAGCTGTGGACTTTCCAATTGTACACTTTACACTCAAGCTGAGCACCTCCCCAGTGAAAGACTTCACACCAGTACACTCAGTGGAAGAAGTGCATCAACAATACCAGTATTAAGAGGAAGAAGTGAAAGTACTTGAACCACAATAGTCTCTCCAGCAACTAATCTCCTTGAAACTTACATTCCCTACAATACAGTAAACAGGCACTTGTACAGCATGATACATCATTTTTTATCAAATTGAGCTGGTCAAGTCCTCCAACAAGGTCATATAGCAAAGAATGGGTTAGCACATATGCAGCCCAACTCGTAAATTTTTCACCTCTGATCACAATCAATGGTCCCTCTTGTGTTGTCAAACTCCCAAGAATGGGCAAACTAGTCCCTCTTGTGTTGTCAAACTCCCAAGAATGGGCAAACTAGACTGATTGTGAACCAGGAAACAAAATCCAAAGTTCTGACAAGTGCTTGAGATAATGAAAAGTGGAAATGAATGCTTAAATGCCAGTGGGCTACTACATCAACTCCCCACTTACAACTCTTGGATATGGACTTTTTAACCATACGACAAGGTGAAAAGCAAAAGCCCCCTTTGAAAAAGCAGTAGAAACTCAAGCATCTCTTAGCTTTTCCAGTAGTGGCAAAGTCTGAGTAGTCACTCTTCCTTCAATAAACATCAGAGTTCACAATTTGTGATGAATGCTAGAAGATAAGCTGGAAAATCTCAACAACCTCTTTACCTGGTTGCCTCTAGATTTGCAACAATTATGGTCAGGTATTAGAATCATGGAAGGCAAAACATAGTAGGATAATTGCAATATATCATCAAATGTACTGAGAACTTCTCCATACTTAGGATTTAAGTCAAGCTGAATAGAATGAGAGACAACCCAATGACAAGGACATTGTACAGATTTAAGATTGGAAAACATATCAGGAAATCCACAACCAAAGAATCAAAGGGTGAGTGCAAGTTGCAAACAAAAACAAAAATCACCATGGAAGGATCATCCAGGAGAGAAATACACATACCTAGTAAAGCTCAGCAGCAGACATGAGGGTAACAATTAAGTGATTAGTTACCCACATCACAAAAGTGTCTATCCACCATCTCCTCTTCATAAAAATACCTCAACCAGGATTGCACATCCATTCACCTCCCTGGTCCACAAATACAGAGGACAAAGCTATAAATAATATATGTGACATGCATATGTGCTACTCTCTTCTTTGATTGGCAAATTACATGATGAGCCGAAGAACAGCAATGACATGATTTGAGATATCCACATTCATGTAATAATGAAAAATTGCATGCTGTAGCCAACCACAAACGTAAGCAGTTGCTACTCAATGATAGCTTTGAAAAGAAACTACACACCCAGCAACTGATCATCAACTGAGAATGGATGCAAGGCTTTTGATTTCCATGATTTTGACAACCCTTGATTAGCAATCCCCAAATACAACAAGGAGGGGTGTCAATGGAGTAGTGTCCACTATAGAAGTTTGGAGTAGTAGTAGTAGTGTCCATTGCAGCTTCTATAGTGAAGAATCATCCTGGTTAATTGGGCACCACAATATATTCTTCCAAGAAAAAGGGCAAGCAAATATTCCATGGAGATACCTTTACCAAACTCAAAAGCCTCGTCTTTCCTCCATAGCATCAGAAAACAAGCAGAGTAGTATGTTGCATCCAGAATATGCATATCCAGACGATGATGCTGAAGCCATTATCAGACATGTTCTCAGAAGATTTCATGATTAGAGAGAAAAGAAACAGTAAAATTTTGCATCTGAGTCCCAACATTCTGATATGGTTTGGTTCAGCTGCAGATTGTGACATACTGTAACACCTAAACATCATGTTCTTGCAAGCATAGTTTTAGAAAACACACCATCTGAGATAGACTATTGAGAGAACTTAATGACCCGTCCTAAGAGGATATCTTCACATTGAAAGCTGCGCAATCATGATCTGAAATTGCTCCATTTGTCAATGAGAAGGAAATTTGAAAACATATACTACTGTAAAAACTATTAGCAAAGAGCATATACACTTGAGGAAAAAAAGCACTTGCAAATGGTGCAAATAGTTGAGCAGTTCTACAAAAAAGTGTTGAAAGTTGAAACCCTACATGAAGAAGCAGAAAACGAAGACAAAGAAGAATCACCATGTCTTTTGACAAAAGACCTGGTGATTCTTCTTCTTCTTCTTCTTCGTAAAAAAAACCTCCCTTTCAATGCCTCGCAGCAATCCGCATCTTCTTCTTATCCATATTCTTTTTCTTGCGCTGCGCGCAAAAACCTCCCTCACAATTCCGTGCAGCAAAACAAGCGGAAAAGAAGGGGGCGGAAAAAAAAACAGGGACACAAAAAAATCCTAAACAGGAATCGCACGCACCACGATTTGCTTTGATGGAATTATTCTCGTCGGCATCTTGTGCAAACACAAGAAAAATCTAGCTCGGGTGAGAGGCAATGGCAACGTTGTAGTTGTCGTTTAAATCTCAATAAAGCATGCGTGGGGTTTTTTTTGTCTTGGTTTGGAGGTGTGGGGCAACGTGTTTGTTTTGTTTTTTTCGTGACGAGGAGTGGGCGTTGACAATGGACATCTTCTTCGTCGTCGTCTTCTTCTTCCGCCGTCCATCACCTGCGTCCATCGACGCACACTCTCTTTTCTCTCTCTCTCTCTCTCTCTCTCTCCACTGACAACAACAACTTCACAAAGGATAAAGTTCTGTCTTCAAGAGCAAAACAACAAAGAGCAAAACAAAACCCCAAAAAGAAAAAACGAGACCGCGACTTTTGAGGAAGATTTATCCGCAAGATTTTTTGAGCAAATCGATTTCCTTCCTTCCTTCCTTCCAATGGCGTTTAGTCCAACCCCGCCGCAAAACCCCAAAAAAAAAAGAAAAAACCAATGCTTACCCGGATCCCTCCAGCTACTTGGCTCCAAATTGCGCCACGACTTCCTTTCCCAAAACCCCACCACACAAACAAGTCAACTCCCTTCTTCGCTTCGCCAATCCAAAGCGTCAAAAAAAGTACGACTACTTTTTCACAGTATCTCTCTCCTTTTTTCCTTCCTGCCCATATTCTCCTCCACAACCAAAATCCCTTTTGAAAAATAGCCAAGCCTAAAATTAATAAAAAAAAACCCAAACTCCTTGACCCCCCCCAAAAAAAGAAGAAAATTAATTTTGCAATAGGGGTAAAGTACCTATGTAGTAGTAGTAGTAGTCGGTACAATTTTTTTCTAAATTTAAATTTTTTTCACAATGTGAACAAAAAATTTCTCCTTTCTTTTTGAGACCAAAAAATATACATGTCAATGCTTTTTTTTTTTCTATTGAAATTTGTTTCTTGCTTTCCTAAATCTCCTTGAGACTGAAGGAGAGATTGATTCAATTCTCGTGAGTGGTGATGAATTGGAAACAACAACAACAACAACAACAAGCATCTTCTCGTCTCCCCATGTTATTTCAACAGTAGAGGTCTCTTTAATGCAAAGCACAATAGTCGAGTCGAGATGCTCCAGGAAAAGCCTATATACATGGCCTGAGTTCATAGCAGTGTTTTTTTTTTGTGACAATTTTGTGATGTAGAGAGCGAAAGTGGCAATGATCCACATCAAGATTTAGCCAGATTTGGCTACAAGCTAAATATAAAACTTTTAAAACATCCTACTTGCACTATTTTTGGCTACCTACTTAAACCATGCACTGAAATCTGGCGATTTCGCCTCATTTTTGACGAATTCTGGCTATTGAAAATCTCAAAAAAGAACATGATCTAGCACTTCATTTTTCATATAGCTTTTTTGGCTATATGTAGCCAATGAAAAAGTGGCTGGTATATAGTCAAAACTAGTTACAACAGCACAAACAAGATTATCCTCTCACCAAGAGCACTACCAATTACACTTCCAATTACTGTGCCACAACAAGAAAATGGAAAAGCTAGTGGAAGCTGCCAATTAAGTAGAGCCAACAAAGACCGGGGCAGGCAAAGCCAAGTATCAATAATTTCACTGCACAATATTACACAATAAAAAACATCACTTTGATGAATGAAATAAAAGCTTAAATCTTTCGTTCAAATACTCTGAAGCAATCCTGTGAGCATATACCTCCAAATGCATTTCTCTAGGTTCCAAAAATTGCATATGGTAAAGATGATTTTCTCTGCTCCACAAATAATACAATATAAGAGAATGAAATGCAACTCAATGAATTGTATGAAATTCACAGCAGCTAACTGAGTTTCATGCAACAGTAACCCATGACCATGATTTATAGTAGCTGAGAAAAGAGGAACATGCAGCATACAATCCATAGCCACAATTTACAGGTGAAATCATAACTTTGCAATTTCAGAGACAAACTTAGTAGATTGAGGATCAACAGTTTTCTAAAAGCCAAGTCCGTTTTAACAAGAATCTGGACTTAACAAGAATCTAAATGTTTTCAGAGCTGCAGCTGCTCTACACAGACGATGCAAGGATTTTGGTGTGTGCACATGTAATAAATTAGCCATTAGTAAGCATCATCACAGGCAGGCCATCATGCATACCTTTTGAATGGAAAGAATATCTGCCAGTAAGTCAATGCATCACGTCCACACAGGTTCCTTCTAATGCAATGCTATACCATCTGCAGATTTTGAAAGAAATGAAGCTAACAACAGCTATTGCTTCCGGGGGGTTCTTGCTCAACCTAACTAACCCTCTAGTGAAGACAGTTTTTTACGTCTTCACATCCTTCTTGCCACTCCTGGTGCACTTGGCTGTGGGACGACAGGGCAATTACTAATGAAAGAGCTAAAAATGTGCACAAGCTCTGCTACTCCCCATCACTAATACTACAGCCATGGGCTGCCACAATGGAAGTCATCCAACTTTCGTCGCTTGTGAACATTTGATGCCGGTGCCAAGCTCATACCCAGGCTTGTTGATTCACAAGACAATTCCAAGATACTACTACTCTTGCTGCCATTCCTACTCAAAGATGCCGCTTCCAGTACTCCCACTGGACTCAGGGGTTCAGGTAAGCACCAGAATACCTTCCTTTTGGATGGCTGTTGCCTCCCATTCGCATCACCCAGCACATGTTTCTGCAAGTCATGATAGCACTTCTTCAAGGCCTCCTGCATCACAACACCAAGAGTGTCAGATCCCTGATCAAAAAGGAAGTGGGAGTTCTACAACAGAAAGAGACCCCTCCACAATGAAGTGATCCTCACCCCATCAACAGATAAATCCACAAAAACTCGATGAAGATCGATAGCTTTGAGGGGTGTGACTTCTTCAAGAGAACATATTGTGGCAGCTGCTGCAATCACTGATGGCTGATAAACAAGGAATACAGTTTCTGCAAGAATTCAAGAATCCTGGGTGTTAGATGCACAGTACTAGTACAAACAAGAAATGTCAAGTTGGACTATCATCAAATTGAGCATCAATAACAGATCCACACAAGGAGATCTCACGATAGCACCACTAAACACAATAAAACACTCAATGTCTGTTGAAAAACGTACCCTTCACAGTTCCCAATATGACCTCACTGACTCGAGACAGAAGAGCCCGCATTAGCAAGCTGCTGATTCTGAGCTTGTGGAAGTAGAAGTCGATGTACGAAAAGGGTGTCACAGAACTCATTCGCCACTCCAATGTGGACAATACAAGAAGCTCCATTCTTTGGATTGTATGAGCTTCAAAAATGTGTTCTACCTCCTCAATCTGCAACCACATTAGAAGCCAAAAAAAGGCACCCTCACTCACTATGATTCTGTACTTGTTCCAAGCTTGAACTAACCATGAACACTACTACTGCTACTTTTGCAAAACACCTGCTGCACAGGATAAGAACCCAAAAGATGGGGTTGCAAAAGTTAAACCTGCAAGTCAAGGAGGACAGGAACTTCAGTCTCCTCCATCTTTGCTGCCAGAGATATACAGGCAACTGACAGAAGCTGGAGCATCCAAGCCTTGCCTTGCTGCACAACAGTCAGTTTAGATGTTAGAATCACCACATCCAGGAGGCAAGCACCCATCATCTGACACCACCACCACTCAACTCTTATGAAGCATGACAACAAAGCCTTCAGAGACAACGAGAATAGGTTTTTCCCTGCTGCACAAAGAGAGTACCAAGATTGGGAGAGCGACCAGAGAGAGCATCATCATCATACCGGCAGATGCTGGCGGGACATGAAGCGATCCATGTAATTTACAGAGAGGGTGATCGTCAAAGGCCCGAAATTGTAATACTCTTGCACCTGCTAACAGCCAAGGAAGAAGAAGCTACAGCGTTGTCAGTAACCCCCAGGTTTCTTGCGCTCTTTCTGTGAGCATTACACTATCATCATCACCTTTCTTACAGGAACCAACTCCCAACGGTACTACTGTACAAAGGCAAACTTTGACTCGGAGCTGCTAAAGGAGTGCGATGCATCGCTTTGTGCTTGTGTTGTGTTCTCTTCTTTTCTAGGAAAAGAAAACAGTGCGAATCCAGCTGCATTGCAAGCAGCAACAATGCACAAGAGAGAACATCGCATCGCATCGCATCCACAGCAGAAACCACTAGACCACAACAAAGAAGAGACTAAACTCCAGCAACAAGACAGCCAAGGCAAACGTTCCACAACAGAAAGAAAGGTTACCTACCTTAAGCATCCAGCGAATGGCGTTCTGACGAGCTTCAGCATTCAGGCTGCGGGAGCGGTATTTGCCAGAATACTCCGCATCCGTCATGTAGCACGCCTCCTTGAGCATCAGAACGGATATGGCTTCGTCATCTTCCACAGGAAAATCCAGAAACACAACAGGAGGATGGCAATCGGTCAGTTTCTTCTTCTGAGTCACCTTCTTCAACACCTCGCCGCTCTCTTCTCCTTCTCCTTCTTCTTCTTCATCATCGCCGTCATCGTCCCACATGCCTCCGTCCACTTCCTCGGCGCAGAAGAGGTTAACGCTGGAGATGTTAGCGAAGCCGCCAATGCTGGGTGCCATCCTCCTATCCAAGGAGGACCTCCTACCTCCTCCAGCCGAGGGTTGTCCTCCTCCTTCTCAGCTTCTTCATTCATGGTAGACTTGGGCCATATCCATCTCTGTACTTTGTGTAGAGCTCTGCTGTTCCTCTACAACATTTGAGCGATCACAATACTACTGTTGAAGAAGAAGAACTGTCGACAACCTGAAGAAGAAGAAGAAGAAGCTCAGCCATGTTATCTTCGCAGTCAAACATTTACAGCAGCAGCAGCAGGCACGCGTGCACGCACGCACGAGAAGAATGATCAACAAGGCAACAACAAATAAATAATTCCTCTAAGTAAATGAGCATCGGATCAAAACGGTTTTTGCGTACCGCTGCTGCTGCAGTTGCGCTTCTTCCTCGCAGCGATGGCGGGCGGGTGAAATGTAAGCGGTAGAGAGGATTATCAAAGAACGTGGAAGATTGGCCCAGAAGTACGTTCGCAGATGTCAGCGACACCTGTTGTAGAGAGAAGACACGACAGCCTCCTCCAACACACACTCGCACACTCTCTCTCTCTCTCTCTCTCTCTCCGTCTTCCCCCCTCTCTCTCTCTCTCTGCGGATATACAGTCTTTGTCTCCGTCGTTGGAGGCGGAAAAACCTTTAGGGTTTTCGTATTCCTGTGTCAGATACTTACCGTCGAGCTTTTTTTTTGCTTGTGTGTGTGTGTTGTAACAGAATATCTTCATGTTGTTGTTACAACGGAGGCGGGAGAAAGTGATGTCGGTGAGGATCGCGAATTCTTCAAAGCGCGTGCGAGCGAGGAGAAGATATTCTCCGTTCACTTCATAGTGAGGTAAGAGCTTGAGAATTTCTCTGCTGTTGTTGTTGTTGTTTGCTGTTGTAGCAGTGGCAGGAGAAATGGATGCCGGTGCAAAATTGAGGAATCCTCAAAGCACAAGGAGAAGATGTTTGTTCGTTCACAATCCATAGTGTGTACTTACAACTTCAGAATTTCCTCTTGTTGTTGCTGCTGCTGTAACAGAGAGAGGCGGGCGGGGAGAAATTGATGTCGTTGCAGAAGTCACAAATTCTCAAAGCGCAAGGAGATAATGTTCGTTCACTCCATACTCTGTTTCCGACTTCAGACTTTCCTGTGTTGTTGTTGCAACAGAGGCGGGCGGGGGAGAAATTGATGCCGCTGCAAAAGACACGATTTCTCGAAACGCAAGGAGAAGATGGTCGTTCACTCCGTTAATGTGCTAAAGACTTCTGAATTTCCTGTTATTGTTGTTGTTGCAACATAGGTGGGAGAAATTGATGCCAGTGCAGAAGTCACCAGAATCAAGGAGAAGATGTTAGTTCAGAATTGCCTGTCCTGTTGTTGCAACAGAGACGGGAGAAAGTGATGTAGGTGAAAAAATCACAAGTCACAAAAGCTCAAGGAGAAGATCTTCCTTGATAGTGAGGTAATGATTTCAGAATTTCCTGTGTTATTGCTGTAACAGAGGCTGGAGAATTTGATGTTGGTCAGTGCAAAAATCATGAATTCTCAAAGTGCAAGAAGAGAGCATCTTCATCACTTCATATTGAGGTCAAGACTTTCAGAATTTCCTGTTGCTGTTGTAAGAGAGACAGGAGAATGCACCAGGGAATAATCATTCCTTGAAGTGCAAGGAGACAGGATCTTTGTTCACTCCATAGTGAGGTAAGGAATTTGCAACCTTACTCTCTAATTTTCACCTCTTTGAGGACTGCATCATCATCACTGGATGTTTCATGGCTTTCTCTCTTTCTCTGTACTTGAAGGCGATCGACATTTGACAATTTTCATGCAGAATTTGTTGCACATAAATGGGTTCCAATTGATCCAGAGACAGAAAGAGACATCACATTTTTTTCCCAAGACTCTAGTAGTTTTTGCTGATGCCAACTGAACATTTTGCTTTCGATTTGGCAGCAGCAGATTGAATCTATTTGGCCACATTCAATTCCTGAGGGACAAGAAGAAAGTGTTTTGGAACTCAATAGATTGGATTCTCATTTCTTTCTTGTAGGTATCTTGAGGTCTCCTGTGTGGATTTCAACTATGCTGATAGCAACAAATCAGATCAGTGAATGCCTTCACAACTTGGGTGTATCCAGTTGGCATTTTGCAACCACAGTGACTTACATTATGAAGACTCATATCATGGAAGTGATGAACTTCTGCCTGCATAATAGGAATTTGTTCGGGGAAATGCTCAGGAGGTACTGGTAAAGAAGACTACAAAATTATTTGTGGTGCCAAGAGATTCAAATTCAATCAACTTCCTGGGTTTGGTGGACTCAATTCCTGTATTTGAATCTGCCCCTCCTACTCTGCTTTTGTAGATTGTGTTTCAAGTCTCGCAGAGTTCGCTGCAACAGCACAAGAATGGTCCAGAGGCACATGTTTATGGTTCTAGAGGGTGGGGACTTATGGTTTTCAACATAACTTTTAATTGTATGAGGAAAAGGCTGTCAAGACGTGCAATCCCCATTTTATTATCACAGCAAAAGAAATGCATATCAAGATTTCTTTCATTATGGACCAGCCTGAGTCCAGCTTCAGAGCTCCCTGCAATAAGGTTGGGCAATTGCAAAACACACTTTTTTTTGAACTACAATCCCTTGGATATATATGAGTAGTATCTATGCATTCTATGCCACGTTTTGCTGAAAAAATAGTCAAATCTGTTATCTATAGAGAGTCATCAGATTGTCAGTCTTTGGTGATTAGATCACTAACAAAAGTGCTTGTCATCACTTAATGCATTGTAATAGGTGCATTCTTGTGACATTGTACACTTGAAAGTCAATCACTGCATGCATTTGTATTTGTACAAAACATCATGTCTGAGTCTTCCCATTGCTTCCGGAAAGGCAACAGAAACTCAGGACGCAGATTGTGTATAATGGTTTGCCCAAGTTTTTGGGAAGATTATTATATTCTTATCTACACCCACTGCTGGGAGCTGATGAACTCAGTGGGTGGTCATGGCAGCTTGTCACTGCCATGCGTGATGAAGGTGATGGTCTGTCACTTTGTGAGCGACTCCCATGAGGTTATGACCGCACTCATTGTCGTGTTACCTATAATTGTTGTTGTGGAGATTTCTCTGCAACTTCATCAAGCTTGTATTTGTACAAAACAGGTATGGTAAAAGATAGTGTTTGAGGATGACAATATGATGTTATGTTGCTTGTCTACCCTTTGATTCCTCTTCCTTTCCTTTCCCCTTCATTTGCATCTTTTTGTCCTTTTGGTCTTTTTCCTTTGTTTCTTTGTTGTTGTAGGTCTCATGTTCCTTTTCCTTGACTCCTCTGCTTGCTGTGGTTGTGGTTTGTTTCTGAGAAGAGTTTTTGACTTGTGGATCTTTTCTTTCCAGAAATTTTGCACTTTCTGTCTTCTTCATTATCTTTCCTTTTTAAGGACTTGTGTGAGAGTGCTGTTTGATGTGAGGAGAG
>Ga0116228_10005596_pt1 | contig 11198 bp, 11 predicted proteins | sample S1TSphfallax_2_FD_89694 | JGI IMG/M metagenome (GOLD analysis project Ga0116228, IMG submission 89694) | Host-associated microbial communities from peat moss isolated from Minnesota, USA - S1T2_Fc - Sphagnum fallax MG | ecosystem: Host-associated > Plants > Peat moss > Unclassified | place... | reverse complement strand
CGCCTACGCTGGTCTCCGCGGTTCCTGTTGTGACGTCGTTCATCAATCCCCCTGAATGAGTCGATCCAGCTCGCCGCTGCCATCGAGCGCGATCAGATCGTCGCAGCCGCCGATGTGCTTCTCACCGATAAAAATTTGTGGAACGCTGCGCCGTCCGCTGCGGGTGATCATTTCCTGGCGGAACTTCGCATCATCATCTACGTTGATCTGGGTGAATGCCACGTGCTTGGCCGTAAGCAATGCGCCGGCGCGCTGACAATAAGGGCACCACCCCGTCATGTACATCGTGATCGCGGGTCGCGTCATCGCGCTATCGCTTTGCCGCCCGCCGCTGTCTTGGTCAGCGGCAGGTTATCCTTGACCCAGGCATTGAGTCCCCCCTCGAGGCTGAAGACCTTGGTAAACCCCAGCTTGGTCAAGGTGCGCGCCGCCCCTGCGCCGCCGATGCCGGTGTCGTCGTAGGTGATGACATTCTTGTCGCGCCATTTCTTCAGGCTGTCCACTTGAGCCTCAAGATCCGCGGCGGGAACATTGCGCGCGTCGCCGATGTGGCCGGCGTCGTAGGACTGTTTGGGACGCAGATCCAGAACCAGGGCGCCTTGGTTCATCAGTCGGACGGCCTGCATCGCCGGGAGCGCGGCGAACGCCTGCAGGCGGGCCCAGATCTCATAGGCGGCTACCACGATGGCGACCACGACGGCACCGCCCGCGAGATAGGGGTGGTTGGCGACAAACTCGAATAATCGCTGCATTCGTCTCAAGAGCCATGGTTTTTCGGGCGCGCAAGTATAGCAGCGGGCACAAGGCTTGTATGCTTGCCGTCCGCGCCGGCAACCACCCCAAGATGAACCGCTCAATACATTGTATTTTAGTGCTTTTTCTCGCCGTACCCGGCGGCGGGCCGGGTCTGCGGGCGGCGCCCGTGCAAAGCCCGGATGCGGCAACCGCCACGGCCAAATTGGCGGAGGTTCGCGGCCGCATTGCGGCATTGACCGCGCGACTGGGCGATGAGCTCAAAGACCGCGATGCCTTGGCCGCACGGTTGCGCGAGGCGGAACTGACCATCACAGTAAAGCGTCGGCAACTCGACGGGCTGCGCGCGGAACAGGCGGCGATTGAGCGGCACCGCGGCGAGCTGGTCAGCGAACAGGCCCGCAACCAGAGCGCACTCGACGCGGAGCGCGCGTCCTTGGCTGCCGAGATTCGCGCCGCCTACATGATCGGACAACAGGAACAGATCAAGTTGCTGCTCAATCAGAACGATCCGGCGAGCACCGGACGCATGCTGGCCTTCTACGGCTATTTTGCTCGCGCGCGCAGCGCACGGATCGATGCGATCCGCATGCGTGTGTCGCGGCTGCAAGAGCTCACCGCCGACGTGCAAGAGGCAAGCGCAAAACTTGGCGTTCTCGAGTCCGCGACGCTGGCCGACATGAAGGATTTGCAGCATGCGCGCGCCCAGCGCCTGGCGGCGCTCGGCGCGGTCAAAGCGCAGGTGGAGAGCGGCACCGATGAGCTCAGTCGGCTCAAACGGGAGGAGCAGGCCGAAGAGGCGCTGCTTGCGGATCTGGCCCGGGTGTTGCAAGACTTCCCGGTGGAAGCGCAGCAGAGCTTCGACACGCTGCGCGGCAGACTGCCCTGGCCGGTGCCGGGCAAAATGAACGTGGGTCGGTCCGGGCCGCCGCGCAACGGCGTGCTGATCGACGCCGCGCCCGGGACGAAGGTGCGAGCCCCCTACTTCGGTCGCGTGGTCTATGCCGACTGGCTCCAGGGTCTCGGTCTATTGCTCATCATCGGTCACGGCGGCAATTACATGACGTTGTACGGACACGCGGAGGTGCTCTACAAGTCGGTCGGCGACTGGGTGGCGCCCGGCGATGTCATCGCCGCACTGCGCGACTCCGGCGGCGGCTCCCCGCAACTGTATTTCGAGATACGCGAGGGCCGCAAAGCCCTGGACCCGAAGCTCTGGCTGAAGCGACCGTGACCGGACGGTAAATGCGCGGCCGCCGTCACTGGCGGCCGAACGTTGCCGCACGTATGCTCCGGCGACCGATGAGCCAGAAGACTGCCAATTTGGTGTGGATGGGTGCCGGCGTTGCGCTCGGGCTATCGCTCGGCCTCGCGCGGGGCGAGCCGAAGGACATGCCTTGGGCCGATGCGCGCATGCTGGCCGAGGTGCTCGACCGGGTCGAACGTGACTACGTCAACCCGGTCGATGATCATCAACTGTTGCAGGCGGCGATCCGCGGCATGGTGTCCTCCCTCGATCCCTATTCCGCGTATCTCGACGGTGACGAGTACGACGAGATCAAGATCTCGAGCTCCGGCCAATATTCCGGGGTCGGCATCGAGGTGTCGATGGAGGACGATCAGGTCGTGGTGGTCGCTCCGTTCGAGGGTTCTCCTGCGGCCGCGGCCGGCATTCGTACCGGCGATGTGATCACGTCCATCGACGGCGTTCCGGTGAAGACCAGCCAACTCGAGGACACCATCGGCCGCATGCGCGGCAAGGAAGGCACTTCGGTAAAAATCGGCATTCTGCGTGAGGGCAATACGGAACCGCTGGAATTCACGTTGCGGCGTTCACGCGTGGAACTGCACAGCGTCAAGTCCGAACTGGCCGAACCCGGATATGCGTATGTGCGCATCGCCGAATTCAGTGAGACCACCGGCGATGACCTCGTGGCCGCACTGCGTGGTTTGCGCAAGCGCAACGGCGGGCCGCTCAAGGGCTTGGTGCTCGACCTGCGCAACAATCCGGGCGGTGTGCTCGAGGCGGCGGTGGCCGTATCCGATGCCTTTCTCGATGGCGGCTTGATTGTGAGCGCGAAGGGCCGCACGCCGGAATCCAAATTCGAAATGCGTGCGACGGCGGGCGACGAGCTAAACGGCGCGCCCATCGTGGTGTTGGTCAACGGCGGTTCGGCCTCGGCGGCCGAAATCGTCGCGGGGGCGTTGAAGGATAACCGGCGGGCCGCGCTCATGGGACGAACGACCTACGGCAAGGGTTCGGTACAGACGGTCATGCCTCTATCGGGAGACCGCGCCATCAAGCTCACGACGTCGCTCTACTACACGCCCTCCGGCGTTTCAATCAATCATCGTGGTATCGCACCCGACATCGAACTGCCGCGGGATCCTAAGCCGCCGGAGGTACCCGCTCCGGCCAACGCGCCGCTCGAACAGCGCGACCCCGACGTGAAGCGCGCCATTCAGGAACTCAAGGTCCCGACGGTCGGCGGCCAGGGTTCATTGACAGCGCGGGCCCGGTAAGCAAACGCGTGCGCAGCACCCGGTCAATCGAGATTCTCTGTCTGGTGCTGGCGGCACTGGTGCTGGTGTGGTCGAGAACTCCGAGTACACCCATGTGGCCCGTCACCGGACTGCTGGCCGCCTTTGCCGCCGCGATCGTCGTCTTTCGGGCGCGCCTCTTCTTCCCGCACAGCAGCCGCACCAAGCTGCAAATCGAATCCTGGTCGATGGTGGCGTTCGTCACCGGCGTGCTCTGGTTCACGGGCAAGAGTGCGAGTCCGTTGCTGAATCTGTACCTGCTTCCCGTCATATTGAGCGCCCTGACGCTGGGTCGCTTCGCCACGATGCTGGAGGTCGCCGCGATCGCCGTCTGCCACGTCGCGCTGGCCGCGGCGACGCCGGGTCTCGATGTGGCCTCGCTGGCGTACGCCAGCCGGGCCACCGGCGAACTGGCCCCCATCCTGCTGGTCGCCTATCTCACGACCACGCTGTCCGCCGACATCACCGAGGCGCGCGAACACATCGAAACGCTGGCGCAGACCGATGCATTGACCGGTTTGGCCAATTTGCGCATGTTCAACGAGGTCTGGCAGCGCGAGCACGCGGCCTGTGAACGCGAGCAAGGCTCGTACGCGCTGCTGATGATCGACATGGACAAGCTGAAGAACATCAACGATAACTTCGGGCACGAGGGCGGCAACAGCGCCATCAAGCTGGTCGCGCAGTGCCTCGAGCGGAGCATTCGCGGCACCGATACGGCGGCCCGCTTCGCCGGCGATGAGTTTGCCGTGCTGCTGCCGGGCGCGTCGCCCGAAGTGGCTGAGACGGTCGTCGCCCGCGTGCGCCATAACGTTTACAAAACCACATTGGATCTCAGATCCCGCATGATTCGCTGCAGCGTCAGCATCGGCGTGGTCAATTACCCGAAGGATGGGCGCGACCCGCGCGAACTGATGAGCCTGGCCGATCGCAGGATGTATCGCGACAAGGAATTGCGGCGTGCGCCCGGCGTGCAAGCCAGCGCGTGATGCTCGCTGCCGCCGCCGCGGCCGCTCACGAAACTTTCGCTGATGAACGATTGACCATTTAATTTTGCGAAGAAAGATGGCAAAGTTAGGCCCGCGTCACGCCGCCTCGCGGTTGACATATGCTTACCTACGCAAACTCGGTGCAACAGAGATTCGGAAGATGAAACCAATCAACAGAGTGCGGCTGGCGCCGTTGGTGGCAATCACCGGCGCGCTCTTGGGGTTGTGCAGCCTTAACGCCGGCGCGCGGCCGGTTCTCTTCCCAAAGCTCAAGTCGAGTTCCGTACTCATCATCGATCAGAGCGACTCCTCCGTCCTGTATTCGCGCCATGCCGACCAGCCGGCGCCGATCGCCTCCATCACGAAGCTGATGACGGCCTTGGTCGTCCTCGATGCGCGTCAGCCGCTCAACGAGCGGCTCCAAATCACCGCGGCGGAAACCGACCTGCCACGCGGCGGAATGTCGCGGCTCGCGGTCGGCACCGTGCTGACCCGGGGGGATCTGATGCATCTTGCGTTGATGTCGTCGGAGAATCGCGCCGCGCATGCCTTGGGCGTGAACTACCCGGGCGGTGTGCCGGCGTTGGTCACGGCGATGAATCGCAAGGCGGCGGCGCTCGGCATGACCAGCGCGCATTTCGTCGACCCGACCGGGTTGTCCAGCGAGAATGTGGCAAGCCCGGAAGACCTGTCCAAGCTGGTGATCGCCGCCTCGCATAACCCGAGCATCCGCGAATATTCCACGGACCAACGCTATACCGTGCCGGTCCGCCGGCATCTGGTCGAGTTTCACAACACCGACAACCTCGTTGCGAATCCCGCCTGGAACATCATCGTGCAGAAAACCGGCTACATCACCGAGGCGGGAAAGTGCCTGGTCATGGAAGCGGTGATCGAGGGCCGCAACGTCGTCATCGTGCTGTTGGATTCTGTCGGAAAACTCACGCGCGTGGCGGATGCCAAACGCGTCAAGAGCTGGATGGAAGCGACGGCCACGGAGCGCGTTCAGGTCTCGATGCGCTAGCGCGTTCCGCCGAAGTTCACCGAGACGCTGGCCACCCAGGTCCGCGGGTCACCGAGTTGAACGTAGACCTCGTTGGGAAAGTTCGGCGGCACGTCGCCGAAATAAAAGCCGCGCACCGGATAGCGCTTGTCAAGGAGATTGCGGCCGGAGAGGTAGGCCGACCACCGTGGCGTCTCCCAGCCAATCTTGGCGTTCACCAAGCCGTAGGGATGCGACGTCGTCTCGTAGGGCGGTAAATCGAAGTAGTAGCCCCCCATGCCGGTGACGTCGACACGGACGAAGGGCCCGCGCGGATCGCGATAGGCGGCATTGGCGGCGGCCTGCCAATGGGGCGCATTGGCGAGTTCGCGAGATACCGCGACGGTGGTGGTCGCGCCGGTAAGACCCTCCTGCACCGCGAAATCCTCGAAATGGGTTTGCAGCAAGCCTAGATCCGCGCCCAGTGTCAGCCGGTCCGTGGCGCGCCAAGCGACGTCGCTCTCGAGACCGTAGTTGTGCCCGCTCGCCGCGTTGCCGGTGTAGAACGTGAAGTCGTCGGGATTGGTCGGGTCGCTTTGAAAGCTGGTTTTGATCTGCGCGTTGCGGCGCGCGAGGTAGAACACGTCGGCATTGATCGTGATTCGGTGGCCCAGCAGGTCTGCCTTGTAGCCGGTTTCATAGTTCAAGTCCGATTCCGGACTGAACGACAACTGACTGGGCAGCAAACCCTGGCTCAGGTTGAAGCCGCCCGATTTGTAACCCCGAGAGATCGTCGCATACAAGGATTCGTCCGCGCCGATTTTGTAGGTCAGGGAGGCGTGCCCGCCCCAGAGATCGTTCACCGGCCTCAAGGCCGCGGGGATCACCGACTCGGTCGCCGTCACGCTCACCGGCCCATCCGTATAGCCGGTATTCGAGCCCAGGAAATTGGTGGTGGCGCCCTGATAGCGGGCACTCCAGCGTTCGCCGCGGCCGCCTAAGGACCAGCGCAGGTCGGAGCGCAAGTCGCCATCCAGTTCGCCGAAGATCGCCAGGTTGCGGGCCCGGTAGCCGCTGTTGATGACGTCGTCGCTCTCGTCATTCACCGGATCGACGGGCTGTCCCAGCGGTTGGTAGTCGCCGAGGCTCAAGTCGCTCAAGGACTCGTCGAGTTGGTTTCCATAGAAGCCCGCGAGCCAGCCGAAGCCCAGCTCCGACTCGGTGCCGAGCCGCAATTCGAGCGTCTTCGTGGTGCGGTCGCGATTTTGAATTTCCGAGTACTGGTATACGGTCGCGTCCGATGCCCAGAGGAGTGGATTGCCCCAGTCGCCGTCGTAGCTGTACTTGATGATCGATTTGGCATAAGTGCCGATCACGGTCAAGCCGGTGGTATCGCTCGCGAGGTAGTGTGCCCGCACCGCGACGCCGGTGGAATGCTGCGAATCGACGCCGGGCTGGTCCGATTCGGTATTGCGGGAATTGTCGATGGTAAATGCGTCGTAACCGTTGTCGATGTCGACGTTGAGCGCGGTCAGTTCGATATGCAGCCGCGCCGATGGGGTATACAACCATTTGGCGCGGAACGTGTATTCGTCCTGGCGGTTGGTGTCATCCCGGTTCAGATACAGGTCGTGATAATAGCCGTTGCTGTAGTAGTGCTGAGCGGCAACGCGGAACGCGGAATCGAGCGCCTCGATCGGCGCACTCACCACCGCGCCCGCCGATCGCGTCGCGTAATCGCCGCCGTCCAAATCGACGCGACTGTAGAATGTGTCGGTGGGCTCCGCACTGCGCAGATAAATCAATCCGGCGAGCGCATTTGCACCGTAGCGGGTGGCCTGCGGACCGCGTAAGACTTCCGCTTGATCGAGGTCGTAGAGGGTGCCCGCCGTCCCCAGCCCGCTGAAGTCGATATCGTCGATCAAGAAACCGACCGACGGATTCGGTGCGCCTTGATACTGCTCCAGTTCGCCGATGCCACGCAGCTGAAAATAGCGCGGCAGCGAGGTGTCGCCGGCCCAGTTGAGATTGGGAACCAGTGCGAGCACGTCCTCGAAGTTGGTGCGGCCGGCGTCCGCAAGGGTCTGTCGATCCAACACCGTGACGCTGGCCGGAACATCGATGGCCGGTGTGCTGCGCAGCGTGGCCGTGACGACGATTTCGGTGAGGGTGGCATCGGCCGTGTCATCAGCGGCCGACGCCAATGCTGTCGCACACAAAAGGCTCAAAGCGAGAAATTTACCCATGCTCCCTCCGCCGGTACTAACCGGATCAGGTTCAATGGGTTCACTGGTGTGCGTGGCGACGTGCGCCGCTACGCTACCGGCATCTCAGGCTCTTGAAGCCACCCCAGCTTGTCGAAGACTAACTGTAAGCGATTTTCGCCGCAGCGCAAGATGTGTCTGCCTATCTCAAGGCCAGACCAACTGGCGAATCGCGCCGATCACGGCGCCGGCCAGCAAGATCATCAGGGGCAGCACGGTGAGACCGAACCCCAGGCTGCGCTTGGCGGGATCCTTGACGTAACTGGTGGCGTATATTTGCCGACCGGCAAGGTAGAGAATGCCGAGTGCGGCGGCAATGAGCGGATTGAAATAATGGCTGAAGATATACAGCCCCGGAATCACCATGATGAGCACTTCCAGGGTATTCTGCTGAACGCGGAAATGGCGCTCGAAGATCTCGTTCCCCGTGGTTGCCGGCGCCTTGATCCCGTATTTGCCGCGCGCGCTCGCGACTTTGGCGGCGAAGGACATGAACTGGATTAGTGCGAGCGCGGTCACGATATCAACATAAGGCATGGTACGTCCCCATCTTGGCAAGTTTGTCGTCAGGATAACGAGAATGAGCCGATCCCGCTCCGGTACGCGCGGTTACGCGCACCTGGTTGAAATTGACGTCCCGGTGGCGCGTGTTTGGCACGCGCTCACCGACCCCGCGTCTATCCGTCTTTGGTCGGCCCAGGAAGCGGAAATCGACCCCCGCTCCGGCGGCTATTATCGTCTCGGCAACCGCAATGCGGGCGGTCGCGAGGCCCATATCGATATCTTCGACGTCAATCGACGACTGCGGCTGATCTATCTCAACAGCCGGGATGCACCGGCGAGCGACAGCGCGGTGGTCGACGATTTTCTGCTGGACGTGCGCAAGGGCGAGGGCACCTCGTCGCTCCGCCTGCTCGGTTCCGGCATTTCGGACGCCCGTGAATGGGACAAATTATATATGCGGATGCGCATCGACTGGGAGCGGTTGCTGGCTCGACTGAAGCTCTTGCTCGAAGCCCCGCCGCAACCGAAGAAGCCGCCGCCCCCGCCAAAAGATCCGCCCTTGCCCGGGTTGGATTACTAAGCCGATGATAGCCGCATGACGGGATTCCTGGTTCGGGCCGTCATCGTCGCCTTGGGCTTGTGGCTGGCCACTGCCTGTGTTCCGGGCATCACCATCGACAGTCCGTCGACGCTGATCCTGGCGGGTATCCTGCTCGGGATCGTGAACTCTGTGGTGCGGCCGATAGCCATCGTGCTCACCTTGCCGATGACCGTGCTGACGCTCGGGTTGTTCCTGCTGGTCATCAATGCCGGCATGGTCGCTCTGGTCGCCTGGATGTTGCCCGGCATGCATGTGGCGAGCTTTGCCGCCGCCTTCTGGACATCCATTCTCGTGAGCCTGGTAAGCATCGTGGGATCGTGGTTCGTGGGTCCCAAGGGCAAAGTGGACGTCGTCATCAGGCGGCGCTGAGGCGCAGCGGCGCGCGGAAGGTCACTGCACGTCGCCCATGAGCCGCTTCACCGGCCGGCTGATGGCAAGCAAAACGGCGCCCAAGCCCACGGAAAAATACACGATGTGCATATATTGTCCCGGCATGGCGGCGACGTTGTTCGCGTCGAAATCGCCGGCGATGATACTGGCGACCAGGTTGCCCAGCGAGATGGCGAGGAACCACATGCCCATCATCTGGCCGACGAAGCGTCGCGGCGCAAGCTTGGTGTAATAGCTCAAGCCCACCGGGCTCAAGCACAGCTCGCCGAAGGTATGCAGCAGGTAGGTCATAAGCAACCAGTAAGGCAGCACCTTCGAGCCGGATGCCACGATCGCGGCCGCGGCCGCCATGACTACGAACCCCGAGCCCATCAAGATCACGCCGATCGCGAATTTCGCCGGCGCCGAAGGATTGAGGTTGCGTCTGGCGAGCGCGATCCAAGCCCATGCAAAGAATGGGGCGAAGATGAATATGAACAGCGAGTTGAGCGACTGGAACCACCCCGTGGGGATGACGAAGTTGAGCCAGCCGATGGTGCGATCGGTATAGCGCTCCGCGAACAGATTCAACGACGAGCCAGCCTGTTCGAAACCCGAGAAAAACAGCGAACAGCCGGCGAACAACACCAGCAGCACCACACCGCGCCGGCGCTCCTCGCGCGTCAGGTCGGCGAAGATGAAGAAATACCCGAAATACAGGGCCGCCATCCCGAGAATCACATAGGTGGTACCGCGGGCCAGGCTCACCGCATCGATCGGGATCAATCCGCCGCTAACGGCCGCAAGAATCGCCGCCAGCAAACCGACACCGATCCATAGCTGCAGCCATTGCCGGCGCGGCGGTTCGACCGCCGTGCCGTGCAGACCGGAGCTGCCCAAGTAGCGACGCGTCAAATAGAACTGCACCACACCGATCGCCATGAACAGCGCACCGGCACCGAAGCCGGCGCGCAGCCCGAAGTATTGCTGCGCCAGCGGAATCACCAGCGGACCTAAAAAGCCCCCAAGATTGATGCCGATATAGAACACGGTGAAGCCCGCGTCCAAACGAGCGCCACCCTCCGGATATAAATCGGCCACCATGGCGCTGACATTCGGCTTAAGCAGGCCGATACCGAGCACGATCACCAGCAGACCGAAGTAGAAGCCCTTGGGGGTGGTCGAGGTGGCCAACAGCGCGTTGCCGAGAGTGATGGCGAGACCGCCGGACATGACGGCACGCTGCGCCCCGATGAGCCGGTCGGCGATCCAGCCGCCCGGCAGCGCGGCCAGATAGATGCCCGCGTTATACAACCCGTAGATCGCTGCCGCGGTCTTATCAGCGAGCCCGAAGCCGCCGCTGGACACGTGCGCGACGAGGAACAGCAGCAAGACCGCGCGCATGCCGTAGAACGTGAATCGTTCCCACATCTCGGTAAGAAACAAGGTCGCGAGTCCACGGGGATGACCGAAAAAAGTCGCGGCCACTAAACTCCGGCCCCGCGCTCAGCCTCTTCGGCGTCTTCCTTGGCGCGTGCCGCGATCTTGTCCTTGAGCAAGAGTCCCGCCATGACGATCCCGATCTCGTAAAGTAGGTACATCGGCACGGCCATGGCGCTCTGCGAGACGGCATCGGGTGGCGTAACGAACGCCGCGAAGATGAATATCCCCAAGAGAACGAAGCCGCGATTCTTTTTCAGGGTCTTGATCTTGACGAATCCCGTCCACACCAACAGGACGGTGGCCACGGGAACTTCGAACGCGGCGCCGAACGCGAGCAGCAGCACCATAACGAAATCCAGATAGCTGCCCATGTCGGTCATCATCTGCACCCCGTTCGGCGTGGTTGCCACGAAGAAGCTCAACATGACGGGGAATACGACGTAGTAGGCGAATGCCGCGCCCAGGTAGAACAGCAGCACGCTCGACACCAGCAACGGCACGGCCAGTTTTTTCTCGTGGCGATACAGCCCAGGCGCGACGAACGCCCAAGCCTGGTAGAGCACGAAGGGAATGGCGATGCCCAAGGCCAGCACCAGCGCCAGCTTGAAAGGCACGGTGAACGGCGCCACCACGCTGGTCGCAATCAGAGTGGCGCCCGCCGGCAGCTTGCGTTTCAGCGGTTCCGCAACAAATGTGAACAGCTGGTTCATATACATCGCGCAGGGGATGAAACAGATGCCGACCGCGAGCAT
>Ga0116228_10005595_pt1 | contig 11199 bp, 11 predicted proteins | sample S1TSphfallax_2_FD_89694 | JGI IMG/M metagenome (GOLD analysis project Ga0116228, IMG submission 89694) | Host-associated microbial communities from peat moss isolated from Minnesota, USA - S1T2_Fc - Sphagnum fallax MG | ecosystem: Host-associated > Plants > Peat moss > Unclassified | place... | reverse complement strand
TTTGTTGTTGTTGTTGTTGTTTCCTTTCTTCATGTTGTTCTCCTTGAGGAATGAAGAGAGGGAAGGATTCTTCTTCTTCTTTCTTTTTGTTTTGTTTTGGTTTGGTTTTTTGGGTTGGGTTTGAATGCATTTTTTGTGTTTGTATTTTGATACTTACGTGAGAGCAAGAGCAAAGGTTTGATCAGACCATACTGTTGTTGTTGCAGTTGTTGTTGTTGGGTGTGTGTGTGTGTGTTTGTTTTTGTTGGAGAGGAAGAGGAGGAGGAGGAGGAAGAGCAGGAGAATTTGGGTAGGGACGGGGAGGAAGGGGATTGGGTTTCATGAGCTTTTGAAGAAGAAGAGTTGCAGCAGTTTGCTGTTCACACAGCAGGAGAGCTCTTGAAAGCTTAGACTTAACACCAGACACTCAGAAAAGATTCTGGTGAAGTTGGTTGGTTGGTGTTGTTGTTGTTGTTGAGGCTTTTTATTTTTACAACGTAGACTTCCAGGACTCTCTGCGAATTCTGTTTGTATTGGGTGCAGTGGGACTCGAGCTTGTTGGGTTTTTTTCCTCACAAGAAAGATGTGTTTATACCACCACTAGTAGCTGGGCCAAGAGACGGCAGAGAGAGAGAGAGAGAGAGAGAGAGAGAGAGAGAGATGTTTAGAACTTCTGATTCACAAGGAAAGAAGCGTAGCATCCGTCTCGACAAGCTTCCTGAGATTGGAAGCAATCATCGTGAATAACATGCTCCAGAGCGTGTGAGTCGGAACACGAGGGGAGTGCGCCCGGCGAGATACGAGGGGGAGCTGCCATTGGGAAAGCGGCAAACAAGAGCAATTGTCAATTGGGATCTCTTCTGGATTCAGACCTTACTGCAGCATTCAGACAGAAAGACTTCCTTCCTCGCGGACTTCTTGATCGGGAGAGTCTCCTGGATTCCTTCCTCAAACCGGAAGAATGAATTGATGGGTATCATCGAAAGCCTTCCAAAGACGTCCCCAAGCTAGTGGAGAAAACATCATGTGGCATTGGCTTTCGTTGCAAGACAGGAGGAAGATCATCCTGAAGGGTTGAGAGATCAGAGCTTAGAAAATGGACGTGACGACACTACAGCAGCAGCAGCCGCCTGTAGTGGTCACGGATCCCAGTGAATGGGAGGAAGCTTACAGGCCTTTGCCTTATCTCTTTTGCAGTCTTTTCATTGTATGGGCGCTCTTGGTGTTTGCTTGGATGCTCAACACTTGGACTAAACGCAGATGGCAGGTACACAGAGGAGCAGCTTCTTCTTCTTCATCACACCCACCCATCCTTGCAAAAAAAGGAGAATTGAAATTTTTTTCCCCTAAACTCTCTCTCTCTCTCTCTCAACTCTTGACCTACAAAGATCCCCAATGGGTCATGAAGAAACAGACTCATTTCAGATTGTGCCTGAAAAAATTCTTAGTGGAAGTGGCGGGTCTTTCTTGCAAATAATATTATTGTCTTGTTTTGGATTTTTCTTTCCCTTGTGCAGACGAGCACTCTGCAGTGGGTGTTGGCAGCTGTGCCGACTCTCAAGACACTTGTACATGTCCTCTCTTTTGTATTTTGGTAAGTTTCTGAGCACAGATTGATCAGTATGGAACAACCTTCAAAACTCCCATAAAACCCATTCTGTTGGCTAACTCTTTAGCTCTGACAGCTAACTTGACAAATTCAGTGCAATGTGATGATGCTTGTGCTAAATGGCTTTGGGTGGTTTGTGACATGCAGGTATTCATGTCTGAATTCAAGAACATGCTCATTTTGGGTGGCATTTGGAGTTTTCTTAACTCGTATTTTCTTTGAGACAGCATACTTTGTGGCATTCTTGTTGATAGCACATGGCTACTGCATTATGCATGAGCAACTAGCAATACAGGAGCGCCGCACCATTGCGGGTCTGGCTTCCCTCTTGTACTTGATTCTGACTGGCTACAAGGCTGCTGTCCCTCAGTTTGCTGTAAGTTTCATAATGCCGTGCATGTTGTTCTGCTGCCCATTGCTGCTCTAGCAAAATAATTGACATCATTTTGCATTACAAACTGTTGTATAAGATGTCCAAGACTGCTGCTGCTATGTAGGGTTCAATTAGGAAAACCCTAAACCTACATTGGTACTTGAAAACCTTTTTGTCATAGGATATTGCAAAGATGGAGTTGCCATATGTTACATCTCTTTTCTCTGAAGATTCTTTGCATGAAATTTGATGGGTTCTTCTCTTTTGAACAGTGGATGACAAATTTGCTCCTGCAGGTTTTGGTGATTTTAATGTACGGGATACTTGTGTATGTGATAATGGCACTTGTTGCACGCAATTTGGGTCTGTTGCGTGGTCAATTGCAGCACATTCAGGATGAGGGTGTCCATGTGATGCATACTGCGGTTTACATGAAATACACAATGTTCAAGTATGCATATTCCACATGCTTGTTGACACTCCCTTGCAATCCTCTCTTGTTCAGTTTCTTTCCATCCCACTTCCAAAGAAATCTTTTGCTTTGCGTCTCTAGAATACCCCACCAGAATATTTTTGTTCATGTATTTGAAAGTACATACAGTAAAACCATGACAGTGGAGTCTCAGAATCATGTATTGTTTTGTTTCAGGCTGCTGCTGTTCATACTCTCAGGTCTCTCATACTTTCCTTTGAGAGGTGTTTGACCAAGTAAACTGAGTGTCAAGAATCGTACACTGTGTGATTTTTGCAGGAATTTCCAGAAAGCAATGTTGATCATGGTAGTTGCTCAGATTGTGGTAAGGTGCCTCCTCCTTGCTCTGTTTGGGTGTAGGCTATGATCCTCTGTTGAAATTAGGTCACACATTTGAAGGACACCAAAGTAGCTTAAAATTAGAGGCCATTGCTTGTACTTGTCCTGTGACTATGGTACTTGGATTTCCTGTGAAGGTGTTTGCTCTTTGCAGATAGTGAAAATGATTTTGCTACCTTTGATGAAATTCATTTCAGGTGGTGGGTTGTTATGTGTTTGTGATTATGTGCTAGCAGATGCATGTGAGGGCAGAGGGTGTGGCAACTGAGTACTGGGTGCAATTACTATTGCGAGAATTGACAGAATTGGGCATTTTCTTCTACATTGGGTATCCCATGTAATCCTGTATCCTATATAATAGTAACATGGTTGAGGCTTTTAGATTCCTGTGCTCCTGCTACCTTGTGGCAAAAACACATCTCCTTCCACATTGGGCGGTAAATCACAAGCACAATTATCTGTTTTAGGGTTTGGGTTTTGGACTCTGAAATTTGCTTTTGTGCACCTCTGAAATTCTGGGAGTTACCAAGAGTAACAGCAGCTGATGTGACGAAGCATGTGTGTTTTTGCAGGTGGACATTTAGATCAAGAGAACTGACTCCATTTTTCACTGTTATTCCAACTCTGCATGCTTCAGGGCAATGCATCTTGCCCCCAATTTACAGTGTGGTAAGACCCTTGCAAGAGCTATGATTTCAGGTTCTGATTCTTTAAATTCTGCATGACAGAGTTGTGGAATCAGCTGACAGAGTGGTCTGTTTTACAGGAAATGAATGCAAAGGAGTTCAACAACCTTGATTACAAGGAGTGGCACATTGGAATAGTAAGAAATCTTCTACATTTTATGCTGAAGCCTTGTATGTTATTGGTTGTGGTTTCACTTGATAATCCAACACAAATGGCTGTCTGGATTTTGACCTAAAGGTTGGACTGAATTTTTTGCAGCCAACATCAATTTCAAAAGGGATGATGGTAGGGCATAGGCCAATGTTGGTGATTGTGCAAAATCCAGGCATGTCCAACTTCAGGTTCATGGAGGATTTTAAGGATGGCCTGCCTTCTAATTCTAGATTAACAGACACTTCATTTGACACTGAAGGGAATTTTCAACCAGCAAGTGGTGTTCCAGCTCTGCCACCTTCTGCAGGGATTTCTATCCCTCTTAGCCTTTCAATGCATACACCTGACTTGTCAAGAGCAGAAAACGCAAGTTTACCACTACAAAACCGAAACCCAAATAGTCCCAGCACCAGAGATGACACCAATGCACAGGAGGGAAAGACATCTGTTGAACTCCACAGTGAGAATTGCCTTCATGTAGATGATGTGGTGGTGAATGTGAGGACATTGAAGGGCTATTCATTTCTCCCCTTAGATCCCAATTTGCAAGGGTTCATCCCAAGTCCATTAACATAGCTTACACCCATTACTACCTTCCTTGCCCTTTGCCCTCATGAAGCCCAAGGAGAAAATTCTGTTGAATTCCACGCTCTAGTTGCAGAGTCAAATCTTCCTGTCCATTGAGTCCAAGGCTGTAGTCAAGAGACTATTTGATTGAAACCCATACTGACTCTTTCTGTTCCTCATAAGGTCCAAAGATCAGATGTTGTTCACTACTGGGTACATAACTGCTGCTGGACACAGTCAATCTTCCTGTAGGACTCTTTCATACTAGGGAAAGGCCACAGAGATTAGTCCAAATTGATCTTGGAGTTGGGATGTTCTTCCGGTAATTGGGTACTTTGATTGGCACAACAAGAAGCTCGTAATTGGGTACTTCAATTGGCACGAGAAGATGGATCTTTAGAAAAGTCCAGAGAAAATTTGTCAATGGCCCATGATCATTGTGGCCCAATTGTAAAGTATGCATATAATGTACATTTCTCGGAGAATACTTTAACCATACAAATTGTTGCCTTATGTTACACCTCATGGAATTTTCTTAGTTGCTGCCAAAGAGAAAAAAACAATTACATAAGTAGCACAAAATTCCATCTGAATTTCATGGATGCCATCACATTTCAAATTTTTGTTTCAAGAACTATGGTCTAGATATGGGGACTTCAACATTTTTTTCCCCTCAAGTTCGGCAACTTTGGGACCTTTTACCAAAAAAATTCCTTTGTACAGGTCACAACCCCTTTTCTCTGGGTCACCAAATGGCAAGAATTTGCCACCAAAAAAAACCCTGCCCTCCATTGTACCAATGTCATACACTCTGTAATCTGGGTATTGAAGTGGAAATCAGCAACTCTCTGCAATCTGTGTATTGGAATGGAAATCACAGACAAAGCCATAACATATGTACACCACACCTGGAATAAATGTGGATTCTATAGTGCTTGTGTTCCAAATATTTAAAAACCTCCTGCAATGAGAGGTCCAACTGGTGATGTGCAAGATGTCTTCACAAATGAGCATGTCTGCAAGGTTCCATTCTGCATGCAACATGATCAAATCAGTACACAAGTCCATCTCATCTACTGTATTCTGTCATGTGCTTAGCCTTAGGCACAATTTAAGATTTTGTGAAAAAGTGGAACTATTATTACATGTCATCAATGTCACCACTGTATGCTAGCAAGAGAAATGGGAAAAAGAAAAAAATTCACATAACAAACCTGGTGAAAATGGTGGACAATTAGGGCTTACATGAGCTCCAAAACAACAGCAGATGCACCCCCACCTCCATTACACACTCCTGCTACTCCATATCGGCCCTCTTTTTGTCTTAAAACCTGCCAAGATAACACACAGATGGGCCTCTTGAGTAAATTCTACATATTCAACAGATCAGTGATAGTATTCAGAATACATCAGATGAAGGCAGGGACAAACCCCAAGAAGAGTAACAAGGATTCGTGCTCCACTGCAACCAAGAGGATGTCCAAGTGACACTGCCCCTCCATGAACATTAACCTTTTCCTGAGTCCAGCACACACAAATGAGTTACTCCAGACAAGCTTGCAGAACACAAATTTTTGCATATGCTTTCTTCCTAAATGTATGCAGCAGGTCTACAATGTATCTTGTTGTTTGGGTTCCCTTAACAAACAAATAATCTTCTACAACATACTAACTGGAGACCCAAGACTGAAAGAAAAAAGTAGGAACCAAGTCCGATAAGCCTAAAACTCTTCTTTGACTTCAGAGATTCAGCAACCCTAATGGACATGACCCATTAGATCCTGGGAATGCACATGAAATCCACTGCTTCCGCATCCACAGTTGGAGTGTGTGAAGAAGCTCTTGCAAGCTAAGATTAGATCTCAATCATAATAAACACATTTAATTCTCAAACAGGATGATAGACTCTTTAAGGTTTAGGGTTACAGGAAGTATAAGAAATTGGCATATCAAAACCATGGACTAAGCTATTGCAGTACTGTTGCTAGATCCTCTAAATCAGGGACTGCATATGGGAGATAAGAGGGTAAAGGAAATATACTGGATTAAGGCCTAGAAGTTGCTGGTTGGCCAGAGCCACCACCTGTCTCAAACCCAAAGATCATCACAAACAAGATTAAACATACCTCCTTACTGCAGCATGCCAATCCTTTGTGCAGTCTTTTCTTATTGATAAGAAACAAGCTGTACCCAAAGTCCATGATGGTTGACACCCATTTTCAAAATGCAAACAAAGCCCAAAAAAAAAACCTCTGAACAAGGGAAGAAGATATCATACAGAGAAGGCTTCATTGATTTCATAGTAGTCGACTTGTGATTGCTCAATGCCTGCCTTGGCAATGGCCTTTGGAATTGCAATTGCTGGTGATGTTGTAAAAAGCTCTGGAGCCTATGCAACTTAATGGATCAAAAAACAATGCCACTCTATGGATATGTGTACTGTGACAATCACTTGATCCATCTGAAATTGAAGACATGATTTTTAAAAGGACAAAGTTTGCAAAGCCTGGACCCCAGTTGAATGTACAAGATAACAATAGAAATAACAAGATTCTTGTACCATTGTGAAATGCAAGCTGCATGCTTAACAGGGAGAGAACAGGGGTAGGTTGCATAAAGCACAAACCTGAGCAGCATCTGCATAGCCACAGATTTTTGCAATTACATGGAGACCCAATTCCTTTGCTGTAGCACCACTTACTAGCACCAGGGCTGCTGCTCCATCACTGTAAAGTAGAAACAGAAGATACTTACCACCATGAGTTCCCATTGCCAAAAGCAAGGAGCAAACACAAAGCTAGCTCCATACCAAATCAGTAGGCAAATGGAATGTCTGAGTGAGGAAAGTCAACAAGAAGCCAAGTGAGCATTTGTCAAATGCCAGAAATTACATGCAAAGAAATCTTCTGAACCCAGTGACATAGGAAAAGAAGTGGATGCTCTGCGACGATGGGTCACCAAAGCTGATGAATTGCAAGCTGATCCATCATTGCAGAATATCCACTTCTTATACAGTTGATGTTGATCCAAGCTGATTTGACATCAACTGGATACTGGACATATGAAAATTGCATGACATACATAGCATTGTGGGACCTGCAGGCTGTCCCAAGTTCGCAAATCAAATGAAGGGAAGAGACATCAGGAAGCAAGTGATACCTGATACCAGATGAATTGCCAGCAGTAACTGAGCCACCTTCTTTGAAAGCCGGTCGAAGCTTTCTCAATTTGCCTGCATCTAACTGTCTTGCCAAAGAGGGCTGAACATCAGAAGCTGTTTGCAACTGGAATTAAAAAGAAACTGGTGACTTCAGACAAAATACTTCTGCAGAAGCAAGGGTTTATTTCCAGATAAAGACCATTAATTTCTGCATCCCAATCCTTGTAATCCTTCTGCATAAATCCAGTAGCAAATTGCAGTTTTACAGTTCAACGTACTGGGGAAACTTGTCAACAAGGATAGAACACAGTGTATGATGGAACCTGGTTGATATGGATAAAACATACTTCTCCCAGCTACATCAGATTTAGTCCACAGAAGAGTCTGGCACAGATAGAAGCTGTACCTTGTCAGCTCCATCATCTTTTTCAACCATGATGAGAGGCTTGCCTCTAGCTCCTGGTATCTCAATCTGACCATGTGAGAAAACCATCAAGATTGTGGAGAATAACAGTGATCTGAAACTTTCTCTTGCCAGAATTCTGACCCCTTTCAATTCACAAGAGAAGCATGTCATACCGGTACAATTTCCCACGCAAAAGCACCACTATTTTGTGCTGCAATAGCTCTCTCAAAGCTCTGGATTGCGTAAGCATCCTGTGCACATTGCAAATCATATAACCCATCTTTGTTACAAAGCAGATGAGGTCAGTGTGCAGCATCTCAGATGTTTGACTTCACATGAGGAGAGCTTGACATCTGGGCAGTTATCATCTTTCCAACACTATGTGAATTCATGCTTGTGGAAATCAGCTACTCTGCAGTGATATAATCCAAGGCAGAAACAACATCACATTATGGAAGAGGGACAAGGTGCACCTGTGCTTCTCTAGAAATACTATGGTTACCAGCACAGATTTCAGCACAAATCCCCATACCCACATCATTGTACACATCCCAGAGACCATCCTTCATCATGCCATCAACTACTTCCCCATTCCCCAGTCGATAGCCCTGTCTGCAAATGCCACTCTGTGTGATCAGGACCCAAAATTCTTAAGACCCTAATCCAAAACCACACATAAGAATCCATCTAAGGCCTTGTGATGCACAATCACAACTCAAGAACCAAGTTAGGGGGTGGGGGAGAATTGCAGGAATGGAGAGATCTGTGTGCTACCTTGCTTTGGGGAGATAATAGGGAGCATTTGACATGCTCTCCATGCCTCCAACCACAACCACATCATTGAGTCCCAGCTGTATGCTTTGGGCTCCTAGCATTGTTGCTGCAAGAATATACCACAAGGGATGAAGCAAAGAAGTTTGTGCAGAGTTGTAAGGGAGGGTGGAAGAAAACAAAGCATGCACAATAAAAATTTGGGAACAGACAGAAGTCAGATGCTGCAGAGTGAACTGAATCAGATGATGGTGGACTTGTAAGATTGCATTCCAACCCACATTGGCAAATTGCAATACAGCTAAAAGGAGGATTGGGTCTGATTCACATCTAAAAGAACTGATGAATAAAGTGAAAACTCAAAACCAAGAAAAATTTCTGTAGAGATAGATGGGATTGGGGGGGTCCCTACCCTTCATGCCAGAAGCACAGACTTTATTGACAGTAGTACAGACCACAGTATTAGGCAAACCGGCTCCAATAGCTGCCTGACGAGCTGGTGCCTGTCCAAGATTTGCACTCAGCACATTCCCAAAGAACACTTCTTGCACAGTAGCAGGCTCCACTCCTGCTTTCTGAAGTGCCGCTACATTGCAAAATGTCCACACACACACACAGTCTTGTTACTAAACCCTAAAACCTACAACCCACACAAAAGATGCAAACATTCTCAAGACTACAGTTGAGGACAAACACAAAAACATGTGGTTCTTCTCATCTCCAAAGATTTTGCAAGACCTAAAATTCAAAGACCCAAAAATTCAGAGAGCACTCAGCAGAGTGTTCTGTTCTTCCAACAACTATCAGCTAGAGAACTGTGGAATTGACCCAAGTATGTACCTTGAATGGCAATTGATCCTAACTTGGTTGCAGTGAGGCTGGAGAGTGATCCACTCAAACTGCCTATTGGTGTCCTTGCAACACCCACTATGCACACATCTGCAAATCCAACACTCTTTAAAACCCTATTCTGCGTTTTGATCTCTTAGTCTGCAGACAAAGAAGAGAAGCACAAGAGAAACAGACAAACCCAACCAATTTTTTTGTTTTTTTTCTTTGGCAGTACCAAATCTAGATACTCAGGTGAAGTTGAAAAGCCAAAATAAAAAAGTTGATACCTCGGAGTCCAATTGGAGCATCATCTGATCCCATGGCTGCTCCTTCTTGTTTTTCTTCTTCCACCCTGCCTGGGTTACCTGTAGGATGTTAAACACACCCTATGAACTTTGTGGGTGTTAGTGCAATGACCTATGTGGTGCACCCAGTGTTTTGCTGAAATCACATGTTCTGCAAGCAGAACATCTTGCAGAACTTGTGGGTGCTAGTATTGCAGAACATCTTGCAAAACATGAGAGTGCTGATATTGCAGAACATGAGCTGTGTATGGCACAGATCCATGCAGAACATCACATTCACACATACAAACTTAGACAAGGTGTTTGGCAGTGTTTTGGGGGGCAGTTCTCACTCTTTCCTGAAAATCACAAATTTCCCTTCTTCAGGCAGTTTTCAAGAACTAGCCTGGTTCCTTGAATTTTTTTTTCATATTTTAGAGAACTTCCCAGGATACATTGTTTTCATTATATTTTCACAACTTCATCTTTGTTCAAATGCATTTTTAAAAAACTTTTCAAATTCTTCTTTTAAATTTACATTTGCCTCAATCACCTTTACCAAGCAAAAGGATGAAGTATAAATCAATCATAAGAATTATTTCCCAAGTATTTGAGAATCTCAAAAATTTAATTTTGATATAGTTTTGGTTGTCAATCACAAATATGTCATAAGGAGGAGATTGTTGTCTCCTTTGAAGGGTTTCATAGGCCATGTTAGTAAATTGAGTTTGAGTTCTTTACACATTGAAGTTTTAGCACCTTTTGGTTATAATTTGTGTTAATCAACTTGTTGTTTAGTTTGTGTAAATTAATTAGTTTGTGAGTTTGCATTAACATCTTGTTTTAATCTTATTTTGGAACTTTTGCATGTCTTTTTAATCTCAAAAATGTCAATTTAAGGAGTCACTTAAGTTGCAACATCACTAATAAAAATTGTCTTTATTCTTAGTATCATTTGATAAGAATGCCTAAGGGTAAGTTAATTCACAAAAGAAAAAAATTAAATAAAGATGAAAATAAATAATTAAGGTTTTTAAAAAAAAAAATCATTGCAAGGTTCAATTTTTTTTTTTTATGTACACCAAAATCAATACAAACTTTATTTCATTCCTACACCTTTGCTTGATTTTTTTGGCAATTAATGTAGTTTTGCAAATATGCATGTATACAAACTCTACAAACACATTTGAATCATTCGTAAAAAACATTATTTGTGTTGACATATTGGCAAATATTGCAAAAAACTTGGCCAATTGAAATCCATTAAAAACACTCTTCCAACCTGAAAATTTCACAATTTACAAATAAACTTAATGCATTAATCATTCCATTTCAATATGAGCACTCAACTTTCACATCTACAATGATTTTATTTTTTCAAACTATATGTTTGTAATAGCTTAATCATGTGTTTTGTGAGATAATTTAAAATAATTCAATCTAGTTTAAATGTTTTGAATGTTTATTAGTTCCAAAAATTTAATGACCAATGGAAAAATATTACATGAACTCTTTTAAACATTGAAACGTCAAAATTAACAATGGCAAAATGACATCTTGCTAACATT
>Ga0116228_10005594_pt1 | contig 11200 bp, 9 predicted proteins | sample S1TSphfallax_2_FD_89694 | JGI IMG/M metagenome (GOLD analysis project Ga0116228, IMG submission 89694) | Host-associated microbial communities from peat moss isolated from Minnesota, USA - S1T2_Fc - Sphagnum fallax MG | ecosystem: Host-associated > Plants > Peat moss > Unclassified | place: USA... | reverse complement strand
TCATTTCTCCTTTGCACACTAAACTACAAATTGCCAACATCACTCTTTCCATCAAGCTTCAAAACTCTTTGATTACATATTGAACACTTGAAGCTATGTTGTAACATCTTTTCAGAAGCTTTAGTTTCAAAACTATGAGGACTACAAACATTAGAATAGCTTGCAATTGTTTTTGCCAACGGTGGGAAGAATGTGTTTGTACCTCATTAATTGTTGTCTAATAACTCAACCTAGTTCCAAAGCTCCCCAACATTAAACCTCAATTGATGCCTCCATGAAATTAAAACCAACACCAAAAATGATGTGAAAACTTGACCAAAGGGACCCCCAAAAAAATGAACACCTTAACCTACAAGCAAAAAACAACGGGTTTTTCATGAATGATGGGCTTTGAGTGAAGAGGAGGATGATGGGTTTCACATTTCGTCCCACCCTTTTGAAATGACCCAACCATCATTTGCCACGTATAAGTGGGAAAACTAAGGAACATTGTAAAACAACTGGTCTCCATACCTAAAGCAATGCTTCTAGCTCCTTTGAGTGCATTTTGACTCATATGAAAATTTTGAGTATTGGAATTTCCCCTTTGTGGTTTGACATCCATTTATGGAAGCAAAGGAATGGAAAGAACTCCTCATCTCTTTTCTTTATGCTCCTTTCTTTCCAAAAGAAGAAAGTAAATTGTAAAATGATATTTTTTTTCTTATAGTAAAAAGAAAGGCAAGTTAGGGGATCTAATTTTCCCACCTCTTTTGGTTTCAAAGTTGTTAAGTTAAAGTGCCCAAATGCAAGGCTTAGCAAAAAGTGGAAGTGAGTCATTTGCAATGAATAAGTATTTCAAATTATGAATTATAAAGATGATTACTAGAATAGAAGCATTTGATGCTACCTATCGCAACCCTAACCTTGGGCTCGCAACCAAAGCAAAGGCTTGCAAGGTTGTGGGCCAAGAGAATAAGCTTGAGAGTGAAAAAAAATGTGTTTATTGTTGTTAAGTTTATTGTTTGTCAAGTTTATTTGTTTTCATCTAGTTGAATTTTGTCTTGTCCTTGACAATTAAGGCATATAGGTTTTTTATTTAAAATTTAAAAAATCATTGTTTATATTTTTACTATGAATAGTTTTATTGCCCAAAAAATGTTGTGGTACAACGGTTAAGAACATGAACCCTCGAAGTGGTGGTGAGGCATTCAAGATTTCATACTTACAACCTAGGTAAATGGCTTAACTAACCTAGGTTCCTTATGTAGGTAGCCCACCTAGGCTTTTAACTAAGCTTGTTTTTTAGCCTAGGTGGCCTAGATTAGGCTTTTCAACCTAGACCACGTACATTAAAGGCTTTCTAGGTTAGATCCTTTAACCTTATTTGATTAAATTGTTGGTGCCACATGACATCACACAATTGGACCCAAAAATTCATTTGTTAGCTCTAAGCTACCATGTGGCAGTTCATAAATGGGTAATAAATTCTTTAATATGGTTTAGGTTCCATGATGGAATTTCCTATTCAAGTGTTATTGAAAAGTTGCACTAATTTTTAAGTGAAAAATTACATTAACTTTTTTGTGACATTTTCCATTAGTTAACGTTATTTATTTTGGGACCTCATATTTTCCATTTAAAAAGTAGTAATTCAATTGCTTAATGAAACATGTCATTGCTCAAAATGACTAAACATGGTTTCACTAAAAATGTCCTAATCAACTAATCCTTTTGCACTAAATTTTACATCCAATGCATTCAAGTGTATTAAAATAATAATGGGAATGATATTAATCAAGCTCAAATACATGTCTATGTGAGACCTTTCCAAAGTACAAACACACACTACACCACATACTAACAAGTTAATAATATTTGACTAGGTCTAATAAAAAATCAAATAATAGGGATCAAATGAGTTTCTTGATATTTATCAAGAAAAATATTTTCTTCTTTGCTAAAGCTCATAAACATCATATTTGATTATGAGGATTGGTCAAAACTTGCATCAATTCAACATTCTCAAGTGCATGAGGACAAAACTTGTGTGATCATGACACTGCAAATTCATAGCAACATTGTCACGTGTGAAAATCAATTGTCTAACCATTTCCAAGGTCAAAATGTCCACCTTATTTGAACACCTTATGTATTTGCACACCTCCATAGCTTCAAAAAAAGATATGAGAACACCTCAAGGTCAATTTTCTTTCACATCAATATCTCATTTTTACACATTAGGTTCGATGTTAAAATCATATTAATAAGTCACTTCTAGGTCCATTGACGTTTTGCCTTATGTTCGTTTTTTATGTTGCATGAATGTTTTAACTTCAATAATCACCATATCAGCAAAAGACCATTCCTTATAATCATCTACCAAAGTTTTCTAAGCTTCGTTAATGAATTGCAAACAAAAAAACTCTTTATTTTAATCTTGCCATCATCGAATTGCTAAAATTTTCAGCCAAATTAAATTCAACACCACCTCATCAAGGACAACAATTTGAAAGGTTTCTACAACCAAAAGTAAACACTTGATTGCAAATGACCTTGAATTTGATATCATTACATAGAGAATATCTAAATTTGGGCATCAAGGGCATTAAAAAACATCATGAAAGTTATGGGAATGACATTAAACAAGTTTACATACTTGTTTAAAGTCAATTCAAAGCATAAGTTACAAACACTATAGGTCAAGTAACAACAAATTTATAGCACCTTAACTAATATTGATAAAAACATCCAACAATTAGGAACTAATTTCAAAATTGCAATGAATTCCAAGAAGTGCCTATGTTTGAAGTTCAAGAAACATTGTTAATTACATATGTAGCTCTCATTGTCCAACTTTAATAAAAATCAATGCGTGAAAACAAGGATTGTCCAACTTGTTTAGTTTGACTTTGAATATTGTTGGAATGCATTGAATGCATTGCTAATATTTTATTTGGTAAGGTAAAATTCCTAAGGCATAGAGCCCAATTTCAAGGTCCAATTGATAAAAATGTGATATTCACATGTGAAAGGATTAGGTTGACATTTCTTCTTCTTTTTTTCCTTTTTTTCTCAATTTTTGCTTCCTCCTACACATAGAATAGATGAGCATAGGCACATGATATTGGTGGTCCTAGTTTTTACTATAATAATGTATCAAGTTGTAGCACATGTAGTTTCATTGTAACAAGTAATTATTACACAACATTGGAGTATGATGAGTGCATTGTTGTTTTTTCAAAGTTTGTTGACATTCCATTAAGAGTTCGAAGCATATGGAGGTATGAAAATGCAGTTGGATACATGGAAAATCAAATTTTTGCGAGTTTTTTTGAAAGATGTTTCAACAACATACAATGCACATTTCGTGTTTTGATTAGAATTCTAGGTCTAAGTCTTGAATGAAGAAATACAAACATGAAAGAAAAAATCCTTGTAAAAGCTAGAATAGCAATGGCTCTTTCAAAATTGGGTAGTGCAAATTCATTACAAGTGTGTGTTAAAGTCTACGACATTGTAAAAACTACAACGACAATTATAATGAGAAAAATTTGTGGAACAATTAGAAAGCACTTGAAACCATTGATAAAAACAAGATTTTTCAAATCACTATTGGTTTTGAAAGCTTACATGGAATTCCTTACATTCCAGGTGCCATAAATGGTTGTCATATTCCAATTTTTGCAACTAAAATATATCCAAAATCATATAATTGTCAAAAAGGATTTTATTCCACATTGATTCAAGGAGTTGTAGATGCAAGATGTAGTTTTTGGGATTATGATTATGAATGAACATGTAATATTTGTGATTGGGTTTTTTTTTGAAAAAATAGATTTAGGAAATTATGTGATGAAAGACAAGTTTTTATGTTACAAGTTCATAGGAGATATATTGTTTATTTGATATGGCGACAATTCTATTATCCATTCAAAGGTGATAAAGATGGGTTGCTAAGATATAAAACACATTGGAATTTTACCCAATCAAGTACAAACATGTTAACGAAAAGATTTTTTGGGATGTTCAAAGGAAGGTTTCAAATATATATATTTATTTCATTTTGATACACGTTAGATTTGTTGATGGCTTGCAAATGTTTGGCAACATGGAGTTGATATGTTCAAAATGGCTTAAGAAGCAATCCAAAAATAAATAAAATTACAAAATCGAGGAATAATGGATGATGATATCATTGACATGGAGGAAATTAAAAAAACATCAAGGTGAAGATGGACATATGAAAACCACTGAAAATAATCTCAACAAGAAAACAAAAGAAGAGAGGATTATGAAAATGTCAACAAGGCTATGACAATTCATGATTTTTTAGTAAAAAATGACTTGAAATTATTTTAAAAAAAATAGTAGTGTTGTTTTTTCAAATACATACGAATTTGGATTAGATTGTGATAAATGATTCAAAACTCAAATGTTATGTAACCTATAACTTATTTTTGAAACGTCCAATATGGACATCCATATTTTTGAATAAAACATTGGTTTTTGCAAATTGTTGTAACATTGTTGTATTATTTTCAACCATGGTTAAAAAATGTTTATAGACATTGGTTTTGCCTTCTCTTTTTTGTAAACTACATTTGGAATGAAAGGTCTATTTAAGGGTTTTTTTACTACCATCATCTTCAAAACCACTATCAAATTATGTTTGAAATTCTAGGTTACCCACAATGTCATCAATTTCATTTGTAAAAACATTCACATGGTTCATCACATTTTTTATTTGATGCAACAAACTATCCAATGCATCATAGAAAGGACATTCATGATAATCATTATTTGATATCCTATTTATAATCTTGTCATCCTTATATTGCTTATAAATTGCATCAAATTTTCATTTGCAAGTAATTAAAATTGTTGAAAAATAAAGGATTGAAGCCAACATTTAGGTGTGCAATTTGAGCCATGTATCCATTTTTAAAGAAGAAAAAAATTAGGATAAAAAACCAAGATTTATCAATTGAAAATAGTCCTCGAAACAAAAATTCATAATTGATTAGATTAATAAAGTTAATGTAATTTAGAGTGAAAACCCACTACGATGACTCCCTTTGGGGCATTTTTGGGTTTAATATTATAATACATACAATATAATTATTCCAAAAGTATTGTACATTTAATTTTGGGCCCTACAATTATTATTTTTACATAATTAATGTTATGAAATGCTTTTTTAAATAATAAAAATATTCATTATCTATATTGAAGGATCCATGGGTATATTTATAGTATACATTAATATAATAAAACCACTATTTTGTTTTGAGTAAATTAATTTTAAGCTTTCAAGGTTTAGGGTTTAGGGTTTAATTTTAATAATATAATTTAATGGATTGAAAAAATGCCATCTAGATATGCTTGTCATCTTCAATGTGAATATGATTACTTCTTAAAATTTTAATTTACCACACATTTATTGCATTTTTGCTGAAAAAATCATTTTTGAGATGAAAAATTTCAAATTAGTCACATGATATCCAAACATGGTGTGAAATGATATGGTTCAATATACCTTCAACTTTCAACAAAAAAAAAAAAACTAAAATTATTTATTTACATTTCATTTTTGGAAAATTCAAACTCCATTTCTCCTCGTAATGCAATATGTAATACTTCACCATTTTTCCAAAATTTTTAGTGCTTTCACTTTATTCATCTTCCTTTTTCATCATAACTACAATTTTTAAAAAATTCTTATTGTTTTTTTTGGGGAACTAGAATCATGTATCTTCTTCAAATTGTGAAAATGGGTGCTTCAACCTTCCATGACCATAACTTTCAGCCTCATTTATGAAACTTTTTCATTTTTTCATTTGTTCTTTCAAGTAATAGCCTTATGTGGATCTATAAATATGTGCTAAAAAATGGAGTGTTGGGTGTGTTTTCAACATGTCTTCAATCCATAAGATGTTTTCCATTCTTGCATATTTTTTGCTTTAAAAAAATGATTTTTTTTGAAAAACAATGAATAAGACAACCTTGGACCCTATCCTACATCTTGGTTATCCAGACCATGAACTCTATTTTTAGCCTCATTTTTTAGTTCAAACCAATTGAATTTCCTTCCAAAATGATGTTATGTAAATGGCACTTCAAATTGGCTTGAATTGGTTTTAAATCTTCATTTAGAGGCCTTGGATCCAATTTATGGCTCTTGCTCAATAGGATTGTTCCATTTTTTTGGACCATCCCCCTTGGACCTTCATCTAAAGTTCCCCGATATTTAATTATGTTATCTTCACTGATTTCTTCAACATCAAATGCACCATGTGGGATGGATCGTGTGAAGGATAATAAACATTTTTGGGTCATATTCCTATTGCATAGCTAGCTTTTAAACAAAGTGGTTAACTATGTACAAACAATCCACATACATCTTACCTACCTTGTCATCACCTACATAGGGAGTTACCCATGTAGTGTGAAGAGGAAGTTGAAAGGTTAAATAGGGGATACCTCAATTGTGGAAATAAGATTCACCTTCCAATGGATGGTGCATTTGTGGGTGTTGGGTCACATAAACCTCATTTTCCTTGCCTTTTAACTAGCTTTCTTGATCTTGCATACCAAGCATAATATGTGAAATATTTATGGAAAAAATTAACAAAAAATGTCACAAACAATTTACCAATCAAATTTTTTTAATCCATTTTTAAAGTGCCCAACACTTATCAATCCAAGACTTTATATAAACCTTGTACAAATGAATGAATTCTTGAATATTACTGAGTTTGAAAATATGGAACATGTGAAGCCAAATTTATAATCTATAGAAATAGGTTTACAAAAGAGTGAAAAAGTTGTGAAAATGGGCCCAACATAAGTTAGCTTGTTTTTCTTGTTGTCCCCACATCCAAATATTTCCTTGGAAAGAGTGGTTTTTTAGCAAGGATTTTTTCCCACCTATCACAAGGCAAAAATAAAATAAAATGATGTTTTCTCATCAAAAAAAAGATTATGGAAAAAAAATGTTTGTAAAATGGAAATACAAAGAAAAAAATAGCTTGTTAAAAAATATAATAAAAATGTACCAATGTAATAAAATGAGGGCATGGGTGAACCATCACTTGTAGTGGTACCTTCACCTTCTTGAATGAGGCCTCATCAACTTGATAATTGTCAAATTTGAAATTTGATAATTTAGTCAAAAGTTGACTATTTATATTGATTAAAAGGTACCCAAAACAATAGGGGATTTTATCATGTTACCATTGTAGGTGTGATCCACCCAAGGCCAAAATGAGGTGATGAAGAAGTACCTTTAGCATTATTGTAAGTTGTGAAAGAAAATTTCAAAATAAAACATTAAGAACCATTTGCAAGCTTCATAGAAGTTGGAAACTTTAGGTGCTTCAATGCATTGCTTTATGTAACATAATATTGGAGAATATGGATTGGAGACATCCATTTTATTTGGGTGAAATCTTGCATTCTTCTGAAATTTTGAACATTTCCAATTGCAAATTCAATGATTTTCTGAAAAGAATTTTTTCCTTTTAAAAAAACAATTCCAAAATCCTTAAGATATCACCAAAGTTTAAATATGGTTCAACTAGGTAGCCAAAAAAATAAGGATGTTTAAAATTATGCAAATTTTAGCAAATTTGGTTAAATTGGTTTATGGATAATCATCACCTCAATTACATCACAAAATTGAAAAAAAACACATTGAAGTGCAATGTTTGAAATTTGACATCACATGAAAAGTTTGGATTAATTATAAGAAGTTCAAACTTTTTTTCCATTATGGTTGATTTGATATGTTTTGGTCTCACATTTTTGTGTGAAAGGTCAAACTTTTGTTAACTTGTCATGCGGAATGCATTTGGTAAAACTATTTTGTCACATTGAAATGCAAAGTGAAAATTAAATTGTCACAAAAAAACTACCTCCTTGATAATACATCACTCCTATTTAAGATATGCACATGCACGTTCTTTGAATATCCATTTCCAATAATAACCAATTACATAGGTTGTTCACAGTAAACATTGGCTAAACATAATGGCCACTAAGGATGGGAAATCTAGGCCAAGGTTTCACATTGCAAAGAGGAATTAAAAAGAATCATTACACCAAAAGGTAGCGTTTATGACTCCATCCATGACTATAAAAACCTCAATTGTATATGTTTTAACAATTATATGAGATATAGTTGATTTAAAATTGTTGTTTATGTCATTTTGTCATAACCATGATGGTAACTATTACTACCATCTTGCCACAACAATAATAAAAGGCCAAAATAGAGGTAAGTATAAACAAGTTGACACCTCAAAGCAAGTCAAATCCACATACCAACAATTATAAGATGCCATGGATGCTATGGAAAGGGGAAACACATATTTAAAGAAGGTTGCAAAGTATTAGAACATACCATTGACCTCAGTTTCAAATCACCTAAATGGTAGAATTAGATGCAAGAAAATGGGCCCCCAAACATGTTAATAGAACATGAGGATGAAACAATGGTTACTTGGGTTCTAAACATGCAAAAAGCTAGATTATTTGTCAACCTTCAACAATTAAAAATGAAGGTTGCAAAAATCACCTAGATGAGACCAACCCCATTTTGAAATATTCCAAGAGATACTTAATGGTTTTGGTTCAAAAAAAGACATCAATAAATTAACATACGTCTTGCTAAAGGGTTGGAGGTTTCTAAGGCAAGATGGTTAACTAATTAAACATGCCATACCTTTTATTGTAATTCAATAAACATCTACACAAGACAAATATCAATTAGATCACATTTGGAATTTAGATGAAATAGTTATTTAAGCAGGGTGATAATTTGGTGTTAAAGTTATGGCCAAGTGAGGCTCATGAGATATTTACAACATTATACTTAATGCACATGAATGGTTGATTATAAATTGTGTTGTTAATGCAACAGGTGCAACCCTTCTTACCTTCTACATTTTCAAGGGTTCAAGGATGTGAGAAGACTACATAAAATTATGTAGACCAAGAACATGCATGGCAATGTAGGAAAAAACTTAGATGATAATTTACTTCTTCGAATAATGACTTATTTTTTCTACAAATTTGTTCCATGGGGGGTTTCTCGGGAAAATAAACAATTCTTGATCTTGGATGGGTATGGGTCAATGTCGCTATTCATGCACTTAAATAAGTAGCAAAACTTAGATTGGACATGGTGACCTTACCTTCACATACATCACATGCACTACAACCACTAAACGTCACTTGCTTCAAGCTATTCAAGAATGTTTTTTTGAAAAAGAAAGAGATTCAACAATGGAAAGAAACAACTATCTTGAACTAAACAAGGTCACATTAAATGAATGGGTGTACAAGGCCTTATTGTAGTTCATGAAAATAAAATAAAAATTAGGGTTAAAGGTTTGCAAGATTTGGCCATTAAACTTGTGCAACTATGGTTGGAAAGTTCGGTATGTGTGAATCATTCATTGCAATAAAAGAGGAAGGAACAGAAAATGCTACCAATCAAATGCAACAAAAGATTCCAACAACAGTAGTGGAGATGAAGCTGAAGTTGCAATTGATTTGTTGAACATTGTAAGTACTTTTCAAGCAATTTTTGGACCTACTCCTACCATATCAATGGGCCCCTTTGAACCCTCTCCTCGTTTCTATGTGGAAACGTCACCCAATCCTCCCACCCCAACAAATAATCAACAAGATGATTTAGTGGTGAACTTGGAAGATTCCAACCTTGAATTAGATGACTTAATTATTCCAAGTCAAACCCAAGGAGTTATAGAATTGGGTGACCTATTATCCCTATGAAGATTACCAACAAGGAGAAGACATGGCAAGGAACCATTAGTGGACTATTCTAGTTTGCATGTGGTCACATTAGACCAATACCTAGTTGTGTTGAGACAAAAGGCATTGGAGAAAAAAGTTGATAAAATCAAAGAACATAAAGCAAAAGAAAGAGAGGAGAATATATCAATATGGGTTGAACATACACTTACCCCAATAGAGATAATAGTTTAGAGGAATGTTGAAAAATAAGATAAAGCTAGATTTAACAATGCATGGTTTGCTGCAGCAGTTAGGGCTATTGGTGAATGATTCCACAACAAATTTAGGGTAGGGTTTAAGGCCCATCCTTTGGGGTATAAAGGATTTGGCTTAGGAATGACATCTCAAAAACAAAAAAATAGCCAAAGAATAAAGAAGGAGAAAAATGCAACTTGCTAAATATGTCCCAACCAAGTTATAACCTTCCATTCAACAACAGTGAAAGGTAAGGGTCTAAGGTGGGTTTTAATGGCAGAGGAGAAAGATTTAAAGATGGAGTTGAATTCCAACGCGATGGTGTTGTTTGTGCATGGATGGATTTGAAAGGTTGATATTAGGCCAAACATAGAGTGGGGATTTACCTAGTCCTTTAAACATAATGCCCAATGTTTAATATGTTAGGAATAGAGTTCCACATGTGGTGCATTTCTGCATCCCCCTCACCCAATAAACAACATCACTTGGTAGGTTAGTAATTTTTCAATTCTTTGTCATTATTCAACTATTCACAGTAATTTGCATTCTCACTAGTCACCTATTCCATAGTCCTTTGGGTCTTACCTTGTACTGTCCAATTTTGCAGGTTTTATGGATAGGGGACATATAATTAACATTAGATTGAATGCAATAAACACCTATAGATGCCCAAATAGACTCCAAAAAAAAAACACAAATGCAATGTTTCATTGGAAGGAAGTTTAACAAATTCATATTCACACTTATCATAAAAAATTAGAAGTGTTTACCAATGTTGGATTGGTTAAAAATGCATCATCAATCAAAGAATGTAACAAAAGCAGAATATGATGAAGATACCAAATTGGGGGTCTATTTAAATAATTAGGTTCAAGGATTTGTTAGAATATTCTTGTTTATTGTAATGTCAATATGTCGCAACACCACTTTGGCCAAGTGTGGGGGTGAAGCCCAACACTCCCAAAGTTGGGGATTTGGAATCCTCCGGGACTCCCAAATGTGTAGTGTTCAACAGCAAGGACCAAAACACCTCGCATTGGGGTGTTCTTGGTGTCATTGGAAAGGTCTTGAAGAGTAGATATCGAATATGGCCTCGGATTGGTCATTTGAACATATGCAGCCCAAGTTATGGGCAAAAGAAGGGCCGGGAGTCAAATTGGCAGTTTGACTCCCGACCACTAAAAGTCAAGAACCGACCTCTTCT
>Ga0116228_10005593_pt1 | contig 11203 bp, 6 predicted proteins | sample S1TSphfallax_2_FD_89694 | JGI IMG/M metagenome (GOLD analysis project Ga0116228, IMG submission 89694) | Host-associated microbial communities from peat moss isolated from Minnesota, USA - S1T2_Fc - Sphagnum fallax MG | ecosystem: Host-associated > Plants > Peat moss > Unclassified | place: USA... | reverse complement strand
GTGACAAGCAACAAGTATTAGGAACCGTTCTAACATAATGTTGTTCATCAATGTTTTGTTGATGCTTGACATTCACTTTTGGTTTTGCACTTCTTTAGTTTGGTACTTGCCTCCTTTGCTTTTGTGTAGGTGTGGGAGAAGCTTTAAGCTTCAACCTCAAGTTCAAGTTTATTCAAGTTTATTTTTAAGATCAAGTTTTTTCAAGGTATATTTTTATTTTCTTTCTGTTGTTTGTTTGTATTTTTTGGGTTTTTTGTTGTTGTATATATTTTATATGTTAATTATGTTAGTTGTTTGTTTGTGTGCAGGGTTGGCTTTTCGTATTTCTGCAATTTTTTCCCAAATTATTATATTTTCCAAATTACAAACTATTTGTATGATGGAGAGAAGAAGCAAGTTATTTGTCATTATAAATGCTTGCAATTTTTGGGATTTGATTTTCATAGCTTGGATACTAAACTTAAATAGAACCCACATTTTGGCAAAACGTAGATTTTTTTACTTTCATTTTTTCACCTTGTGTAATTTTCTTGTGGAAAATGTAGTCAGGTGAAAATGAAAATATTATTGAGGAAAAGTTTGTTAAAGTTTCAAAAAAAATTCAAGTCTCCAAACAAAAAATACAAAACTAGAAAAAAATGCAAAAATAAATCTATAAAACTTGCATGCTTATTTGGGCATAGCACAATAGAAATGTATTTTGTTAGGCCTTCTATTGTGTTAATGATGGGAAAACGTTGAAGAGGAGGAATTTTGGTCCCCCGCCCTCCCTTTCAACATTTTTGTTGTTGCAAAAATAGATTACATTTTTGCAACAATGCCTTTTGATTTATGGATGTTTAAGGGCACTCATGGTATATTTGTTTTTGGGATTTGATTAGTAGCCTAAATAGGGTGATTATTGGTTTGCTTGAAACCACATAAAGAACTAGCCAAGCCTTGGCCAAAATATTAATAAAATTATTTGATCAAATGAGTTAAAAAGAAAAATCATTTGCTTATGTTAAAAATGAAAGGTCAAATTTGGATATTATAACAATTGTTTTCAAATCTATTGTGAAATGTGAAGCTTTAGGTTCAAATGAAAGCTTTCATAGTATTTTTTTTGGGCATCCTTTTTCTAAAGCATGCCAATATCCAATGATGATTTTTTTAATAAAACTTTGAGATTTATTTCATTCAAGTTTGGACAATCAAATTTGTAAAAATGTATAATTTGGCTCTAAAGAATGAGAAAGGAAAACATGAATGGAAAAGGCTGGTGAAAATTTTAATCTTTGCATTAGAAAAATGAACACTATAATGAAAACAAAGTAGATTTTTAATTTTTTTCACTACTTGAATTGCTTTTACTTGAATTTTCTTTGAATTGCACTAGTTGAAAATCCTAACATTACATTTAGGTTTTTGGTTACAAGTTTGCCAACAAAATCATCATTTTCCAAATTTTTTACAATTGCAGGATGTTTTATCCTTTACTAAAGCAAACATAATATTGTTAGAATAAGTGAGAATGCCACCTCTTTTTGCTTGGATTTTCAAAAATAATTATGGAATTTTTTCTCTTGTTGTGAGTGTTTGTATTTTGAACTGGTAAAATAGCCATTGGTTCCTTTCTATTGCATTGTAGTATGCCATTATTATGTGCTTAAAATTCAAGGAAAAAATTAGAAATCCACTAGCCTAAGTTGATTTGATTGATGACGATTTAAGTGTTGTTACTGAATTAATTTTATTTATGTCCAACATCAAAACAAAAATTTATGGTGTTTTCAAATCTTTCTTTTCTTTAAAAAATATATATATGATGAAAAAAAAACTCACAACATGTCATCTTTGATGTAAAACACTAAATTAAAAAACCTTCATTTAATATTTTCTTTTATTGGTTGTGAAAAAAATGTGAATATTTTTTTTAAGGAATATAATCAATGATTTTTATATCTTTTCCTTATGAAGTGTTAGCATCATTTGCATTTAATAGTAGAATTTGAAGTTGGATGTGCAAAACAACCAATTTATGAAGATTCTAGTTTGGACGTTTTTGAATAGACAACTAACGCAAATGAACCAATGAAAACACTTGTTATCAAATAGTTACAATTTTCAATGTTACCAAGTGGATCCCAAGGAAATTAAATGTACTTTTCAATGGTGGGGAAAATATGAACCCATGTTTTTCTTACTGTTGGTTTTTGGCCCAACATTGTAGGATCACAAATTGAGAATGAAATGATTTCTTTTTTAATGAACAAACTTGCAAACTTAAAGAGATGTCATTTACAATTAGATAATCTAAAGACATTGATTTTTGTGAAGGAAAAATGGCTCAATGATCCTAGAATTGGTTGTAAACCACCTTCCAATTTGGTGGAGTTAATTGAAAAGGATTTTGATTTAGAAGAGGAGTTAATTTTTTTTGAATATTCATTTGAATGAAATGAAGTTGTGAACATTTAAAATGTTGAGAGATTTTTAAAATTTAAACTTTTTTTTTACCTTTTATTGAATAATTTTTTAAAAGTTAAAAAGAAATATGTTGAAAAAATTTAAACTTTTGATAATCAATATGTGAAAACTACATTTGAAAATAAACTCATATGAAATGTGTGGGAATTGATATTTTGAAAATTAGGTGAAATTATTTTGCCCAAAATTTTGAAACCCTATTTGGGTCTTTTGAAGATGAAAACAAATAAAATTAAAGAACCATGGGAGTGTGGGATGAAAGGAAGTTTGATGAATTTGCAACTGGATGAAGACCTAATGAAAAGGAGTAGAATGCCAAAAATAAATGTGAAAAAAAAAAAAGATTTGATGGTTGATGTTGATCTTTTCTATTCTTTAATGGTTGTGAATAATATTGTTTGTTTGTTGCAGGGCTATTGTAGATAAAAAATTGGTGGTGTTGTCTTAGGTGGTTTAATTCAACACAAATTTTGAAACAATTGGTTGTTTTGTTTCTTTTGATGAGTTTTGGCGATGGTTAAGCTTAGGAGGCGTTGGTGAAATCAATGAAGGGGATTGTGATGGAGGATATAAAAGGAAAGACATCTTTAAAGCTAATTATCGAACTATTTTGTAGAAATTGTGGGTCTAAATTGTCAGATGTGTATGTTCCTTGTTAGATATAATATAAAGTGTAATGGCTAGTTTGTAGAAGTTGACATCAAGACTATGGGTTAATGGATACGTTGGGTGGTGCAAAGTGAAAATTTTGGGAAGTTGGGAAACTCAAATGGTTGGGAACTTTGAGGATATGGGTTGCGCATTACACAAGAAATTTGGGAAATGAGAGCTACAAATGTCCAATGAATTTTTTGTTAACTTGCCTAAGTATAGATGTTGGGATTATTGGGGGTTTTTTATAAGAATAGATGGGATACTTCATGATGGAGGAAAACTGGGATAATCAAAAGCGTGATGTTTAAAAAGATCTAATCCACCAAATCACATGAAAATTGTGTTGTTGTGGTCAATCATCTTAGACTAGAGGTTTATAAAATTTTCTTATTAATAGTCAAACCTATTTAGTGAAGAAAATTTTACATTATGTCATTTGTGTTTTATATATTCTCATTTTCTTTGGCTTTCACTTGACCATGACCAATTTAAGATATGTAGAATAATGAACTATTGTGGTATTTGCACAACTCCCCCCCCTTTTTGCTACAACATGTTTTATAATCTTTTCAAAAACCCAAATTTGGTGGTTTTCAAAAAAAGAACTAGAGCTCCACCCAACAATAGTAAAGACCTATGTTGATTTTTCTAGTGTAATTGTAAAACACCTTGTAGAGGATATTTTTTCTTCCATTGTTTGTGGGGGTCATTTCAAAAAATGGAATGCTCAATGTGGTAGGTGTTGTGTTTAAAAAACAACCCCACAAAATTTCCCCCTTTGATACGCACTAGGCGTCATGGGAAAAATAAAAAATAAAAAATTCAACATATGTCTTTACACTTGGTAAACCTTTTGGCCATGGACTTTACCAAAATTAGGTATGCACTTGCTTCCACCTTGTTGGGCCATTATTTTCATACTGTTAATGGCCTTGGCTTGTACTCCACATTAAGGGTGTCTCATTAGGGAGCATGGTTCAAATCTAGAAAGACTATGGATATAAAGTTGATGACCAATGCATAATTTAAAACTATTGGGTTTGTGAGTTGTTAGTTGGGTTGAAATTTTTTAAGGTGTACCAAAATCTTCACATAATGTCACCTTTTTCTATCTTTTTTATTTATTCCTTTTTTACCATGTAAAGACACATTCATGGATGATTATGATGAAATTTAAAATTGTAATGGTTTAAAATATAGTCCTAAATTTTTTGATAACTTTTGACTCAATATTTTTTATGGGGATCAAAAAAAAAAAGAAAAAAGACTATAGTAAGGATTAAACCCCTTTCATCATGTGTGGTACACCTTAAAAGATTTTCACCTAGCTATGAAATGCCCATTTGCTTGTTTGGGTATTTGGCCAAATTCACTTTACATGTTTCCCAAGTCCATTTTGCCAAATTGCAAACTTGGGTATTTAACCAAATTCATTTGACATGTTTCCCAAGTCCATCTTGCCAAATTGCAAAGTCTACATTGCTATTTAATGATTTTGTTGAGTTGATTTTCTCATGTTAATTCTCAACTCCATTTTGAAAAATTGACAAGTCCACATTGCCCAATTCTCTAGTCAACCTTGCCAAGTCCGCATTCCCAAGTTGCCAAGTCCACATCAATGACCAGGGAGAAATTTTATGTTAAACCGATTATGACCTGCCTAGTTGGAAAACTATTCAATTGGAGGGGTAAATGTTTCGATTGTCACCTATTGGAAATAACTTGGAGTTACAATTTTTTGAATAATTAATTTCATTTCCTTTAGAATTGGAATTATCTTTTTGGGCAAACAACTCGGGTAGCATGTAACTAACCGTTTATTCTCCCCCTACATTGTCCACATTGTTATTTTGTCAAATTACCAAGTCTACCATAACCGAGTTTTCTTTTAAGGATTTTGTGAGTTGGTAACCAAATTGTTAATCATTCACAAAATAATTTAACCAAATTTGGCTACATACTAGATATGAAAGTAAAAGAAAAAGAAAAACAGAGTCCTATATTCTTAGCACCCTACTAAACTTATCATACAAATTTGGTGATTTGAAAAAACATTCCTTCAAAATCTAATGGATTTGGGTCATTTATTTTCCATGAAACATCCTTTGTATAGGTTGAAATCATCGATTGCAAGTTGAAATTTGGTTCAAATGCTTTTCAATGGCCTTCTTCCAAATGCCTTCTTGTTCTTCTTCACACATTCCAAGTAAGATTTTTTTTGGGTCCTTTTTATGTTTGTGAAAGAAGGCATGTGGGGGGGGTGTGTGGCAACATGAAAATAAATGAAAAGGATGGAAAGAAGGAAAATGTGTGTGTGTGAGGATATGTAGGGGAAAAGAAGGTGTGTGTGGTAGTAGGATAAAAAAAAGAAAAAGGGGTAAAAAAAAGGGGTAGAAAAAAGGAAAGGGAGATTATGTGAAGGTGTGGTAGGACAAGTAAGAGAAAAAGGGAATGTGTGTATGTGTGGGAGGAGAGATAGGGCAGAAAGAAAGAAGAGGGGTGTAAGACGTAAAAGGGTAGCAAGACGTAAAAGGAGAGAAGGTGAGTCTGTATGTGATAGTAAGACAAACATGATGAAAGAAGAAAATAGAAGGGTAGTAGGACAAGCACATAAAATAAAGGATGAAAAGAAAAAGGGCACAAAAAGGGAAAGAGGGGGTGAGGCAATAGGACAAGCACATAAAATAAAGGGTGAAAAGAAAAGGGGCACAAAAAGGGAAAGAGGGGGTGAGGCAATAGGACAAGCAAAGTAAAAAAAAAAGATTAGTTCTTGCTAACACCCTTTTTCAATGCATTTTTCTTATGTTAAAAGGGCAAAGGTTGCATGGAATGCTACGTTGTGAAAGCAAAAGTTTAGCAATTAGTCCACTTGAATCAAAGAGATGCAAGTAATTCATCATTTCCACACATCAAAGATGATTCGTGGATGGTATGTGTTTTCAAATCCTTTCATTAATTCAGGTTCAATTGAAAGTTCCAAGTTTAAAACTAATTTGTTAATTGCAATTTAAGTTGTTTGGAACCACAAAGGATTAATTGCGGGAAATGTAATCCATTTCGCCATAGAACACTACTAGATGTAAATGCGCCATCACACAACAAGGGTGTTGAAGGTTGTAGAAGCTTACCACCAAGCTCATGGCTTTAATGATGGTGGTCTTTGAGTTCAACAAGTGATTTTTTTTCACTTTTTAAAAGCTTTTTGAACATTATTGGCTACATTGATATGGATTAATACATTCTCCATGAATTTTTTTGGCACTTGTCAATATAATTTCTCACAAGTCGTATTGAACATCATTTTTTATAACTATGTTTTGTAATGCACTATCTTAATTTATTAAGTCCTCAATACATATGCAAAAAAATATTTGCAATATTCACATTGGGGTCACAAAAACAAAATTGAATTAAAGGCATATATACTATAATAAGTGCATTGGGGTCACAAATCAAACTGGGTTGAAGGTATCAAGAGTGCAATACCCACATGGTGTTCACAAATCACCCATTAGATTTTTCATTTTCAAATGTAATACATGCATAAGGGTCATAAAACCTTTTGTACTATTTGCATTCAATTAAACAAATATGATTGATGCAGGTATTACATTTTTGTAATAAAGATCCATTTAAGGGGGGCTTGGCCCAATAGACAACATTTTTGTTAGTGTGCATGTGCAAGTTTACATTTTTTGAACATAAATCCATTTTAAAAGGCTTGGACCAATATACAACATTTTCAACAATGCCCATGTGTGGTATTTCAATGCTTATCAAATTGTTTTAAACTTAATGAAATTCTTATTACTTAAATATTAATTATTAAAATAAATAAAAACTAGAAATATTGAAATAATAATAATGTTATTAATATTGAAAAAGTTAGCCTAGGCTCATTACAAGCTAGCTAGTTACAATAATAATAATCATAATAATAATAATAATATTACTTGGGTTCCGTGCTACTTCATATTATTAACTTGACAATTAAATGATTCAAAAAAGGGATATACATTCCCCAATGTTACCAAAAAATATTACCCAAAAATTCTAATTGGATTTTTATTAAAATAATAATTATTTTTATATTTGTAGAATTGACCTTGTTTTAGCCCAGAGAAATTTAAGGTTGCAAATAAAAGATCATACTACCAATGAGTAGTACAAATCTCTAAAGGAGAAAACAACATTGTACAACATTGGAGTAAAATCTTACCATCTCTTGTCTAGTTTAAAACTCCCTTGCACCTCCTAGTCCCCTAGGTCCTTAAAGTAACACCTCCATTTTTGTCACCCTTAAAACTAATTTGGGTAGCCAAAAAATAACTAACATCTTTTAAATTTTTTTTACCCAATTAAAATATTTACCAAAGGGAGAAATTCATCAGGGCGTATTACTAGTTTTCATCAAGGAGGTGGATCAAATCAATTGCATCAAAGAATTGATCTTAAACAGAGCACTTCATCTATGGGTGTTCTAGAAAGAATCGAATATGATCCAAATTGTTCTTCTTGGATTGTTTTAGTACAATGGATTGAAGGGGTGCTATGCTTTAAAAATCACTTTGCTTTTTTCAAAACAATTAATGCCACTAATAATGCACCATCTAAGATGCAAAACAACAACCACTAATAATTAGCAAAGTGTCAAACAATTGCACAAGTACCTTTAAACTTCTTTCCATTCAAATAATGACAAGGCCTCACCTACATCACATGGATTGCTGAACTCCTACATGCCCTTCATCCTAATAACATTTAAACACTAGCATCTTCTAGCCAATAACTACTTTTGCTTCCTTCTCAATGGTGAAGATCATGATAAGACTAGAAGATGGTAAAGATGTAAAGTCAAATAATTACATGACATCAACATTTGCAACAATATCTACTTGCTTCTGAATGTATGAAGTGCACACGCAAAGAGATCATCAACTACTACTCCATTTTCATGTGGAAATGGTGAATGAAAGCTTTATGATTACAAACACCACATTTGAAAAGGATCTATAGAACCACGAGTGAAGAGACATTCGTTCACATCAAAACAAACCTATACACAAATAATACATGCTGGTGCCTAAACACCCCCTTCCTCTATTCCTCTTAATTCGTTGATCCTAGCCCTTGACCTCCCTAATAATGTCAGCACCTGAGCAACCCCCCTCCTCTTCTCTTCGTTCCAATTCATTGATCCGAACAGCCCTTGACCTCCCCAACATGGTGCTTGAACACCCCCCCTTGTTCTTGTTGACTAAATATAACTAAATAATTATTTCAAAACCTGTCCTTTTTTATTTTTTTGGTTGATTGCATATAACCAAAATTTTTAATTTAAATAATGAGTTTTTTTAATAAATTTCAATAGTCATAATCCAATCAAAATATAAGACCATTTCTAGATTTCTATACATGGTTCAAGCATGTAGCCAAAAATATTTTAAAATATTTTAATATTTAGCTACAATTAATCTGAATAAATTTTCATATGTATCATTTGGCACTTTGACCAAAACAAATTTTTTACAAAATAAAACATAGCATGATCATGGTCACATAAACACCCTCACCCTATGCCATATGAGGCATTAGTATCATGCCGTAAGACATAATGGAAATGCCATGCCATCATGTATCAATGTAATTCATGATATAGTCCCCACCTTTAAGAGTTCCCTGCTAAACCATCAAAGTATATTCATCCCAGTTGTTGAAGTGGGCTATTACTATGTAGGTAAAAACAAGCATTACCTATCTATAAATAATCTATTTACCTAATATTCACCTATTTTCTTACCTACCTACCATATTAATGTGGCCTATGCCTGTTGGCCCAAGTGTGAACCCTTTACAAAATAGGGAAACTCCACATGTGAACATTGTTTTGCAATGTATGTGTAGGCTATGGATTTTTTGAACAGCCAAATATGAAAGGAAATCATGCTTGAATTGAATGGTAAGCCTTCAATCGAGTGTTTCCACATTCTCAACTGATTTTTTCCTTCCAAAACCTGGTTTTTTGGCAATTTATTTGAATTTTCAACAGCAGAAATGATTTAAAAATCAATAGCTCCCACATTCTGAATCCAAATCTTACCAAATAAATTCCATTAAATCCTCCTGCTCATCAAGATCTTTCTAACAACACTAAAGGCACATTCCTCAATTCCTTTGAAAATTTCAGCTACAATTTAATTTAATTTAATTCTCAGTGAAAAAAATCATTCAATATTCCAAGGACTTATGCATTGCAAGTCTTAATGTCATGGAACCAAGCCCATGCACCCCTCCTCTCCTCATCGAGAGCTTTCCAAAGACACCAAGAACATGATCTGAAGCATCCTGATTTGGTGGATTTCATAACTACAAAACAAAACAAAACAAAACAAACTACCTTCCTTCATAGATGGATATATTCAGTTGCGGATGAACCTCAACTGAGTTAAAAGTTAAAACCCCTTGCAAAATGTGTGGCCAGTGAATATTTGCAAAATTCCTAGTCATTCCCTCCTATGTTCCCAGGAGTTCTCTTCCTTTTAATGCCAAAGAACGGGCGATTACACTTGACATATAACAATATGATGAGCATTTCATTTTACATTACATTGCCCTGCTCCTCGGGTGTTACCCTACACATAAAGTACCAGCGATTTTTTTTTTAGTGTATCCGGAAGATACTTTGTCTAGGAGAATTTCTCATTGGCAAATGGGCACTTCAGTAAAACACCATTAGTTTCACAACATGTTTTTCCATACTTTATTTAGAGTGAACACATATATAACTCTGTACCAATGTTTTTTTTTTCCAATTTTGTGGTTTGTACACTTTGTTGATATTTTTTCATTTTTTTCGTTTTTTTTTTCTTGTTGAATCTACATTATTAAAACGAATTTTCTCAATTTTAAGGAGTTTGCCATCGTCATTCCATACCCTTGTGGTTTCACTTAGTACTCACATTGATCAATTGTCTATGAAGTTAGTATGTGGACAATTGAGTTCAGAAGAATTGTGATGTAAACGAAATTGTAGTTCAACCATAGTAGAAGACATGAAGCACTAATTGTTAAGGGTGTTTTTAAAAAGTTCAAAATGGTTGTAAATTGAAAAAAGTTCAAGAATAAAAAAGTAGAACAAGAAAATAACTTCTTACAATTATGGCACCAAAGGCCACTTTGCAAAAGATTGTCACAAGAAGAAACAATCTTGAAAAACCAAATTCAAAGGTTTTTAACCTCAACAAGCAAAACTAAACTTCTTGTGATTGCTTTTTTTATTTATGAAATTTTTAGGGATGCATGGTTTGTTGATTTTGGAGCTTCACAACATTTGACCTTTCAGAAGGAAGTATTCTCAACTTTTGAAGAGTTTACTTGAAGTCACAAAATATATCTTGAAGACAATAATATGCTTGATGTATGTGGGAAAGACATTATTGTTTTCAACTTGTTAAATGAGATTTCCAGGTGTATTGGAGATATGTTGTATATCCCAAAGTTCGAATTTTTTTTGTTATTGATTAGTTAGTTAACAAAACAAGGTTTCAAGGTGGAATTTAAAATCACCAAATATTGGTTGAAATCTTCTAATTCAACCAAGGTGATTGTTAAAATTGTTGAAGAAGGAAGGTTATATAAGTTAATTGGAGTTGTTCAATCCTTGGTTGCAAATGTTAACATCAAGATAAAGAGGAGTGACTTGTGCCATTAGAGATTTGTATCTATGTAAGCTTTAACAACCATGGACAAAAGTAACCTTGTTGAAAACATGGATTTCAATGGAGATCATGACCTCTGTTTTTGTGATCAATGTGTGTGAGAAACACCACCATACCCCAATTCCATTGAGTGGGGTTTTTGTGCAAAAGAAATTCTTGAGCTTGTGGACACAAACCTATGTGGTCCCATAACAACACCTCATGGAAGGGAAAAATATTTTAAAAATTTCATTGATGATTTTTATAAGAAGACATTTCTTTATGCCATGAAGATTAAATTTTGTGTGTTTGACAAGCTTAAAGTTTTCAAAGCTTTGGTAGAAAACTAAATTTGAAAAAAAATCAAGGCGATTAGATGTGAT
>Ga0116228_10005591_pt1 | contig 11204 bp, 9 predicted proteins | sample S1TSphfallax_2_FD_89694 | JGI IMG/M metagenome (GOLD analysis project Ga0116228, IMG submission 89694) | Host-associated microbial communities from peat moss isolated from Minnesota, USA - S1T2_Fc - Sphagnum fallax MG | ecosystem: Host-associated > Plants > Peat moss > Unclassified | place: USA... | reverse complement strand
ATATTTTTTTTTTAATTTTTTATTTTTTTTTTCATTCCTTCTTTGTTGTTATCATAAGGTTCAAAAAAAATTAATCACACAATAAAACTTAACATGAAATTGTTGAATTTTACTATGATTTATATTTAATGCAATTTTGTTGACAGACCTCCTTTGACTACCTATTTCAAGATTTACATTGAGAATCACATATGCAACCAAAAACAATTTAGCACTTGTGCAGGTGAAAAAACAATTTGATTATGATTATGGCACCCAATGCAAATTAATTGAGCAATTTAGTGTTCATCTACCATTTTGACTTGCGCTAGACTCCTAATGAACAATTCTATCCTTTGTCTAGAATATTTTATGAATAATTTTACTGAACATCAAGTTTTGGGTGCATTTCAAAGTCATGTTAAAAGATCAATTTTGCATATACACACAAATTGCTCCCATCGTGCCAATGGGACATCAAACTATTGCAAATAGAAATATTGAACATGAAATATTTTGAAATTATCATAGAAATATTATTGTGTTCACCAAGTTAAAGTTGAGCTTGTGCTATAGTGTGTTGCAAAGCAAAACTTCAAAGTTGTGCTTCAACTTACAAACTTTGTTTTGTTAAGGATAGTCACATACACCTCCATCAAAATGCACCACACCATCATTGTCCCTTTCAATTCCAATGCCAATGTCCATGTTATAGTGTCAGGGTAGGTGTGTTTTGTAAATGTCACATTATCATCTACATTGAAAGGTAGCTTAGATCTTTTGGAGCTTTTTGGATAAAAAAGGTATTTTAGGTCAAATGGACATCCACCCAAGCTCTTTAATGTCCAAGAGAAAGCGCTAAACATGGCATTTATTTTCTTTCAATAAAGGGTAATGGTGGGAACCTTTTGTACCTTAAACATATCTTTTAAGAACACCAATGGTGACTAAAGTGGGCATCATTATATCTATGAAATTGCAATGAATATCTATAACAACAATATGATGATGAATTAGTCATAACCTTATAAAAGTCATCCACAAAATGCAGGGCCATTACCTTCATCATGAATAGGAGTGACAATGACTCCATCAACTCCAAATTGTGCATACAAAATCCAAAAAAATGTTATAGGCGCAAAAATTATAAAGACAAATGATGGAAAGATAGGTCTAACTTTAAATTCAAAATATAAAACAAAGGAACCAAAATAAGAACATAAATGTTAAAGTCAAAAACATGAAGCGTGCATATCAAAGTACAAATAAATTTTTATTGCTATGAAATAAGAAATCATGAACACAAATAAATAACAAAATTATGGTGTAAAATTGTATTTTTAAAACAATGTTGAACATATTGAAAGTAATGAGGGCTCCAACCTTTATTTTACTCCTTTGGGGACCTAGCTCAAGGAATTTTTCATAAAGGTTTCCATGTGTCCATCAACTATAAAAGTTTAAGGTTTAGTTTCTTAATTACAAGTGAACTATGAATTAACTTAAATTTATCTAATAATTAACTATGAATCAACTAAAAGTTAACTAAAAATCAAGTGAAAAACATAATTACACATTTAAAGAAACAACATCATGATGTAATAGATTTCTTGCAGACCACAAGTGAAAGATAGGACACCATTGACCAAAAGATGAATGTTAATTCCATCATAAATAAAATACTTACGTTTTGTCCTTCTTTTGGCAAGATTGATGTTTTCATGGGGGTTTAGAAGGTGCATAAACTATTGGTGTATTCAATTTGATGTCAAGGGCGGTTTGCTTAACATTTCATATCATTATTGTGTGTGTGTGTGTGTGTGTGTTTTTGTGAAGATATTCATGTAGCATTCAATTTTTTAATTGAAAAGTATTAATGTGTTTTTTCTTCTATTCAACCAATTGTTCCATGTTTTTAAACAATGGCATATACAAGCTACATTCAAACCTTCAAGAGTTATAATCAAACCACATTGGATTTTCCATGATATTGAAATTACAATTTGACCTAACCAAATGTTGGGCCTTCAAGTTGTAATTAGACCTTCAAGAATTCCAATCAAGCCAAACTATATGTTATGGTATTCAAACTATAATATGACCTAACTAAATGTGGGGCCTTCGAGTTCCAATTAGACCTTTAAGAACTCGAACCAAACCAAATTACATCCATCATTGAAGCTACAGTTTGACATAACCAAAAGTAATCATTGAAACAACAATTATACCTCATTAGATGGGGTCTAAAGCAAACAACAATAAGATCTTTAACTAGATGCAATCATCCAAGTTGTAATTAAACATTTCATAACTTGATGCATTCCTTCAAGTTTCAATTAAACCTAACTAAGTGCAGACATAATTGAAGTTGTAACTAGTTAGACCTAGCCAAATGGGGCCCTTTATCGTGCAAAATTACACCTAATTAGATGTTGGGCCTTCAAGTTACATTTAGACCTTCAAGAATTCCAATCAAACCAAATTGGATGCCATGATATTCAAATTACAATATGACCTAACTAGATGTTGGGCCTTAAAGTTGTAATTAAACCTTTAAGAATTGTAATCAAACCAATTTGCATGCCATCATTCAAGTTGCAATTTGACCTAACTAAAAGCAACCATTGACGCAATAATCAAACCTCATTAGATGTGGTTTAAAACAAACTAATAGCTAGATAAACACTATGAACTCATCTTGTAGATTATCCATGATACAAGTTGCCATAGTCCAATGATTAGCTCCTCTTCTTTGGTCATCTTCACAAGGCTTTTTGATGCCTAAAAGTGCCCACCAATCTATGTGAATCTCTTCCCCACAACCTTTAAACAAGCATTTTGATGAACTAAAAAAATGAAAAATGGCACACTAAGTGTGATGTGCGTGTTTATAAAAAACCATATTGCGATCCCAAGCTCATTCAAAGCTTCGATGGCAAAATGGGCAAGATGAGATTGATACATTTCTACAAAATGGTACAAAATCATCACTAGCAAAAAAATAAAAAGGCAATGGTGATGGATTTAAAAATGGGTGTCGATGCCCTCTCTTCATGGATTAAACCTAAACACAAAGTGCAAACTTGTGGCATTTCCATGTTTCCAACCTCTCCGACACCTTAAGCCTTGCTTCTTTTGCGAAATGACATTTCTTCAAAATTTTGTTTTATTTAAACTCCTTATTTTACATCAAGGCTTTGAAGGCTAAAACAATGGATGTTTGAAAATCAAGTTTTTGTTATAACACCTCCAATTCTAGAAAAGTTGTTGGGAGAAATTCAACCCCACTTGCCTTTCCAAAAATATTATAAAAGTGCACGTCATGAACTTTTAAGTTATGTGTGTCGAGGGCTGAACATAACTTTTGGAATTTCGTCTCTATATCTTCCAGAAGATAGATGTGGTTTTCAATCCAACCTTGGAACTTGTCAAGCTCCTTTTGCGATTGATCATTTGCCTTCTTAAATGAAGATACAACATCTTCAAAGGCCAAAATTTCTTCTTCAACCCTAAAATGTATTCTTGCCATTGTTTGATACACTAAATGTCCATGTAACTTGTTATAGGAACCTGTAACTGGTTTGGTGGTTATGGCATGGTCGAGTCACTTAACAAATCCTCGTCCTCCTTTTCCTTCAAATTGGTTTCAAAGTTGATAACTACTATTGAATACCATTTGCTATTATGTTATGCTTCAAGAAATTGAAGACTTCAAAGTTGGTCCCAAATCATCCACCATACAAACACACACCAATTCATTGGTTTTCCCTTCCACTCATAAATAATGCCTTTCGCCTCAACTTTGTTAATCATGCGATTATAAGGAACTTGAGTTCTTTGGTGCGATATCATCCACAATGTTTCTACTTTAGTGATGAGCTCCTTGTTGTCTATGTGATAATATCTACAACAATTTCTACTAATGGCCTTCTCAAAAAGCTCTTCCATTTCCTCATCCTCTAGGTCCTTACTTATTTTCATTTAAAATTTGGCCCCTTGTTACACAAATTATATTTTTCAACGAAATATTACGTAGTAACGAAGTTTTTCTTGTCAAAGATGATGTCTGGTGGTGTCACATACAATGGAGCTACCCAAGACAATACAATGAATTCTATTTAAATTTTTCACCTAAACTACCCTTTGCATTAGCTAACACAATTTCTTGTGAAAGTAATAAAAAAATGAAGCACGCATCTAAATCTTCTATAAATTTTAGCAACATTTTCAATAAGTTACTTGAGTACGTTCTACAACATTTATAGCAAATCATTCACTAAATACAATCTACACTCACTAATTTGTCAAAGCTCTCACATGCACGATTGCACAGATGGAAAGAGATGACCACACACTTGTGAATATCATAATCAATCGTGTCTGCCCGCTTTAAATCAAGCTTCAATCAATGGCTAAAGATTCAAGGAAGGAAAGTCATCAAAATACTTTGAAACATTTCCCATTCACAACTAAAGTTATTGTTTCCCCTAGCCTAAGGTAGTACATGATTTTTAAATAATTAATGGCAACATAGTAAAATGCCAACCCATTTTTATTTTCAGGTTGCTTTTGGATTGACCATGGAATGCTAACCTACCATTTTTGAACCACCCAACAATGCACTTACCTTATATCTGGTTTTACATGTTAGGGATGGAAGATATGTTTAGGACAAGAGATAGAATTATTAAAGAGGAACATTTTGGGACCATATCTAGAATGTCAAGTTGGAACTTAAACGTAGAAAACACATGGATTAAAGAGAAATTTAAAAACATTAATTTTGCATTAGGTTTTGAACAAGAAGAAGTAATGTTTTATGTAATAGGCATAATAGTAGTAACAAATATCACATGATGATGAACTTTAAGGGAATGGATGATTTATTCTAGGGCAAGGAATTTTTGGATGTACATGACTAGGTTAAGAGGTTGGAAATGGCTATTGAAATGAAGGGTATTGATGAACAAAAGTTATTCAAAATTGGCAAACTAAATCTAAGAAGCAAATTAAAAAAATGGTTCAAGAAGTTGGCAATGATGCCAACAAATTAGCAAGCCATAAAAATTGTTGTGTTTTTTAAATATTGTATAGTGGACAAGGAGGATATCTAAGCTAAATTGGACCAAATCAAACAAAAACCCAAACAAAAGGTTTAGGCCTATCATGACAAAATGGAGAAACTATTCACAAGGGGGAATTAAAGGATGCATAACAAAGAAGGAGGTTTATGTCTAGGCTTTGCCTTGCAATAAGAAAGTTTTGTGTGATGCGGGATTATACAAATATGGATGCATTGCTTGCTACAACCTTGGAAATCAAAAAAATTAACTGAATTGGGAAAAACCCCATTTGAGTTGTTGAAAGATGAACAAGGAGTGGTGGCAAATGTTGTTGTTGAGAAACAAGTCAGTGCTTTGAATGGGTTAATTATCAAATTTTTCAAGCAAGGAATTACATTAGGTCATGGAGCAGGGTCTTTTGGTGTCATCGTTGTTTCTATATGCCATATATGTGGTTTTGGTGATCATTTGGTTTCTATCTATCTAAGAATATGGGACCTAAAACCTAAATGTGGTAAATGTGGTCTCCCACATAGGACAAAAAATTGTGGTTTGCAATGTGGTTACTACAATGATATGGGCCATATAAAATAATAGTGTTGGAAGAAAGGGAAGGAACCCAAACCAAACTTCACCGGACTAATTCAACGAAACCAAAAAAAAATACTAGCAATAAGACACATCTTCATTAACAAAAGTCATCATAGCAAAACCTTACACCTTTTGGTACAAGTGGGTAACAATTTAGTGGAAGGACTAGTTGACATAGGTGCATATATGTTAAAAGTTAGCAAGGGTTGTTTGAAAGCTAGGCATAATGCATTTAGTCATAGGGTTTAAATCATATAAGACAACTTCCAACATTGTTACATATGCACTTGGAAGGATTAATGAGATTGTTGTGAAGGTTAGAAAATTTTAATGTCCTATGGCATTCATGGTTATAGACATTAACAACAATGACCTACTATTAAGATTGGGGCAATTGTGGATGTGGAAAAAAAAAACTATATAAATTAGGCTAGGATTAGAGAATAATATACATGTCATGCCATTAAATATAGTTGGTATGCTACATGTTGTGAGGAAGCATGTACAACTTGATGTTGAAGTAATGGAAAATTTGGAGAAGGAATCTTTTTAAACAACCATTTCTAATAGCATGCAATTGTTGGAGGATGATGAGATTGAGGACCAAATCAATGTGGAAGGGAATCAAGATAACCTTCAAGGATGAAAAGACCATGTTAGACAATGCACCTCAGATCTAGGGATCTAGATTGTTTGATTATATGGATCTTAATGTTAGGGAAGAAATGTAGGATGATGGGATGGATTGTTTTGTCATGTAGGAGGGTCCAAAACAAATGATCAATTTGATGTTGGAAGAATAAACTAATAACCTTGTTTTTGGAGAATTGTCTGATTCAAATGACTTCGAAGACTATTTAAAATGCATTGATGAAAAAGAACTAAAAAGGAATGAGATATTTTTCAACGAATGGGTGAAGGAAAATTATCCAATTGTTTTCTAGTTGGACTTAAGACATAACAAATAAGGAGAAAAAACTATTCCCACAATTGGTATCTTAAATGAAAAAAATGGTAGGTGGGAAGAAATTAGGTCAAAAATCATGACAATTGACCCAAACCTTGAAAAGAGAAGATTGAATAATTATGGTAGGTGCTAAACCAATTTCAAGATGTGTTTGCTTGGCACAAGGGCGAATTGGGATGTTGCATATAGGAAAACATTATGTTGACATCTAAGGCTTTTTACTTTGTCATATTACACCAAGTTGATTGTCTTTTTGGGAAGACATGGAAGTTAAACATTAGATTGATGCTTTGGTGTTGCTAGGAAATATGAAACCAAATATGTTAAAATATGCTTACAGGGTGACGTTTCTTGTGAAGAAGGATGGTAGCCACAAGTTTTCATGTGGTGATTATTATCCATTGAATCAACAAACTCAAAAAAATGTTTTTCCAATACCTCTTGTAGATGATGTTCTAACTCAATTAGGAAGGTCCTAATGGTTTTTAGTGTTTGATTTGCAATTTGGATTTCGGCAAATCAAAATGTCGCATGAGGATGTAAAAAAAATTTCATTGATCACCAAATTTGGTTTGTTTGATGGAATGTAATGCCTTTTGGTGTGAAAAATGCCACAAGTACCTTTTCAAGACCATGATTGAAATTTTTGGAAACTACATGGACAAGTTCCTAAATTTTTTTGTTGGTGATTTCAATATACACAACATGACGTGAAAAGACAACTTGAATCATTTTTTATTTGTACTACTGAAGTTGAAGGTAATGAACCTAAAACTCAACCTTAGCAAATGTGAATTTGCTAAAACTAATATTGGATTTATAGGTCATGTGGTGAGCAGAGATGGAACACAACCTAATCAACAAAAAAACAAAGCAATTATTGAATTTCCTATGCTTACTATTGTTACCAACGTCAAAGCCTTTTTCGGTCTCACTAAATACTACTAGAATTATGTCAAGGGATATTCCAATATTGCTACACCTTTGTTTGAGCTTACCAAAATGGACACAATGTTTATTTGGATGCCCCTTGATGTCAAGTTGCATTTAACATCTTGAAGGATGCACTAGTTAAGACATTTATTCTAATTAGGCCAAACTTCACCAAATCGTTTGTGTTTGATGTAGATCGGTCAAGTCAAGGAGTGGGTGTTATTTTATCACATAGGAAGGTAGAATTGAAAGAGCAATGGCATATGCAAGTAAGGGGTTGTCCCTAGTATAGTGTAAGTTTCATCCGATGGAAGGTGAATGTTATGCTTTAATATGGGGAATTATGCACTTCCAATAATATCTACACCACAACCACTTTACGCTAAGAATAAATCACAAACCCTTAAAGTGGTTGGCCACAATGTTTAATGCATATGGCAGAAGAGGAAGATGGATCAAAATGTTATAAAATTTCAGCTTCAAGATCATACATTGCGCTAGATCCAAACACACAAATGCTCATGCCTTGAATAGAAACCTAGTGGGGCAAGTAATGAAGATGAAGATTTTCAAAAAGAGATACATGATAGTAAGTGGTTACAACAAGATTATAGGACAAAAAAAACTTATTGGATGGGTAGAAAAAGCTTGAAAATGGGATTAATTTTATACTAAATGGATGGTAAACGAATATTCAACCAACTTTTCATGGTTAATATCATAGATGGTGAGAATGTGGAACAAGATTAGTTGGAAAACAATGAAATAAGAGGAAACTGGCTAAAAGAAGTGGAAGTTAAAACTCAAAACAAGATTTTATCTAAAAAAAGGAAACATTTTTGGGATACACAAATGCATTTGCAAATGATTAAAGAAGCACAAGCCATGGTTGACGAAGAGGACTCTTTTAGTAATGAGAAAGATTGTGAATGGATTCAATCCAAACGCATGGATATTTGGAATGATGAACAAGCAATGGAGTGTTGAATGGTGGACATATTCCCACAAATTGCAATCTAGGTGAAAGTAGCATGATCGAAAAGAAAGTTTTTTACTACCATTGGTATCATGATCGATTGATGTTCAAATTTTTATAATTGTTCCCATGCCAAAAGAACGCAATAAGATTATTTCATATTTGTATTCTAAAATTGGTCATTTTGGAGAAGGACGCACCTTGGAAGAAGTGAACAAAAGGTATTTTTGGCACAATAGGATGAAGGATGCGATAATTGTGGTATGTGCATGTAAACAATGTTAGCTAGTTAAGAAGATTGGCAACATTAAATCAAATGCTTAAGATCTTAAGAACATACCAATATGTCATCAATTTTATAAAATTGCTTTGGACATAGCTGGTCCATTACCTAAAATTAACAATGATAATTGGTACATATAATTGATTATCATCGATCACTACTCAAAATGGTTGGGGCGAATGCAATTATTGACCATGAAACAAAGATTGATGTGAAATTCCTTGATTTATGAGGTCATTTGGTTTGGAGTTCCAAAACATGTTTTAACTAATAATGGAGGAGAATGGGTTGTTGAATTTGACCAGTTATGCAGGAACTATGGAATTATTCATCAATACATTACGCTTCAATGGCCCAAATGTAATGGCATGGTAGAAAGATTGGTTAAGACTTTGAAACATGGACTAATTGTTTTATTTGCAACTTCAAAACATATTCAGAATTAGGATGATCATTTGCCAATAATTTATTTGTTTATAAATGTGGTATTCAAATAAGCACAAGTTTCTCACCACACATGATTCTTACTAGAAGACACCAAGATTGAGGTCTAACAAATTTTTTAACTCACTAGGGAATACATTTGATGAAGATGATGACCCTATAATATTGGCAAAGTAGATGATTGAAAAGATGTAGTTGATTGCAAAAATGCATGGATAGATTTTTGACAATGTAGATAAAAACAAGTGAAATAGAAGAGGGTGTATGCCTTGAGAAGAAGAGGAAAACAAATGATCGTAGGTTCTGAGGAAGGGAAAACTTACGTCAAGATGAAGAAACTAGGAAAAAAAAAGTTAATAACCTCCAATTGGGAAAGTCCATTTTTATTTATGAAATATTTGGATGGAAATGAGTTCCTAGAACATGATGAAGGAGGTAGAATTTTTGTCATAAAAAGGAAGGACAAGAAACTTTAGGATACACCTAGAAGAGATCTACATGTTTACCATGTTGCATTTTGAAAGGTGAAGGTTGAGGGATTCAACCAAATGATTTAGGGAGTGGTCACATATGTAACCTAAATTTTAATTGGTTTTGGATTTTAGGGTTGCCATGTGAAAAAGGAATTGATGTCCCTTTCAAGGTGTTAGGAAATAAAATCGTATTATATAACTTGTGTTTCATTGAAAATGAAATTGATTTATGGAGTTATTAATCATGATGTTGCAAGTTATTGAAGAATGTAAGTTTGGGGATTGGTTTTATTATTGTGTTGTTTGTTTGTGTGTGTGGTTGTAATGTTTTGTGGATTATGGAATCAAAGGTGCCCATTATTAAGATAAAAAACAAGCTTTTTTGTTAAATAAATATTTTTTTTCTTACAACTATTTTTGGGTTTTTTGGGAGATGGAATTTATGTGGGTTGTAGCAATTTTAGCAACCATGGCGTGGGGAGAATGCTTGTTACATGGAACTTGATTTCTTAGTGCTAAAGTTCAAGAATTTTTTCATTGTGTTTAACTTTAGTAGGAAGAAATTAGGTTCTAATTAAAACTAAATTAAACGTCAAAATTAAGAAAATAATGAAGACTTATAGAGGTTTCAAGAACGGTCAAATGGCTAAACAAGCTATGGGGTAAATGTTGTTGTGAGATTGTGTTAGTGGGTCTTGTTATGTTGATTTGGGGAGGATTACTTTTAGTTTTGAGAATTCTGAAACTGGGAATTAGTCTATGGGAATTTAGAACATTATGGATAATTCTGTTGGAATTCAGATCAATTTTTTATTTTGTCAAATCCTTGAGTTGACACTTGTTGAAACATGTGTTTACAAACATATGTGGGAGTGGTGGTCTTAAGAATTGGGGATCCAAATTTTGAAGCCCACTATGTTGTTGAACCTATGTTATTTGTAATTTCTTTTAGGTGTATGTGTGGAATGTATGTTTGATTTATTATTTGTGGGAATTGGAAGTTCTGTGGAATGGGGAAAAACTTGCTATGACTTGCCACAAATTGACCAATGGTCTCAAAGAAAGAGAAATCAAAGCAATTCCCAATGACCTATAGAACAAATTATGATGTTTAGAGATGTAGTTAATAGATATGTATGTGTAACACTATTGGGAATTACAAAACTCTATTGTAACTTGATGTAATTGATGTGTGTAGATAAGGCATGAATTATACGAACCTTTTTTTTTTGGTTACATTTGTTTAAAGTGTCATTTTTGTTTATTTGAAATCCACCCTAGTAGTTGGTGCTCCAAAACCCAATCCTTATGAAGCTTTTTGTGTTCATTACATAATTCAAATAAAACAAAAATTCATAGATTTGGGGCTTGAAAAAGTTGTAGAGGATTTGTAAGTTAACCCATCCTTTTATTTCTTCATTTTTTTTGAAAAAATGTTATTTTTGTGTCAAACCTAACTTACATTGATTTCTTTTGTGTCTATGTGGTTATGTGT
>Ga0116228_10005590_pt1 | contig 11204 bp, 5 predicted proteins | sample S1TSphfallax_2_FD_89694 | JGI IMG/M metagenome (GOLD analysis project Ga0116228, IMG submission 89694) | Host-associated microbial communities from peat moss isolated from Minnesota, USA - S1T2_Fc - Sphagnum fallax MG | ecosystem: Host-associated > Plants > Peat moss > Unclassified | place: USA... | reverse complement strand
GGCGCCGACCGCCGCAAGACGCCGAACGAGATCGCGCTGGCCGTGCTTTTGGCCGGACTGACTCTGGTGTTCCTGATCGCTGTCGTGACCCTGGTGGGCCAAGGCGACTATTCCGGCGTCAAGCTCGACCCCATGGTCCTGGGGGCCTTGTTCATCTGCCTGATCCCCACCACCATCGGCGGTCTGCTGTCCGCGGTCGGTATCGCCGGCATGGACCGGCTCCTGAAGTTCAACGTCCTGGCCACCTCGGGCCGGGCGGTCGAGGCCGCGGGTGACGTCGACACCCTGCTGCTCGACAAGACCGGCACCATCACCTTCGGCAACCGGATGGCGACCGAGGTCATCCCAGCCCCGGGCGTGGCCGGTCCGGTCGCCCTGCGCGCCGCCCTGATGGCCTCGCTGGCCGACGAGACGCCGGAAGGCCGCTCCATCGTCGATCTGGCCCGCGCCTCGGGCGTCGTCGGCGACATCCCGGCCGACGCCAAGGTGATCCCGTTCAGCGCCACCACCCGGCTCTCGGGGATCGACGCCGGCTCCCGCTGGCGCAAGGGCGCCGTGGAAGCGGTCATGCGCTATCTCGGCCGAGAACCCTCGCAGATGCCGGCCGAACTGGCCGCCGCGGTGGACCGGATCGCTCGCTCCGGCGGCACGCCTCTGGCGGTGTCGGAAGGCGACCACCTGGTCGGCGTCATCCACCTGAAGGACGTGGTCAAGCCCGGGGTAAAGGAGCGGTTCGCCGACCTTCGCCGAATGGGCGTGCGCACGGTGATGATCACCGGCGACAACCCGGTGACGGCCGCCGCCATCGCCTCGGAGGCCGGCGTGGACGACTTTCTGGCCGAGGCGACGCCCGAGGACAAGCTGCGCATGATCCGCGAGGAGCAGGGCAAAGGTCGCCTCGTGGCCATGTGCGGCGACGGCGCCAACGACGCGCCCGCCCTGGCCCAGGCCGATGTGGGCGTGGCGATGCAGACCGGAACCCAGGCGGCGCGCGAGGCCGGCAATATGGTCGACCTCGACAGCGACCCGACCAAGGTCATCGAGATCGTCGAGGTTGGCAAGCAGCTCCTGATCACGCGCGGCGCTCTGACCACCTTCTCGATCGCCAACGATGTGGCCAAGTATTTCGCCATCATTCCCGCGATCTTCGTCGTCGGCCTGCCGGCGCTGGGCGCCCTCAACGTCATGCACCTGTCGAGCCCGCAGAGCGCCATCCTGTCGGCGATCATCTTCAACGCCCTGATCATCGTCGCGCTGATCCCGCTGGCCCTGCGCGGCGTGAAATACCGCGCCATCGGCGCCCAGCGCCTGCTGTCGCGGAATCTGTTGATCTACGGCCTCGGCGGGGTGATCGCGCCGTTCGTCGGCATCAAGCTGATCGACCTCCTGATTACCGTCACTCACCTCGCCTGAGCGGGAGCGACCGTTGCGACCCACCCTGCCGCTGATCGCAGCCCTGGCCTTCGCCGCTAGCGTGGCTCACGCCCAGACAGGCGACGATAGCGGCTTGTCCCCGATCTGCACCGACCGGCCAACCAAGTCCGATAGCGCCTGCAGCGTCGAGCCCGGCCATTGGCAGCTGGAGACCGACCTGTTCAACGGGTCGTTCCAGCACCAGGGTGGTGTGACCACGGACACCTGGTACCTGACCAATCCCACGTTGAAGTACGGCCTCGTGAAGGACATCGACGTCGAGATCAACATCGTTCCATTTGAGTTCGTGACCACGCACGGCGCCTCGGGCACGGACACCCAGAGCAGCAACGGCGACCTCTATCTCCGCCTGAAGTACACAGTCCTCGGGAGCGGGCCGGTTCAGATCGCCCTTGTCCCCTATGTGAAGGCTCCGACGGCGCGCACCGGTGTCGGCGACGGCGCCTGGGAGACCGGGTTCAACGTTCCCATCAACATCCAGCTGAACAGCCAGTGGGGCTTGACCTTCTCACCGGAATTCGACGCTCTGAAGGACCGCGTGGACAACGGGCGGCACTTCAACAGCAGCCAGACCATCGACATCAGCTACAGCCTGCCCAAGGGCCTCACCGTCGCTGGCGAACTTTGGGGCGACTGGAACGCGGATCCCGCCGGAACGGTGCGGCAGTATTCGTTCGACCTCGTCGCGACCAAATCCTTCGGCAAGCTGTTTCAGCTGGACGGAGGCGTCTTCGTTGGACTCAATCGGGCGACGCCGGGCGTCCAGGTCTTCACCGGCGTGTCCCAAAAATGGTGAGCTTGTCATGAATGTGCTTCAACACCTGCGGCCAGCCCTTATGATGGTGGTCCTGTTCACCCTGTTGACCGGGCTGGCCTATCCGCTGGCGGTGACAGGTCTGGCTCAGCTGGCGCTGCCCTATCAGGCCGGCGGCAGCCTGGTGCGCGACGCGGGCGGCCAGGTGCGCGGCTCGGCGCTGATCGCCCAGGGATTTGCGGGGCCTGGTTATCTGCACCCCCGCCCTTCGGCAGCCGGGGCCAACGGCTATGACGCGACGAGCTCGTCGGGCTCCAACCTCGGGCCGATGGACAAAAGGCTGGCCGATCGGGTGGCGACCGACGCCAAGACGCTGGCGTCGGAAGCGCCGGGACCGATCCCCGCCGACGCGGTCACAACCTCCGGCTCGGGCCTTGATCCGGACATTTCGCCCGAGAACGCCGCCCGTCAGACGGTGCGCGTCGCAGCGGCGCGCGGCATGAGTGCGAACGCCGTGCGAGAGGTCATCGCGCGCTACACCGAGGCGCCCACGCTGGGCTTCATTGGCCAGCCGCGCGTCAACGTGCTTCTGGTCAACCGGGCGCTCGACCAGGCCCATCCGCTGGTCCGGTAGGAGCCGAAGACGACCCCCGAGCAGCCGCGCCCCGATCCTGACGCGCTCCTCGCCGCCACCCGGCGCGAGGATCGCGGCCGGCTGAAGATCTTTCTCGGCATGGCGCCGGGGGTTGGCAAGACCTACGAGATGCTGTCGAGCGGGGCACGCCGGGCCGCTGAGGGCCTGGAGGTGGTCGTGGGCGTGGTCGAGACCCACGGACGCAAGGATACCGAGGCCCTGGTCGGGCCGCTCGAGGTATTGCCGCGCAAACCGATCGAATACCGCGGCCGGGTGCTCATGGAGTTCGATATCGACGCGGCCCTGGCGCGCCGGCCGAAACTCCTGCTGGTCGATGAATATGCGCACTCCAACGCGCCGGGCTCGCGGCATCCCAAACGATGGCAGGACGTGGAGGAGATCCTGGCGGCCGGTATCGATGTCTGGACCACGCTCAACATCCAGCATCTGGAGAGCCTGGTCGAGGTGGTCTGGCGTATCACCGGCGTCCGCCAGCAGGAGACCGTGCCCGACCTCGCCTTCGCGCGGGCCGAAGCGATCGAGGTGATCGACATCACCCCCGAGGAGCTCCGTGAAAGGCTCGCGGCCGGCAAGGTGTATGTGCCTGAGACCGCGCGCCTGGCGTCTGACCGGTTCTTCAAGGTCGAGAACCTTACCGCCCTGCGCGAACTGGCCCTGCGCCGCGCCGCGCAGACGGTGGACGACGCCCTCATCGGCCACATGCGGCGGACCGGCATCGAAGGGCCGTGGGCGGCCGGCGAGCGGATCCTGGTGCTGATCGGCGGCGATCCCCTTGCGACCTCTCTGGTTCGCGCCGGCCGGCGGCTGGCCGATGTGATGGATGCGCGCTGGACGGTGATGCACATAGAGCGGCCCAACCAGCCGATGTCTCCTGCAGAAGCCGGGCGGGCCGCGGCGGCCTTCAAGCTCGCCGAACAGCTCGGCGCCTCGGTGATGAACCTCAGCGCCGACGATCTTCCGGGGGCGGTTCTGCAATACGCCAACCGAAACAACATCACTCAGCTGGTGATCGGTCGCGCCAAGGGTCGGCGCTGGCGGGTTCTGTTCGGCCGCTCGCTGGCCCATGTCCTATTGGAACGCGCCTCGGGCGCCGCCCTGCACGTGATCACCGACGCAACGCCGGGCGATAGCGAGCCGCTGCCCCGTCCCGGACGGCGGCCCTCGCCCACCGGGTACGCCATTGCACTTGGCGCCGTCGCCGTCGCCGTCGGGCTTGCGACCGTGATCGACCGTACCGCCTCCGGCGCCAACCTGGCCATGATCTTCCTGCTGGCGGTCCTGATCACCGGCCTGTCGGCCGGTTTCGGCCCGGCGATCCTGGCCGCGGGCCTGGCCGCGGTAAGCTACAACTTCTTCTTCCTCGAGCCGCGATTGTCGTTTGCGATCGGCCACGCGACCGACCTTTTGACCTTCGCTGTCTTCTTCGTGGTGGCGGTGATCGCGGGCTCGCTGGCCGGACGCCTGCGCGATCAGGCGCGCGCCACCTCGCGCCGGGCCGCCGCCATCGGGTCGCTCCTCACGGCCAGCCGCAGCCTGTCGGCGGTCGCCACCCGCGCCGCGGCGGCCAAGGCCCTGGCCGAACAGGCCGCCGCGGCCGTCGGCGGCGCCGCCGTGGTGTTGTTGCCCGAGAACGGCGAAATCCAGCCGGCCGCCAGCGCGCCCCTCCAGGGCGATGCCGGGGTCAAGGCCCTGTCGACCGGGGCCATGGCGGCGGCGCGCTGGGCGTGGGAAAAGGGCGAGCCGGCCGGCGCCGGCACGGGCACCATGCCTCAGGTCGGCTGGAGCTTCTGGCCGCTGCAGGGCCTGAAGGCGCGCTCAGGCGTCGCGGGCGTAGAGGCCGGTCTGATCATGCCGGGTTCGGACGAGGAGCGGTTGCTGTTGGCGCTGCTGGACCAGGGCGCGGTAGGCCTTGAGCGCGCCGAGCTGGCGTCGGCCTCTGCGGAGGCCCAGGCCCTCAGACGTTCCGATCAGCTGCGCGCTGCCTTGCTGAACTCCATCAGCCACGACCTCAGGACCCCCCTCTCCACTGTCCTTGGCGCCGCGACGACCCTGCTCGACTATGGGGACGGCCTGAAGACCCCTGTACGGCGCGACCTCTTGCAGTCGATCCGGGAAGAAGCCGACCGGCTGAACCGCTATGTGGGCGACCTGCTCGACATGACCCGGCTGGAGGGCGGCGGGCTGGCCACCCGGCTGCAGACCACCGACGTCCGCGACGTCCTCGGCGCGGCGATAGACCGGGTGCAGCGCCGGCTCGGCAAGCGCACGCTCGCGCGGGACTTCCCTGCCGAACTGTCGATGGTCGAGGCGGACCCGACCCTGCTGGAGCAAGCGGTGGTCAACATCCTGGAGAACGCCATCCTCTACAGCCCCGACGACACAGCCATCGAAGTCGCCGCCTACGAAGACCGCGCCAATGTGGTGATCTCGATCGAAGACGAGGGCCAAGGCATACCGGGGCCGGAGCTGGAGCGGGTGTTCGACAAGTTCCGCCGGGTGGAGCAGCCCTCGGATCGCGGTCAGGGCATCGGGCTCGGTCTCGCCATCTCCAAGGGCTTCATCGAGGCGCAGGGGGGCCGGATAGCCGCCGCGAGCCCCATCCACGGCGATCTCGCCACCGGACTTCGCGGCACCCGCGTGTTGATCAGCCTGCCCAAGGCCATCGCGACGCACCATATGCTGCTGTAATGTCCGGACGCCCCCGCGTGCTCGTGATCGATGACGAGCCTCAGATCCACCGCTTCCTTACCCCTGCCCTAGAGGCCGAGGGTTTCGAGCCCTTGCGCGCCCTGACCGGCGCCGCCGGTCTGGCCGAACTCGGCCACAGGATCGCGCCGGACGCGGTGATTCTGGACCTCGGGCTGCCCGACCTCGACGGCCAGGAGGTTCTGCTCAAGGCCCGCGCCGTCTACGCCGGCCCGATCCTGATCCTCTCCGCCCGCGAGAAGGAGACCGAAAAGATCACCGCCCTCGACAACGGCGCCGACGACTATGTTGAGAAGCCGTTCAGCATCGGGGAGCTGCTGGCCCGCCTGCGCGTGGCGATGCGAAACAAGCTGAAGGCGGTGGGGGCCGAGCCGGTAGTCCGCGCCGGCGCGCTGGAGATCGACCTGGTCAAGCGCCGGGTGCTCAAGGCCGGCGAGCCGGTTCGCCTGTCGCCGCGCGAATACGATCTATTGGCCGAGGTGGTTAAGGGCGGCGGCCGGGTGCTGACCCAGCGCCAGCTGTTGACCAAGATTTGGGGCCCGGCCAACGCCAACGACGTCCAGTACCTCCGCACCTACATGGCCCAGCTCCGACAGAAACTCGAGCCCGATCACGCCAACCCTCGCCATTTGGTGACCGAGCCGGGCGTCGGCTACCGGTTCATGGGAGATGAGGAGTAACCAGGGTCACGTCTCCACCCCCAGCTGCTGCAGCAGGAAGGCGTCGTATTCGGCGGTATCGCGATAGCGGCGGAAGCGGCCGGACTTGCCGCCATGGCCGGCCTCCATGTTGATGCGGAACACCAGCGGATTGGAGTCGGTCTTGAGGGCGCGGAGCTTGGCCACCCATTTGGTCGGCTCATAGTACTGCACCTGCGAGTCCCAAAGCCCTGTCGTGACGAGGAACGCCGGATAGGCCTTCTGCTCCACATTGTCGTAGGGCGCATAGCTCATCATGTAGTCGTAGTAGGGCTTCTGCTTCGGATTACCCCACTCGTCGAACTCGTTAGTGGTGAGCGGGATGCTCTCGTCCAGCATGGTGGTGACCACGTCGACGAACGGCACCTGTGCGATGATCAGCCGGTAATCCTGCGGCGCCATGTTGGCGACCGCCCCCATGAGGAGGCCCCCGGCGCTGCCGCCCTGCGCCGCCACCCGGCTTTTGGCCGCGTAGCCCTGTTTAACCAGGGCGCGGGTCACGTCGATGAAGTCGGTGAAGGTGTTCTTCTTATGCAGCAGATGGCCGTCGTCATACCAGGCGCGCCCCATCTCCTGGCCGCCGCGGACGTGCGCCACCGCGTAGACCAGGCCGCGGTCGAGCAGGCTCACATTGGTCAGCGAGAAATGAGGGTCGCTGGACGCGCCATAACTGCCATAAGCGTACTGCAGCATGGCGGCCTTGCCGTCCTTTTTGAACCCCTTGCGGTAGACCAGCGACACCGGAACGCGCACGCCGTCTCGCGCGGTCACCCAGACCCGTTCGGTGATATAATTCCTGGGGTCGTAGCCGAGCACGGGGTCGCGCTTCAGCAACCGGCGTACGCCGGTCTTCAGATTGGTCTCGTAGGTGGTCGTCGGCGTGGTCAGGCTGTCGTAACTGTAACGAAGCCAGCCGGTGTCCGGATCGCCCACATCCTGCAGCGACATGGCGTAGGCTGGCTCGTCAGCCTTAACAAAACGGCTCTGAGCGTGATCTGGCCGGATGCGGAGCCGCTTGAGGCCATCAGATCGCTCCTCGATCGCGAGCCCACCGGGATAAAGGGCGACGTTCTCGATGAACACTTTGTCGCTGGCCGGGACCAGATCACGCCACAGAGAGCGGTCGCCGAGGGGGACGGTATCGGGCAGCGTCATGAGCTTGTAGTTCCGGGCGTTCCAGTTGGTGCGGATCACCCAGCGCCCGCCGAGATGATCGACGTCATAGCGAAACTCCCGCTCGCGCGGGGCGACCACGGCGAAGGTGTTCGGGGCCGCGGCCGGGGCGCAGCGAACCTCATTGGAGACCGTCGCCTGTTCGACGATGCAGATGAATGCGTCGGACCTGGTCCGCATCAGGCCGATATAGTAGCTGGTATCCTTCTCCTCGTAGACCAGCCGGTCGGCGCTGGCCGGCGTGCCCAGCACGTGGGCCTTGATCCGCGTGGAGAGAAGGGTGACCGGGTCCTTCTCCACATAGAAGATCGTCCTGTTGTCATCGGCCCACACCAGATTGGCCTCGACGTTGGCGACCTCGTCGGTGAGCACGCGGCCAGTGGCCAGGTCCTTGACCTTCAGCACGTATTGCCGCCGCCCGACCGCGTCTTCGGCATAGGCGAGCCGGTGATTGTCCGGACTGACCACCGCGCCCGCTGCGGCGTAGAAGCCCTTGCCGGCGGCGAGCTGCGGCTCGTTCAGCATCACCTGTTCGGGCGCCGTCATTGACCCCTTGCGGCGCGCCAGCATCGGATAGTCTGCGCCGGTCTCGAACCGGCTATAGTACCAGTAGCCGCGCTTCAGGTAGGGCACGGAGCTGTCGTCCTGCTTGATGCGGCCGACGAACTCCTTGTAGAGCTGGTCCTGCAAGGGCTTGGTCGGCGCCAGCACGGCGTCGGCGTAGGCGTTCTCGGCAGCGAGATAGCCCAGCATGTCCGGGTTCTTCCGCGTGTCGTCGCGGATCCAGTAGTAGTCGTCCTCACGCGCGCCGTTGGGGGACGTGACCATGAACGGCCGCTTGGCCGCGACCGGCGGCGCGGGAGCCTCCGCGGTCGCGCTGGCCGCCAGAGTCATAACGCCCATCAGCGCCGCGATGCCGATCCTCATGCCATTCTCCCCGCCACGCCCCAAATTGGCATGACCGGCGGGGGTGCGCCAAGGGGGCGGTCCTAGCGGCGGGCCGCGCCGACCTGCTCACAGTTATCGGCCGCACGGTCCTCGAGGCGGTCCGCCTCGGCATCCGGATCGCTGCGCACCACTTGGACCGGCACCGAACAGCCGAGCATTCGGGCCAAGACGTCCCCAGGGCGGAATTGAACAGCCTGGCCCGCTCTGCCGGGATCACCGTTTCAAACCATATGTGCCCCCGATAGCGAGGTTCTGCATAGTTCAAACCATCGAGCTTACCCGCAAGCGCCGTACTCGTGGTTTAGCGCGGTCGTAGCCCGCAGCAGCAGCGCATGGAGAGCCAGCAGCGGTCGGAACAGGGTCTGGTGCTCCAGGCCGTAGCCCTGCTCTTCCCCGGGCGCGTAGTCGTCCACCTCGCCAAAATCCATCTCGCCGAGTACGGGGTCCGCCCGCGCCGGAAAGACGTCGCCGAGCCGCGCCACGGCGGCGGGAACATCGAGCCGCATGAGCATCATCTGGGCCTGCTCCAGGGTGAAGCCGGCGCGGGGGGTAAAGGTCGGAACGCGCGCGGCGAGCAGGCAGATGTGTTGAATCAGCGCGATCCTCAGCCCGTGCAGCAGTTGCACCCGAAGCCGTCGCGCACTGGATTCCGGGGCATCGAGGGCCGGCTCGGCGCGCATGTGCCGCAGCACCGTGGACAGCCGGGCGGTCAGCGCGGCGCGTTCGGACAGCCGGCTCAGTCGACGAAATCCCTCCTCGTCGGCGAAGTCCAGCTTGATCTGGTCGAGCCAGAGGCTGGGATTGACGGTGGCGGCGTATGCGCGCGTGGCTTGCAGATCACCAAGCGCCGCCGCAGCGCTGGCCATGCTCAGCGCTCGCTGGAAACGCGGCGAGCCCGCGCACATGGCGGCGTAGGTGTGCGGGTTCTTGGACGACGCCCGTTTCAAGCCGAAGGACAGGTTCACCAGATAACCAAGGCCTTGCAGGATGCCGTTGTTGGGAATGGCGCGCAGTTCGGAGACGTGGGTGAAGGTCGCAACTGCGCCCGTCTCGCTGCTCTGGCGCTGGTCGGGCCGCGAGCCTGTCTTGGGCAGCAGCCGCGTGCCGAATAGGCCAAGCAGGGCCGCATAGTCGGCATCGCCGGACAGCCCGGTAAAGGCCTGCTGTACGGTGGCGAAGAACTCTACTGTAAAGTCCGGCGCGTCGTAGATGGGATCGCCCTCCGCCTCCGGGCTTCCGGTCAAGCCGAACTCCAGCAGGCCCGCGATCGTCGCGCGTGCGGCGGCCGGCGTGAACAGGAGCAGATACCCTTCGCCGCCCTGGAAGCTGTCCTCCTCGCGCACGGCGATACCGCGACGGGAGAATTCGCGCCGGTCGCGCGGCGGGGCGGCATAGTGCAGCCGGTCCATCAGGCTGGCCGGATGGCCGCCCCGGCCCATCGACTCGCCGTGGGTGTTGAACAGCACCAGTTCAAGCTCGGTCAGTCCCTCCCGCTCGATCAGCACGGCCACCCGATGCCGGAGGCGCTCGATGCGGAAGGTCGCCGCCATCTGGCCGATGAACCGGCCGGAATCCGAGAAGCCGAACTCCAGCGCGAGCCGCCCCCGGGTCTGCAGATAGGCGCGAAACGCGGGGCTGCGCAGCGCCTCCTCGATCACCACTTCGCCGCGCTCCAGTCCATCCTCGGTCTCGAACAGGGGCGACAACTCGAGCAGACCCTCCACGCCGTAAAGCCGGGCCAGGTACTGGGCGGCAAGCAGGGTGAAGCCGCTCTCGGTCTCGGCGATCAGGAAGCGCACCGGCGAAGCCGAGTCGATGTAGCGGGCCATCTGGGCGATGGTCATGAACAGCCGCCGGGCCGAGGACGTCTCGCGCAGCAGGCTGCGGAATCCGGCCTGGACAGGCGCGCAGCTCTGAATCAGAGCGTGGGCCGCCTGGATGTAGGTGCGTCGGTTGGAGGGATCGGACGGCGACGTTTCAAGACCCACCTCGCGCCGCACAGCATTGTGCAGCTGAGCCGAATTCAGGCGCACATGGATATGGGCGAGGCAGACGCCCTGGGTCCGCAGATTGGCCCCGAGGACGACCAGGGTCTCGCGCGCCGCGTCCGTGCGCGACTCCGCCAGGGCGGCGTCGATCGCCGCCAATAAAGGCGCAGGATCGACGAGGCTGTCGACCCGCTCAGCGTTCAGCCGTCTCGACAAGGCGGCCACGGCGGCGGGCTCGTCCCCGAGGTTCGCCAAGGCTTCGGCTTGAGCGGAGACACGCTCGAGTGCGCGGGCGAGCGGCGCGGAAATCGCCGCGAAGCCCAGCGGTTCCGCCATTCCGAGATAGCGCGTCAGCGCAATCTTCTTCAGGTCGAGCCGCTTCCCGAAGCTGACCGCCCACGTGACGTCGCTGCGCCCGTCCTGGTCGAAGCCGACCCAGGTGGCCAGGGTCATCAGGGCAGGGTTCAGGGTGGTCCACAGATCCGGCCAGCGCCGCCGGGCGACGGCGAGCGCAGACCGGCGCGCCATGTCGAGCGCCTCTGCTGCGTGCACCAGGGCCCGTACCGACCAGACGTGCTCGATGTCGAGCGTGAGCGATTGCGGCGGCCCATGCGGCGTATCGCGGATCAGCCGCTCGCGCGCCTGACGCGCCGATGTCGACAGAGGGCGACCGGCCCCATCCTCACCCGTCGCCAGTTCGACCAGCGCCAGAGACAGGTCTTCGGTCAGAGCAAAGGTGGGGTGGCCGGTGGTGACCAAGCCCACCGGCGGCGTGGCCAGGGCCTTGGCGTAGGCGTCGAACCCGCGATCGGCCAGTCGCTCGAACACCGCCTCGATCCGTGCCGCGG
>Ga0116228_10005589_pt1 | contig 11205 bp, 5 predicted proteins | sample S1TSphfallax_2_FD_89694 | JGI IMG/M metagenome (GOLD analysis project Ga0116228, IMG submission 89694) | Host-associated microbial communities from peat moss isolated from Minnesota, USA - S1T2_Fc - Sphagnum fallax MG | ecosystem: Host-associated > Plants > Peat moss > Unclassified | place: USA... | reverse complement strand
TATCATGATAGCACAATGCAAAGTTCACAATTTGTCTGATACTATATCATTCTGACAATTTAGAAAAACTGGAGATTGTTATACCTTTATCATATTGGGATATGATATCAAACCATGTATTGGCCCTGTGACCCAAAATATAACATTTTGGGTCCTGCAGCCTTTGCTAGAATATAGTTCCAGACACTACTGGCTACACAAAGGAATATAAATCATTAGGGTTCCTAGCTGGATCAAAAGTGGATGTAGAGGGAAATTTTGCACTTTGCACCCAAACCATTATAACTTAACATTTGAGTAACTATGGATGCAGTAGGGTATTCATCCATCTGTCCAACCATTCATACCCCCTCAACCCCCATTTGCAGACCCTAACAACTTGTTTGAGAGCCTGCAGAATTGGCTTGTTTGAAATGATTGTGGAACACTGTATCTGAACAATCCAAGGTCTCAAGGGAAGTGTGCGTGCCGTACCAGGACCTGGATTTTTGCTACAGGGTGACAGGTCAGGACCTGGATGGTTCTGGGGACTTGGGTTGTTGTTGGGTTGTTGGAAGGGGCTGATGAGATGAGACTGGGGAGTAGGTGTTGCTGGCCTTGACTTTTCATTTGATTTCATGGAAGCCCACACTCCCCTCCATCATCCAGGACCCTGATGCCTATGCATTCAATCCTTGCCTGACTTCACTGTCAATGCTTTTCTTAATTATTATCAGTTTGTACCTTGAACGAACCTTGCCTACGTAAACCTCTTTGTCAGTTTAACCCAATAAATTTTTTGACCATGCACACCCAACCCTTTTGACTCCTGCAAAACAAGACCAGCTCCATCCAAATTCAAGTACCTTCATTGTTCCTACTTCTTACTCAACGAAATCTGAGCAACAATTTTTTTAATCCCTACTGTTTGTTGCTCCCTTGTTGTTGCATCAGGGAGATGCTAATCAAGTAGATAGACCCTCCTCCCTTCACCACATTTTGCATGCGTACTGTTGTTCCAGAATATTTTGGATTGCAAATTGTGCTTTCTTTGGGAGAAAGTAATTCCTCATTTCATCAGTAGGAGGGTGAATTGTTCCATAGTCCATATTGGTGCACATTGTGCTAGAACATAATCATTTATTCTACATCCACTCAGGAAAAACCTACATGTCTGTCATGGATTCATTGGAGATCTTGAGGCACCCAAATTAAGGTGGTTGATAAATTCTCCAAAGTTCTAAAGCTGAATCATGTACATTCTTCTCACGGATCACCTTAAACCCTAAACCTCTGGTCGATTGGTCATCATGGTCATCATCATCACGAATAAAGTTCAAACATATGATTGGTTACTGAAATAAAAGTATGTGAGAACTCACTTCTCTTGTGTGCTGCAATTGCATTCAGCAATGACATCACAGTTTAAAGATTGTAGTATGATCTAAGCATATTTTCTTAATACAAGCAGAGGAGGTTGCAACCGTTGCCATGATGAGGTATGGCGGGACTTGCATTTAGCGTTAAAAATTGTCAGAAATTATTTGTACGAACCGAGCTCTTTGGTACTCTCTATCGGTGGATAATTTACTATGGAATGCAAGACAGGCCTAAGTAGGGTTTTTATTTTTGTATTTATTTGATTATTTTAAACCTCCCAGTTTTCACTGTGATCTGACACCCTGGGTCACTCAATTGTCCTGCCTTCACCCCCCTGCTGCCTTCCATGTTTTTGGTTCTGTTCTGCTCTTTAGTCTGTCCTCGAGTGGGTACTCAAAGAGTCCGTTAAAATAATCTGCATTTTAAAGGCTTCCTGCAACAGCAGCATTTAATAATAAAATAGTGCAGAAAAAGTTCTCACTTTAAATCCTAGGTTTCCCATTCTCTATTTGTTGCTGAGTAGTAGGAGGCCTTGAGTGCTGTCCAAAAATACAGTCCTGTGGTCAGTTCATGTTGCCTCAGTTGTTCTAGACCCTTCCTTAAGACATTTTGATGATAGTGCAAGCTTCACAGCCTTTGGCATGTTAACTCACTTTTGCCTGAACTTACAATACTCTAAGTTCAAAAAGCAATTTTCTAGTTGATTACAACTGAAATACATTTGCAATTCCAGTTGACACCAAAATAATGAATGTTAACAATGCCATACATAGGCCCACACCTCTGACAAAAGGAAGGCTCCCAGTGGCCCATGTTGGGTTATTGTTGATTCTTGTGTTTTTATTTTGTTTCTTGCGTCCACAAAATTGAAAGGGTGTTTGTTGTGTTGTTGCTTGGACTGCTAAAAAGTATGTTGAATTTGCCATCAGGCTTCATTTCAAATTTTTGATATGAAAAAGGTTGCCAAGATTTCCCAATAAATTACCAAAATTTAGTCAGATTTACATTAAGAAAATTTTTTAATCTGAAATTTCCCCATTAATTAGTCAAAAGATGACAAAATTTGTTGGAAAAATAAGACTGCTTGCCATGGTTTGAGTTTTCATGGCTTTTCTCTCCATGTGCATCAGAGATTGTCTCTGATTGTGCTCCAATTTAAGGTTCCAAATTCTAGACGATATGCTTTCTACAAAATGGTTTTTAAGTCTAAAAGGGTGCTGATGGATTACTTCTGAGGCATTCCCATAAAGGAAGCTAGCTGCTCATCATGATTACCACAGCAGGAACAACAACTGTCACAAGGCACCATGAAAAACTCAGCTGCCAGCCAGGTTCAGAGTTGAGAGAGAGAACATGTGATATTTTTCAAACACCAATATTACTTAACTTACTACCTATTGCCAGTTTTTTTTCTGTGAGAAGAAGATGGGCTTTGGACTTTCTCTGTTGACTCGAATTGGGACAGAACACTGTGCAATGATTGATCACATGATCCTTGCTTGGCCTACAATTTGAATGAACGATATGAGCTGATGTAAATATGCCAAATTTTATGGCAATGTAGCCACTACTAGAAGAACAAGGAATAAAATTAAATAGAGATGGGGAAAAGAAAAAGTTCATCAGCTGTTAGGTCTTATTCTCCCTTTCAATCAACTAATTCTCATGTTGCACTCCTTCAGAAGTGGTGGTGCAATGCCAATTCTGTAACTAGTAAAACGAACAGGAAAAAGGAAAACTTAACCAGTTTGTTAGGTCTTATTCTCCCTTTTAACCAACTAATTCTCATGCTTCATCAGCATTTCAGAAGCTGCTAAATACCCATTACAACAAGTTTTGTCCAGGCTTGTCATTTTGTGCAGAACCATGTGGTTCATGTTCTGATGTTCTTTGCAGAACAAAAAAATTTGACATGCTGTGCAAACTATTCATAAGATTTGAACCCATCGACCACATGCAAGGAGGATTTAATCATTACCACTATCTTACTTCTTGCCGCTCGAAACAATTGCATCAAACTTCAAATATATTTTCAACCATGCAGGTTATCGATCAAACCTGCAACAGAACTGCACAAGGTGTAACAATGCATTTCTTAGACCTGCACAGAGCTGGGCAGGAGGGGGGAGGAGAGGAGTGTTTAGCGTCTTCATTTCAGAACGGGTGCCAATTTTGTGGACTTAATCAACAGGCATTGCTGATTTTGTAAGGTATGTTTTATATTCTAGCCGTTAACACCAGGAAGCAGCAGGGTTTGGTCAAGTCCACCTCCTAGATCATCCTAGGATTGGCCTCCCGGGGTAGGCTACATGGTCACTAGGAACCTGAATCCACAGAACCCTGCCCACTCTCCAGTATGGAATACATACTATTTGACCCGCTAATACTAAATATAGGGATGATTTATCTGATGCCTGAAACTAGCCACCTGCTGCTATAGGCCAATACCAGAGATGGCAATCATCTTTTCTCTCTCTCTCTACTAAAGATCATAGTTCAACAATCATCTTTTCTCTATTTCTCTTGCTCTGTCTCTATATGCGGAATAAGATGGTTCGAAGCTGAGTAGTTTGACTAAAGATGAATGTCTTAAACCATTACCACAAATGTGCCCAAATTACAAGCCAATTTCAACAACATTAGCATCAGGGACAGCTAGCAAAAGGAGAACCATGCTATCTGGAGTTCCTCACATGCATAAGTATCCTATTGTCGGTTTGTGATATGTTCCATGGTGCAAACAATTGTTGGGTGGGTACTGGGTATTGTATCTTCAAGAGACCAGCAAGGTTAGCATGTCCAGCATCTTGAGGATCTTCTACTAGACTGGTCCTGGTAGGTCCAGAGATTTCAGATCTAGTATTAGGCTGGTATAAAATACCTTGATTCTTAATGTAACACTGGGTGGTAGCCATACTTATGATTTTAGAAATTTGATACCTGCCAGTATCAATACTCATATACCCTTCATGATGGCATTGAATCTTGGTTGAAATGGTAGATCAATTTTTTTCATTTTTGTGATGTGGCACAGGTGGCAATTATCCAACAAGAGATTAGCATGAGTGGCTATGATCCTACATAAGATTTAGCTATAATGGCCAAAAGATTTGAGAAAACTGTCAAAGCAGTATACAACTAACCAAAAAACCTGCCCTAAACAGGGGAAATCTGGCAAAAATTCCTTTGACATTGGATGCAATCTAGCACCCTAAACCTCATCCAAGAGCAATGTTTGGCAAATTGGAGCTCAAAACTCCTGTTGTGGTGACTATGCGTCCCACAGCCAAGGGCAAAATGTTGCCCAGTTCGCCAGCAAAAAAAAAAAGCACTAGTCACATCTGAATATTTTTCTGGGAGGAAAAATAAGAAATTAAAGCATATCTAAAAAGTCAATTGAGGAAAAAATAAGAACCTCTTGAGTTCGTCTCAGTATTTGAAATGTACTTTGCAGAGTTCAATATGGAAAGTCATCAACATGAATAGAAGCCATCCTCCATCAAGATTTTTAATTACAATTTTTTTCAAAACTTTCCAAGCTTCCCACTTTGCATGCCCATTGCATAGCCATAAGCCCTAACATGGAATGTTAGTTTTTGAAACACAGTGTTCTCCCTTGATATTGTGTAGCACCCCTCGATGAAAAGGGGAAATATTGATCTCAACCAACATATTCAAAAGTTATGTATGAGACATGTCAAGTATGAACTCAAGTACCATTGAAAGACCATATGAGGTAATATAGAGGTATTACATGAATATTAAAACACGGTTATATGAATTTGGTTGGTTTCTTCATACCAAGATTTGTATTATTGGTCCTTACACTTGGGTTCAATTGACATTCTTGCCCAACACTAGTGCAAATCAATGTCAGTTGGATATACCCATGAATAAACGTTTAGGTTTTTTTTGTTCCCCTAGCTAATTATATTTTATTTTATCTTAATTGGCTAGTAAATATTTTTACTTGTGTTCAACTAGTATATATTTGAATTTTATGTCTCCTTAAATGTGGGATTATTTTGAGGTGATAAAGAATGTATATGCAAAAATCATTCTCTAGATCTTATGTTGCAATCATTACCTTGACATTGTGACCAAAACAAAAGGAAATGTGAAATCAAGCCAAAAATAAAGTTGCAAACTTAGCTTAAACATCAAGGCTTCAAACATAATGTTAAAATGTCAATTAGGGCCCCATTTTAAATGTGGGATATTGTCATAACACCAACCTTGGGCTTGCAACCAAGGTTGTGTAAAACAAGGGGTTTTGAGTCAAGATTGATGCGAAGGCATGGCTTGACTCAAATGCATTTTCAAAGGTGAGTTGGAAATGTGTGAGAATGAAAGGGAGGACTCCCAACATTCACAAGTCCATTTTCACATTAGGACTTGGATTTTCAAGTCAAAATCTCAAATATAAATGGGGCATAGTTTGGAAGAACAAATCTTGTTTGGATTGACTTGCCATATTATTGAAATCTTTTGCCAATGCCTACAATAAGATGGGTTCATGTGCCCAAAATCCAATCATTTCCTAACATAGAAAAGGGTTTGAAAAGCCATGACAAAAATGTTTTGAATGTTTTTCCAAGTGTCTATAAATGTCCTAACAAACTCAAGGTCATGACCCTAGGTTTGGGCTTGTGGCCAAGGCTAGGGCATTAGAAGGGAAGTAATCCAAGAGAATATTTTGGGACTCAAGCATACCCTCACAAGTGTAACAAAATGCAAAGAAGGGAATCCCAACACTCTTAAATGATCTCTCATTTTGGGAATTGGAGTTCCATAGGTGTCCCAAATCTTTTAGACAAAATTATAGATAGTAAACAATGTTCAAATTGGGCCTTCAATATACCATTGGAAATATCTTTAAATCTAAATATCAAAATTGGGCTCACATTTTCCACTTGGAGTTGTGAATTAGGAATTACAGCCAAAAAGGTGGTCAAAAGTCAAATTGGCAATTAGACTCCCAAGCAATAAAACCCGATAAACACGGGTCAAATGACTTCCAAATTAAGTTTGTAATACAATTCTAGAAAGGTCTTTTTAAGGTCTACAATTTTTTTCTTGTTACTCTTGCAACCCAATTATGTATGTGGGAATTATGAACTTGTAGAATTGCAAGACTCTTCAATAATTTAAGAAAATGAAAATTTTAAAAAAACCTATGAGTCCTAAAAAATAATTCCATTGTGATATAATCCTCGTGACAAATTACATAGTATAACATAGGAAAAGAAGTGGTGGCATTTCTCCAAGTCTAAATTGTGATGAACGTTATTAAACTTTTGTTGCATGTCGTTCATTTGTGCACCCTTTTGGTTCCAACTTGCATAAACAATCTTATTTCTTAGTTTGTGTAGGTTGACTTCACTTTGAACTCAAAGTTGATTATTAAATCTACTTCAAAATTGAAACATATATGGCATGAAAAAAAAGTTATTGGTCACATCAACTTTGTACAATTAATGTGCAATTTTTTTTATCAAACATTATCCATTTGGTGATGTACTTTCTAATAACATGATATGTTGTAAAAGGTGGGTCCAACACTTCCACTTGTGATTAAAAAGGTTGTTTTGCAATTGACAAGAAAATTAAGAATTTTGATTTTTAAAAAACCCATGTAGTATATAATTGAAATGTATGTTGATATCAAAATTACATGTTTGTATTACAAAAAAAACAAGAATTATTAGTTATAGTGCAACAAAATGTAATTTGTAATTGAAAAATCTTTGAGGACATGGTTTTCCATGATTTTATTTGTGCTAATAAACTAGTTTTATAAAAGTTGTTTCAATTGTTACATGGGAAAATTGGTCTTTGGGAATGACAAGCATTAAAGATTTTTGTGATTCCCTTGAGTCCATGGTGCAATCAATTGCACAAAAATTCAAATTTAGAAACTTATGGGTGCATCTATTCCAAACAATGTCTTGATTACAAATTGAAACTTCATAACATGCAATAACATATATGGTCAACCAACATAATCACTTTTGAGTTGTCTTTTTTAGCATATTGAGTTATATGAAGGTGTGTTTTAGTTAAAACAAGCAAAAAATGCCCACTTGACTAAATATGTATAAGGAATGGGTAGTTTAATCAAAGTGATGTGGCCAAATATGATTGGTCATTCAAGGAAAATATTTTTAAAAACACAATTTATATGTTAACCCAAGAAGATGTTACATTATATTATTATACATAATGGTGTTTTTAAAATCCCATAAATATGTCATGGATTTTTTTTGGAAGGTTTTCAATGAATCCATTAATTAGAAAAAACATATGTTACACACATTTAAATGTGTTTTTGGGTATTCCATATTTGTTAGATCCATTTCAAATTGTTTTAAATGTTTTCACAATACATTAAAAATAACGTTGTGGAAGTTCATTCAAGAGATTTAACACTAGTTTAATTTATGAATTGAAACAAAAATTTGTTATGCATGGAATATTTGTTCATTTTAACAAAAATGCACCCATGAATGATTTTAGAATTTTAGGATTGTAAATAACCTTTACCAAAAAAACAACTTATGATGGGTTGTTCCCCTTGAACATGAATCTCAACAAGGAATTTGCCAATACATCTTAAAGGGTACAAGATATCCGCTTATCAAATTCATGAAAATGTTGTAAGGATAGTGAAAAAAATGTTCAAATTTGTGTTTGTTATTTACCATTGGTTCTTTTTTAAATGAAAATTTTGGAAGGTTAATTAGTGAAGTCATGATGTTGATTTTTATGAAGGTGTGTCACATTGCAATGTTAAGATTTGTTAATTTTCACCATATTTGGTTCATTTTATGAGTTTCTTTATCTCCTTCCTTCAATTGTTTCAAATGTTGTTTAAATGTTTATTAGTCATATTCTTGCTAATGTTCAATTAAATTGAGTTAATTCAATATTGTATCAATAATAACCTTGTTTTTGTCTATAGCCTTAATGATTGGCAGGAATGACCAAATTTTTGAGATTGAATCCCTAATTAATACATTGAGTCCCAAGTTGCCAAACCTTTTGGTTTCCCTTGGGAACATGATTATTTGTGTAATTCTTATATAAAAGAGTTATTAGAATGTCCAAAGGAATGTTTTTCTTTCTTTTATTTCAACTTCACATGAATTCCATTTCCATCTAATTGCAAGTCCCTCACATGTGCAAACACATACCATAGAAAATGTAATTAGTGTTTTTTTTTCATGTTTTAGTGGAAATAAACTAATTTTAAAAGTCTTTTTTTTTTTTGAATACATCACATTTTTAAAATTCAATTTTTGCCATTCTTCATCCTTTGCAACCACTTGCTAAACCACTAGCAATTCTATTTTCCATCAAAAGAATCTACATATTGAAATGAAATATTTTAATTGGGAAATTTAACAAGGGGTTTTCTTGTTCATAGGTTCTAGAAAGGTGCTCAACTTTTTAGAATATTGGGATAACACAAGAATTATTTAGTGGGTTCTCAAATGGGGCCACCTTATTATCTTTGTTATGGGTTAAATACTCATTTCAAGTTTAAAAAGTGTTGTTAAAACACAAGCATGAAAAGGTTCAAACATAAGGTTGTGAACCGATAGCTACAAATGTAATAGCCTACCTAACAACTTTGTAGCCTTTTTTCCTTTAATAAAAATTTCAAGCCTAACACTAGAAACACAAAATTGAAATCTAGAAAAATAAAGAAAAATGTTATCCAATGATTTTAATTTCATAAACATAATATTTTCAAATATGTGAATCACTAGCAAAAGATAAGTACATATTGAACCAAAAACTCTCTATCACCTATTTGCACACGATGAGAAAAACATTATAACTTCAAAAATGATTAGGGGTTTAAGAAGCCACTTTTCTATGTGTGACAGGAGGTAGTTAAAATGTTTATGATTTTGTTGATGCAAAATAACACTATAGATTCTAGCCGTTATGACAAGTTAGTTGAACAAGTTGTGACTAGCCAAGTCTATCTAACATACATTATTTCACATGGTTGGCACATGAGAAAAATTCTATCACATAATTGGGAACTTTGTAGGCTATTTGCTAAACCTCATATTGCCCTTTGTGCCAATTGCATGCATTTGAAATAATAGTTGACCTTAGGAAGCTTAAGCTGAATGGTGGAATTTTTATTGCATGACATTTACTTATTTGAATGTAGGTATGGAATTTGGATGGAGCAAATTTGGGTATCAATACATAAACTAAGTTATTGTTCACCAACTAATGAAAAAATATTGTGACTCATTTAGCTTGGTTATAAATTTGTGAACAATAACCACCATAAGTTTGTTTGTTTTAATTGATGGAATCAGTCACACTTAATTCAATTTCACTTAAGCCTCCAAATCTAACAAGAATTTTCACAATCATGGTTGTTAATTAATGGATTCATAATTTTTCAAGGTGTGAAAATTAAGGTCACCTTGACACATCCCTAAGTTTGTCTCAAGGCATTGGGAGTAAATCCCCAAAATGATAACAACCAAGAAAGGGAAAATAAAGAGAAATTGGGGGCATGTTTTTGACCTTTTCACATTAGGAAAAAAAGGTGTGCAAGATATTTAAGATGGGGTTGAGATGGTGATAATCACAAGACAAACAAATCACCTACACAAGTAAAATAATGCATATGGTAAGTGCAAAGGGAACCAATGAAGGCCACCACCCTCCTCTTTATAGAATATTTTGTGATTGACAACAATGGCTACATTGAAATGAGTAAAATGTTCAAAATTACCAAGTGGGAGTCCTGTAATTCTTTAAGTTATGAATCCGATGACTTCACAAACTCATAATTTGTTCATATAAATTTTGATTAATGAGCTTCAAACTACAAAGTTCTAGCCCTTAATAAAATATTTCCAAATCCTTGTAACAAGATTTCAATGTAGGTCATTTGAACTATATTTCTTGGTATCTAATGCTTGGGAGCCAAACTATTAGTTTGATTCATATCCTTTATTTTGACCATAACTCCTCATTCATAGTTCCAAATGGAGAATGTCAACTCACTTTCAATATCTACAATTTGATTAAATTTCTAGTAATATATTATGGGCTACTTACAATTTTGTCCCAAAGATTCAAGACTCCCATAAGACTACATTTTTTTTAATGTTTCTCACTTCAATAGTAGAAAACAACCTTTTTCTAACAAAATAATTTTCAATTACCTGCAATTTTCAACTATGTTTCAACTTTGAATTATTTAATATTTAATTAGGTGGTTACCAAGTAAATCATGCCAATTGCTAATTTGGATAATAGTTGAAAATGATGTTTGCCTAAACTGTTATCTCTAGAATGTTCTTGGAATCAAATAACTTCACAATGAACCTATCATGACTTATCAACTAAAAATATATGTCATCAAATGTCATGTTATTGTTACTTTTTGTTCGACTATTTTGGTAATCCCATTTAAGGATGGATGAAAATTAATCAAATTTGATGAATGAAAAATTGTCATTAATTAATGTGACTATATCACAAGTCATTTGTTCGACTATTTTGGTATGTTAATTTTGGATCAACATTGTTTTTGTGGTGAATTTTCGCAACTTGGTGATAAAAAAAGGTTGGCAAATCCAACAATGTGTTTTTGGGGATTTTTTTTTAAAATCGCCATATCTTGAAATAAACAAACTAGAAGCCACCAAATTTAGATAATGTGTTTTTATAGGTTGTCATAATTATGCATGATTCCAAAAAAGATATATTTGTCCACTAGGACAATCACCATTTATTGCTAATTAATTATGAGGATCCTAACTAGTCCACCTACTTTAAGAATTTGAAAAAAAAACCATGTTGTGT
>Ga0116228_10005588_pt1 | contig 11206 bp, 8 predicted proteins | sample S1TSphfallax_2_FD_89694 | JGI IMG/M metagenome (GOLD analysis project Ga0116228, IMG submission 89694) | Host-associated microbial communities from peat moss isolated from Minnesota, USA - S1T2_Fc - Sphagnum fallax MG | ecosystem: Host-associated > Plants > Peat moss > Unclassified | place: USA... | reverse complement strand
TTTGTGTGAACAAGGTTCCCAATTTTTCATGTTTGGGAATCTTATCCCCACAATATAGTTTTGGAGTTTCACCTTTTATGTCTTAAGATTTTGAAGCATGTAGAACATGAAGTTGTTAATTTGATGCCAAATTTTGTTATGCATTTTGTTTTTTTGATTTGAGATTGGATCTCTATAATTTTTTAGTGAATGTTTTTTAAACATGAAATATTCCATTCATGCAATAACATAAATGGTTTAAAAAAAGACCTAAAAACAAAGGACCTTGTGACTCCTTATCATTGTCATCATCATTAAGATGTTTCCAAATGATTTAAAAGCCCCAAAAAAACCTAAAAGCAATAATATGTCTGTTATACATACTTTTTTGCACAATTAATTATACAAATTTTTTTTAAAAAAAATTGTTGTTTTGTTTTGTGGATAATGCAAAATTATATCATCATTTAACACAAATTGCATGCTATTTTTATTTTTATTTTAATCATGTTTTGAAATTTGGTTATATTTATGGATTGAGAGGTATGATTAAAAACAAACATCTTTACTATTAAAAAATTATTATGTTGAATATATGTTTGTTTGCAATTACTTCAAAAGGTAGTAAAATTGATTTAAAAGATTAAATTTTATGTTGTATCAAGGTAGTATTTTGTGATCTTGAAATTGAGGATGATGTTATGTTTTGAATCTTGGAATTTTAGATTATGAAATTGTTTAGTTGTTGTTTTAAACCATAAAAAATGTTTTAAATAAAAGTATACCCACTTTTAATCATGGACTTTCAAAACCAAAAAAATGCAAACCTATTGGTTAATTGGGATGGTAGAAAATTGAATGATTCATATTGAATTTTATTCCAATTTACTTGTAGGGACTCAATATGTGGTGTCACATGAAATAATCAAATGTGAAATTACTTTTTCAAAAATTGTGGCCAAATTTTGACTATGGACTTTGAATGGTTAGAATTGAGTCATATTGCATAAGTCCCTAGAGTTGTTATTTTTATTTAATTTTTCAAAGTTGCATATTGTTGGAATCTACATTTTGAAAATCTTTATTTTACCTCTAATTAATATGGACCTTTTTTTTTCGATACCTAGACTTTGCTAGCATTCAACCAATGATTTGAAATTGATTTAAAATTTTAACATTGTAAAATGGGTTTACATAATTTTAAATTTTCTCAAAAAATGAATCACCATATAGTGCATTTACCTTTTCTAGAAACCCTAGTGTCACAAACCATATATTTTTAAAACAAAGTAAAAATTGTGTGAAACATAAATTGAAAATGTTTTTTTCTTGTTCATAATCATTCTTAAAACATATAAATAGAACTCCTAGATCATATGTAGAAAAATTACATGTATAGTAGTATGTATGATTACATTACAATATAAAATACATGTTTTGGTTTCCCAATATTTTCTAAACAAAAGGAAAACAATATTATGTATTTGCAGATTTTGCAATGCCCACAACTTCCAAAGTATTATGCCAAATATGAAATTTTTTGGGATACTCAAATATGTTTTCTAATTGGGTGTGGCATGGCTTTCTATAATTTTATGTTCATTTAAATTTGTTTGAAAAAGGATTTTGGGTACATGGCAAGGGTATTCATTGTTGTGTTCATTTGTATTTTCAAATTATGGATTGTTCCAATTGGCTTGGAACATTCCTTCCTTTTTTTGTTTTCAACATAATTAAATGTGAATGATACCACAATTATAAGTGGGTGTCTCTTCATATGGCATTATGTCAATTCTTTCCATATGGTGCCATACATGATTAAGTTGTAAAAGGTAGTGTGGATATCACATAGACATATTGGATTAGTTTTCTAACATGTAATTCTCATGGTGCAAAGTTTGTAATCACAAATGGGCCTCTTGTAATTGTCTTACAATAGTTGACCTATTCCTATTTATATTGATTATTTTTTATGTTAACAAAGTAATTAAAGTTTATAAGAATCATAAATGATTTCATAATGATATTTGTATAAGTAAATTAAAACAAATCTTTTATTGCATTACACCAAAACATGGTATTAATGACTTGGATGTAGTTGTATGTGACATATAAAATGTCTAGTCAATCACTTGTATTTATTATGACTATATGACTATAGTTGTTTTTAAGGTGATCAAACTTGTTTGACTTATCTAATTGACCTTATTTGACCAATTCTAACAATTTAAAACATAAAAATAATTTTAAAAAGTATAATTAAAAAATTGAAATAAATTTATGAAGGAAATGAAGTGGAAGGTATATGTAAGCTAACTAGGTAGGCTAAGTAATTATGCTATGTAGGTACTTTGATGAAGTAGGTTAGGTAATTAAACTAGGTAGGTTTGTTAACTAGTTAGTTTATGTAGATATGTTGAATAGGTAAATAACCTAGCTAGGTAGATAGGATAAATAGATAGGTAGGTAGGTAAAATTAGGGTGGGGTACATAGGCTACAATTAAGCAAGGCTAAGCAAACTTACCTAGTAAGTTCTTTAAAATGTTCATAATCATTGCATGACAAAACCTATTACTTATGAACATGTGGTGCAATGGTTAAAGACTTGTTCTTTTAACATGAAAGTGAGGGGTTCAAATCCTCACACTTGTAACCTACATGCTTAATTAACTTCAATTGTATAGGTTATAATTTTGAGTTTAGTTAATTAGTTTAGCCTAAAAGCTTAACCTATGCTTTTAAACTACTTAACTTAAGTTCGACTTCTAAACTTCTTAAACTTGAATACCTTTATTTATTGGGGTAGCCTAAATGTTAATGGGACAATTTCTTAATTTAATTAATTTAGTGGGCATCTTAGTAATTTTATAATTATTAATGGTAGTTGTGAATTTTTTTGCACACCTTCAACTTGAAAACATGTAACTCACAAAATTTGTTCGAAGGCTGAACTTCCATGTAGTCATTTTCTAACAAATTTAAATGTGGTTCAATGACACGTAATGAATCACAAGAAGGAACCTATTGGATTGTGTGTGCACTTACTTATTACTAAACATATTGAAAGAATCATAATTTACCATGGCAAAGGATGAACAAATGTTATGTTGGTGTCTACTTAGAAGTTCACCATTTGTTGGTAATTTGACCCCTTTGTTCAAATCATTGTAACGTCTTAATACAACCTTCAAATTTAACATGCTTATAATTTTTTGGAAGTTAATTTCAAGAAAAACACTCATACAAAATATCATAAGGTGTTATTTTTATAGTAAAAAATATGTTTTTGAAACTAATAATTACTTTAACAACATTGGGGAAAAATGACCCTAGACCCTTTTACTTTTAGCGTGAGCATCTATCTCCCTAACAAAGTTTGGATGATGTTAAAACTTTGTAAGGACATTCTTCAACTCGTACATTAATATTGTTTGAAGCTTGAAACAAATCCAACAGTAGATTTTTTTTAATTAATTATTTTCATTAGAAGTCCAAAAACTTGTTCATTTTGTTATTTCATAACCTTTCAACTATTATTACTTGTTACACATAATGTTTTTCCATGGTTTTTTACTTGCATGCGCCTTTTGTGTTCATGAACAACACACACATACACATGTACATTAAATTTTTTCTTCCTTTTCACACACTCTTCCCCCCTTAATCATAAGTCTTTCACACTTAAACATAAATAAAAGAACAATAGATTCAAGGAGCTACACATAAAACCCCTCTTTTAACTTGTTTTCCTTTGGCCAATGAGAGCTTCTAAAAATCCTTATTTCCCAATGAGAATACTAGAAAAATTTCCATCCTTCATTTTAGGTAGGATAATAATCTTTATGACCAAGAATCTTTAAACTCGATCATAGCAATTCCATCTATTGGACCCCAACATCTTAATTTTTCATCCTAATCCTTTTAAAATAACTAACATTTAAGATAGTTTATCAACAATAAAAAGTAAACATCTTTTGGTTCTTCTTTTGTTAAATCAATTCAAGAACATTAATAACCTTCTTCCCAACCCGTGTATTATTCATCTACTTAGTACATTTAGTACACAGTATTTACTCCTTCTCATGTACTAGTTACTTGTGTAATACATAGTAAGTTGTATTAGTTATTTAGGTAATACATAGTCAATTGGAAATAATTCTTTCATTAAAATAGTTCCCTTGTATTATCTAGATCCACCATTAAAATCAAGGTTTAATGAATTTGTTGGAACTAGGTGTCAAGGTTTTCATATAATTTTGTCGTCAAAACCCACACCGCCACATATTATGCCGACTTTAATTTTCAAAATAAAAGCATCAAACCTCTTTCGAATGCAAGTATCAAGTTTATTATTATGGGCTACTATTTCATTTTTCATTGGCACATGTAGAAATCCATCCATAACGGATGATGTCATCACATTTTCAAATCCTTTCTTCACGCTAGTGTGAAATGAAAAGTTTGAAAAAACACTATTCAACGTGAATGTTTTCCAACGACTGCGCGAAGAAGAACTAATTAGAAGGTTAATGTGCACTTGAGTGGCTTAATCTATATGGAATTATTGAATGTCATTAACTTTCATGCTTTTACCATATATTTAAAATTAGTTTTTGCTTTTTAAATAAGGCCTGAAAGGTTCAATGAATGTCAATGAAAAAGTGATGATGTTCATATTTTATTACAGACATGGATCCTTGGCAATGGACATTACCATTAGTTGAAAGGGTTGATCAACCTGTTATTGATGGAACACATGACAAAATACCTTATTTGCACCATTCGTCGACTATCAAGTTTGTATTACTATGAACATCTACTAGGCTATGGTGTAATAGGGTCCAAATGTTTTTGAGGAAAACCAAAATATTGTCATGGTGTCACCTTTTTTGTACTCCTTTACATAGTCCTATTTGACTATGTTAAGACACAACATGGTTAAAATTGATGGAATCTAGAATTGTAATGGTTTAAAATATGGTATTAACAAAATATTTGACACATTTTGATGCATTAATATTGATGGGGATGAAAATATGGGACAAAAAAAACTACATTAAGGATTACGTATTTTTTATCCTTAGTGTTACAAAAAGAAAAATAGGTATTTTCAATTGGTCTCTACAACTAAATCTTAGTTACAAACGACATTTATGACTAAAATCTTTTCAGTTGCCTTGGACAAGTCACATGTGACATTGGTCACAAACAACAAAGGGTGTTGGATGAAAGATAAAATCAACAAATACAAGTTCATCCTTTGATTCCATTGTATACGTATTGTCACATGCGACTGAGATGCAATTATTTTGGTCACAATTGAAAGCAAATGATGTGCTCCCACATGTCCCAATATTTAATTATTTAAAATATAATAATAATTAATATTTTGAAATATTTTAAACATTCATTGAAATGGTTAGATGATTTTATATTATGACATGTGGCCCAATGTAAATATGTCATGTGACATTTTAAAATGAATTTAACAAAAAAATATTAATGTTAGGCTGGTAGGTACTTAAGTAAGCACATAAGTAGGTGCTTACAAACTTAAATAAAAAGATAAGTAGGTAGGTTGTACCTTCTTAAATAAAATACTTACTCATATAGGTAAGTACATTGGTTGATTTAAGTGAGTAAGTCAAACTAAATACCTATCTAGCTAAGTAGATAAGTAAGTTGAGGTGGTAAATACTTTAGAGAATTGTGCATAATTTGTTTTTATGTTTTGGGCTAAACCTTTTGATCAACTCATCCCATGTGCACAAATTCCTTAATGTGAAATTGGATGACCACATCTTTTGTTTATATATTGTTCAAAATAAGAATGAAGAATAAACAATATGAGATAAGTTTTGAAGTTGCACTTATTCACAAACTAAGTCGTAATTCCAAAACTTTCTTCATGCCTTTTTTTTTTAGTTTTTAGATTTCTAAACAATCCAAGTACATGGTTCACTAGATAATTAACTAGTCATTTAATTAATAATGATTAAATTTTTATATATTTAGACTATAAACTATACACTACAAATATTAAGTATTTGTTATCAATTACTTAAATAACTAATAACTTCTTAATATTTAACAAACTAGTTGTCTAGTTATTCACAAGTTGTTAATACATAACTCATAGATAATTAATTAAACAACTAAAATATTTTATTAATTTTAAAAATCTGGTCGAATTATAGATAATATAATTGATGTAAAAATAATTTAATTACTATGATTAAAAAACTAATTATCTTAAATATTTATTTTCAAATTATAACTAATGAACTAATAATTGTTAGTAGAAAGTAAATTCTTCCATGAAATTTTTAAAAATTAATTACATTAATTATTATATAATTACATGTATTTTTGTAAAATCATTTATAAGTCAAGTAATCGTTTTTTCTATTGGTAATTATTAACTATAAATACAATAAATTTTCTAAACATAACATTAAGTTTTATAATTACTATAAAATAATTATAAATATATATCATAAATGATTAATTACATAATATTTTAAATAATAAGTAATATTTTAATAATAATTCCTGGAATTAAAATCATTAAATATATTTTAAAACTACATTATATTTTTTCCAAACTTTTAATTCAGATTTAGAGTTATAAATTACAAATTTTGAATAATTATGTTCAATTATAAAATAATTATGCACATACTAATTGAATCTTATTTGAAGTAATTAAATTATTTTAAAATAATGTAACATTAATTATAATGATTATTATTTTTACTGTAAGAATACAAATTATATAATATAAAAATATATGTTATAACAATAATTATTTAGCATAACTTATGATTTATAAAAATAATTATTTATAATTATTTATAAAAATGATTTATTGTGGATAAGATTAGTTTTAAAAACCCTTAAAAACTCAATCAATGGTTTTCTAAATTGAAATATAAATTCAAATAAGTTTTTTGAGTATATATATAGATAATTCTAATATATACATAAACCCTATGTCATTGTAAAACATGATGAAATTAATTTGGTGACTATTACAATTAATGGGACACATCAACCTATTAATAGATGAAAATGAGCTAAAATCCAACCAACCAATAAGATGAAGTTTTCAATAGTTGCATCATAGTTGTGAGAATGACCAAAATAGTTGAAATTTGGTCTTGTAGTTACAAATACTCCTAAATCTAATCGTAAACAACTACAAGTCGCATGTAGTTAAAAACAAAGTGGTTACATGTTAATTTTTATTAATGTACACCTTAAAGAGTTTGGACCTAATAAATGTATTATTTTTGTCGTCCTATCCTTCATAAGAATTCTTAGTAACATATGGAATTTTCTTACACGTTTATTAGTTGATTCCTATGTTCACTTGTGAAACATTTGTTATACTTTCAACCTTTTCTGAATCAAATTATTTTTTGTGTTCAATTGTACTAATAAGCTTGGCTTTTCGGATGTTTCCCTTACAAATGATCACAATTTAAAACTACATTTGCAACTTATGTGATACTAAAAATGATTCTAATGAATAACATTTGAATATCAATCTACATTTCATTATGTTAATAAGGTTATCTAACATCTAATATTTGAATATTTAACTTCAATTTACTTAGTAAGTTTGAAATGACTCAAAAAATTCAATTCAATTATAACTCCCTAAATGTTATTATTACCTATTTTAAAAGTTACTTACTAGATAAAAAACCAAATATGAAGCCCAAGGAAAGGATATTGTTGAAGTAGGGTTCATAATAATCTTGAATTGACTATTTCATATTTATTAAAAAATGAAACAACATGTCCAATAGTTGGTCTTTGAGGATAGGATAATGGGCACTAGTTTACATGTAATTAAGGATTGGTGAAAAGATTTGAATAAAACCTTATTTAGTAAAAATAGATAAGTTGCCTTTAAGGATAATCATTAATGAAGAATGGTGGGGAACCTTGTTGGTTTTTCATTCCCTCTTGTGGTACTATTGGGAATGAAAAAAAAATTTGCGAGGAAAGATGTATTCAAATAATTGGAAATGATTTTTAAATCAACCATTTAAATAATAAATTTCATGAACAATTTATGATCCAATATAATGTCAAAAATATATATATATATATATATATATAATTTGAATTTTCACATGAATTCATTATTTTACAATATATAAACCATTAATTATGTATAATTCTTGACAATCAATTCAGTTGATTAAAAAACCTTTAATTTTTTTTTAAGCAGATAAAAATAACAAAATGAAATTTTTGAAATAGGATTGATGTACAAATATTTTAGTGTATATTAAAACATAAATTTCCATCATCAATTCAAAGTTATTTTAGGTGAAATAAATCACAATTACAAAATTTATAGTATTTGGAATGCCTCGTTGTTTTCTAACTTTAATTGCAAATGAAATGACATCATCAAAGTGTTATGAATTATGATATACAACATATTATCAAACAAATATATACAAAAATTTCACAAAAATTTTGTCTTATAAAATGTGCAACATTGTTTCATACCCACATTGGTATGTTTATGCATAATAATATATATTTTTAAAAATACAAAATCATACACTTAATTATGAACAACTTAAAATATTTGAAAATATACTAAAAAAATGTATTAGAAGGAACACTTGGAATTGGCAAAAATTTATTATATAAAATATTTTATACAATATTTTCAAATGTAAAACAAAAATGTACATTTGGTTGCAATGAATAGTTTTACAATAATCCCAACATGCTTGTATTACACGTGTCCACAATTTAGAATATTAATGCATGGTTATCTTCTTATTATATTACAAACATTGAAACATGCACATGTTATTATCATTGATGAAATATCAATGATGATTACTATTATGTTACATGCAATAAAACAATGTTCAAAACAAACTCATAAGAAATCAAAACCATTTGTAAATATGTTATTATTATTAGTAGGAGATATTACATAATTACCTTTTATATGTATACATTTTAAAAAAAAAGATGAAATGTACTATAATTTTAATCAAATTTCAATGGCTCCATGTTAGTCAATAACAATTTATTAGAATGTACTTATATGAAAATGTTATAGATTGATTTTTTTACAGTATTCAAATGCCATATGTGTTAAACAACCTACACAAATTGAAATAGATGATGCACTTTCATATTAATATATCTATATAAAACAACATTAAACCCAACCTAACATGTTGGCACCCCAAATCAAATTCAATGGAAAAAGGCTAGTATGACTTTCATTTACACACCAATAAATTTGAACCCAAAACCTTTTTGATATTCAAGAGTCTCAAACAAAGGTTATATCACTAAGCCATCACCCTTAAGTTTATATTATTATGTTTCAAAAGATCAAATGTAATCTCATGGTGATTGTAACACTGTGATCTTACATTGACATAAAAGAATGTCGATGAATATAATGATTTTTTGATACATGAAATATTTAAAGGTCATGAAACGTTTTATGTAATAATGGAAACTAATGTATGGGTATTCAAATGTAAGAAATTGATTAAATGATTCAAAATTCAATCATTTAAAATGTGTTGTTATTAGAAAAAAAATGATGATCACAAGAAATATTAACATTTCCAAAGGTGTTATAAATCATGAACTATTGATATAATCACATCTTTTACATTTAACAATGAAAAAATGGTAACAAATATTACAATAAAACTATAAACAAAAATCTATGTATAATAATAAACAAATGGACATTACAACATAAATATAATTATGAAACATATAATTATAAAATATCAATTCCAATTATATTACCATATATGTTATTATTGGTCACAAAATGGAAGGTGTAACAATTACATCAAAAGTTTTCATGCATATTAAACAATTGTTTAATCTAGGCTTAACATATGTTATATTATGAAATGTTACAAATCATACAAAATTTAATGATTCAAAACACTTTGAATCCATCAAATTTTTAATCTATATAGGTGCAAATAAGGTAAAGAGGACAGTTCATTGTTCAGTGTCAAAACAATTACAAATACCATGATTTTTTTTAATGTATTGAAAATATAAATTTTTATTTTGTACAATAATTAGCATGATTATAACATTTCATTTTATATTTAAAATGTTGAAAATCCCCATCTTGAAATTAGATGAAGTAGAATTTTTAAAAATGTTTTTACTTGCACAAAATGTCCCATCTTACAAAACAGGCTACATGTAGATGAAATATTGATCTTTTAAAATTTCAAGTTGATGGGACCTTAAAAGATATTTGTGTATTGGCAAATTATGCATGTTATAATCATAATATATCAAATTGTTAATATGAAGTCTAAGGTTTGAACACCATATTGATCCAATTAGTTTCAAAAATACTTTCAACCAATTTTTATGATAGCAAAGTTGTTCAAACTTTTTATCTAACTTCCCATAAACCAAATGTAATGACCTATGTTTTCATATTTTTACTTCAAAATATTTTGAATTTATTTTGTTATGTCCATATAAATTCATTTTAAAATTAGATTTTAAGTGGACTATTTTATTTTATTTTGTCTATTTTACCCTATGGACACCCATACATGAATTAAAATATTAAAATATATATTTAATAAAAATTGTGTATATTGATGTAACAAAGTTTTACAACCAAAAACTACCTTTGATAGTTATTTAATTTGTATTATTTGCATTATTTTGACTTTGCATTTATGTTCATGTTTAGATAACTATTTCAACTAATTTTTTTTAACCCATTTGAACATAAGTCCTTGGTAAAAAAAGTAACAAAGTTAACATAACATAATACCTTTTTAGGAAATAAACGAAAATGTTGCATGAAATCTTTCTTTTGTGATATTTGAAATTGTAAAAGAGAACACCATCATCCCACATGTGTTTCAAAAAAAAATCTTTGATTTCCTTTAGCAAATTGATCCAATTTTACATATAAAACTTGTTGTGAAAATTTATTATAAATTTGGAACAAACAAAAATCATAGCCTCCAAGATGTTCAAATCTTTTGCAAAATCTACACATTTTTCAAAATTTTATGAAGTAAAAAATTAAACATAATACAAATCCACATGTTGACCAAAAAAATTTAAGGATTGAGAGCAACTTGTAACTACCCTAAATGGGTCCAATGTGTAAAAAAACATAATGAAAAGAAACATGGGAAGAAAGAACATTACCTTCTTTTTTGATTGGTT
>Ga0116228_10005587_pt1 | contig 11207 bp, 6 predicted proteins | sample S1TSphfallax_2_FD_89694 | JGI IMG/M metagenome (GOLD analysis project Ga0116228, IMG submission 89694) | Host-associated microbial communities from peat moss isolated from Minnesota, USA - S1T2_Fc - Sphagnum fallax MG | ecosystem: Host-associated > Plants > Peat moss > Unclassified | place: USA... | reverse complement strand
GGCGGATGTGATGGTGGGCCAGGGGCGCGGTGGCCGGATAGTCAACATCGCCAGCCAGGCCGCAAAATCCGGTTTTGCCCATGCGCAGGCCTATACCGCTTCCAAGCATGGGCTGGTCGGTCTTGTGCGCTCCGCGGCCATTGATCTGGGGCCGTACGGCATTACGGTCAACAATATCTGTCCGAACCATGTAACGACCGGACTGGGCGCCTGGCAGAACGAGTATTTTGCGGAAGTTACGGGGCATGGTTCCGTGGAGAGTTACCTTGCGGCAATGCGCGCGCGTATCCCGATGGGCCGCACGGGCCTGCCTGCTGACACGGCGGCAGCGGTGGCGTTTCTATGCTCCGATGATGCGGCCTATATCACGGCGGAGTCGATGAATGTCTCGGGCGGAGAGGAGCCGCATTAGGGGGCTGTCAAAGGGTGACGGCCCGCCTAACATGGTATGGCTGTCGGTAAATTCCTGCATAGAAGATACTAATCGTTCCGCGTTATTAACTACGTTGCGTCATCAGCCTCGTGTTAAGAAGGTTTCATCTCCACCAGCGCGCGCACCACCGTGGCCGGGTCGGGCAGGCCGGTTGCCGGGAGTTTTTGCGCGGTCTGGAATTTCATGAGTGCGGCTTGCGTCTTGGGCCCAAAGGTTCCGTTCGCCTGGCTCGCTGGCAGGTAAGCCTCGGCGACCAAGAACCATTGAAGCTTGTCCAATGTCTCTTTGCGCAGCACGGTTGAAAGCTTGCCCACTTTTACGGTCACTTCGGGCGAGGCTGTGGCGAGTTTCGCCTTTTCCAAGCTCTGCAGCACTGCAAATGCGACCGTTTCAACCGGCAGGGTTGGGTGCTGGCTGCACACGCCGGCCACCATGTTCACCAGCGCATATTGGTCCTGCACCGGCGTTGCGTCATAGGTTACATCCTGTATGCGGTTCAGCGCCGTCACGTAGCCCAGCAGCCAGGAGGCCAGTAACCCGCGCATCGCCGGCGCATCCTTTGGCGGTGTCGCGTTCAGCCCTGAGCAGGTCAGGGCGCCAACCCCGTGCACGGCAAAGGCATGGCCGGCATCCGCCGCCGCGGCCCGGCCCGTTGTCAGCGAAAACGTGCACGCGGCCGCAAATGCCGCGCCCAGCAAAAGTGATTTTTTCATCTTCAGGTCCTTCTCCTTTGTTTAAAAACCAAAACCTCAAACGAAAAGGGAGAGCCACCGGCCCTCCCCTTCCATCTTCGCCCAAATCTCAGTGGGCGATGCTGTTCGACGCCGCGTTGCCAACCGCGCTGGCGACGATGCTGTTATTGCCAACCGTGACCCCGACGTTGCTGACACCCGGCGTTTCATTATAGGAGCCGATCCCTGTGTTAAACACGCCGGCGGCTACCGCACCCGTATTCGTCTGGGTATTCTGCAACGCCGCGGTTGCGTTGCCGGCGTTCAGCGTTGCGACAGTCATGCTGTTCGTCGCGCTGTTCCCGAAGGCTTTCGCATCGACCACATTATAGGAGACCGTGACGGTCGTGTTCGAAACTGGCTCGTCGGCCGAGCCGCCGTCCAGGCCAGAGTACACCTCGCCTATTGCCTGCCCGGACACGTTGGCAGTGTTCGACTGCGCGTTCAGCACTGCGTATGTCGCGCCCGCCTCACCGTCATTTGCCGTCGCTTCGGTTTGCGTGCCGTATGTCGCGCCCGTGTCAGCGTTCAAGGCATTGGTCGCCTGGTTCCCAACACCCTGCACCTGCAAGCTGTTATTGCTTACATTGATGGCCGAAGCGCTTGCCGCCGGATTGCCTGGATCGGTGTTGCCGGACAGTCCGAAGCCCACAGTGGCGGCGCCCGACGCGCTGACCGTCGTGCTGCTGGCTTGCTGGTTCAGCAGCGCTCCGGTCGCGGTGCTGTTGGTGGCGGACATATCCAGCGTGTTGTTCGCTGTGTTCGCCTCTGCATCGGCCGAGGTGAGGTTGCCGGTGATATCCACGGCGCTACTCACCAGCCCGGAAGTCGAGACCGTCTGATCATCCGCGTTGAGAATCTGCGTCACGTCGGTCGCCGTCACAGTATTTCCCTGCGCCAGCTGCGCATTCGTCAGCTGGTAGTCAGCTTGGGTAAAGTCGCCGTCGATCGTTGAAGCACCGCCATTCCCGGGCGAGTGATTCGACGTATCAAGCGTTGTGGCTGCGATCGAAACCAGGTTTGTGGCGTTATTCAGGACCGCGAGGGATTCACTCGTATTGTTATCCATCGTCAGGGTCGAGTTGCTGATCGCCCCTGGGGCCGTCACCAGGAACCCGGCATCGCCGGACCCAAACTCTCCCGATGTCGCCGTGACACTTTCATCGCCATACTGGTAGGAGGTCAGCGCCATGGTCGGCGGCGTGCCGGATGTATCATTCGCCGCCAGGGTGAGCGTATTGCTCGCCAGATCCGCCTCCGCCTTCGTCATCTGCGTGTTGCTCGAAACGGAAAGCGACGAGTCGTTGAATGCCGAGCTATTGGTGGGGTTGATACCCACCTCGCCATAGCCGGTGGCCGAGACCGGCGAAGCGTCCGATTGCAGATTACTCAGCACATAATCCGCTGAAGTCTCGGCATCGTAGCCATCAATAGAAGTGGATGCGCCAGTGGTAAGGCCCGACCCGCCATTGACCGTATTTGCGGCGATGTTCTGCGTGTTCACGGCATTGTTGGCCAGTGCCGTCGCATCAAACGCGTTGTTTGAGACATCCAGCGTGCTGGCGGTAACATTGCCGCCAACCGTGATCAGTACATCTGGCGAGGGCGGAACATAGGGCGTTCCGGGGGTGCCGTCGTTGAGCGTAACCGACCCAACCGGAAGATTTGATTCGCCACCTAAGCCTGAGTTGTAAATATTGCCGTCGCTGGTTCCAAACAGGTCGGTGGAGGAAAGCGTGTAAGTTCCGGCCGCGAGCGTGAAACTGGTTCCGCTTTCGGTCGCGCTGCCGCCGGTGAACAGAGCCTCGAATTCAGTCCGTTGTGTTGACGACAAAGTGGAGAGATTGAAGACCAGCGGTTGTCCCTCGATCTGAAGTGTTGTTCCGCTGTTGGAAAGTACGCCGATGTCCTCACTTGGGCTTGCATTCGCCGTTACCGCCGGCAGCACCGTGGGCGGTGTCCCAGCGGTCGCCAGCGTCCCCGGCGAGCCCAGCGTCACATTGTCAGAACCATCCGCGTATTGCACGCTCTGCAAGGCGGAGGATGTATCCAGCAGGTCGACCGGGCTGCTCGTGCCGCCAAAGCCCAGGCTGTTCGTCGCGTTATTTTCGTAGCCATTCGCCTGGAAGGCATTTCCGTCCGCCGTCAGGGTGGAAATATCCACCGCGCCGCCGATGGAAACCAACGCGTCGGATTGCGGTTGCGCAACCCTCACAGCGCTCCCATCATATTGCACGTTCTGCACGGAGAAGGCGGCACTCGCGGTGTCCGTTCCTGCATCGTAGGTATACCCTTCAACGGCCGGCAACGCAGTTGACGCGGTGTCGGCGATGTTCCCGCCAGAGGTGGCGAGGCTGTTGACCGCGTCGTTCGCCTCAACCTGGGTGAGCGCCGTATTGTTGGTGACCCCAATTGTCGAGTCCGTAACGGCTCCTGTGCCATCCACCTGGCTGATGAAGGTATCATAGCCATCGTCGGTAGGCTGGGAGAGCGAAGCCTCGTACGTCGTATTGCCGGTCTGGATATTCGTGACATCCGCGAGCGGCGTGTAAGCGCCAATCGAAAGATTCCCCGCCGACACCGATCCGCTATTATCCGCCTGATTGCCGTAGGCGGCGGCCAGGACGGCATTGCCCGCCGTGCTTTCGGTCACGTTCGTCACTGTCGGATTGGTTGTACCATTGCCGATATAAGCGCCCACATCGGCGCCAAACACGGTTGATGAGATGGTATTTTCGGCGCTCTGGTCGTTGAGCAGCGCATAGGCCGCACCCACCGCGTATTGTGAGCCTGCGCTCAGCGATGTGTCATAAGGCACGTCGAGGCCATCGATAACGGACCCGTTCACCGCATAGTCACTCAACCCCATATCCGCCGGCGTCAGCGAGCCGGCCGAGGCGGAGAGCTGGTTCGTCGCCTGGTTGCCGTAGGCTAGGGCGCGCAGAATATTCGGGTTGGACCCGCCAACCGCCCCGGTCCCGACAACGACACTGGTATTGCTGACATTGCCGCCATCATTGCCGTCTTCCTCTGGAACGTCGACGGGGGTGCTGTTAAGAGCCGCGTAAACATTGGCATATTGCTGTATTGCCTGGGCGCCGGTGCCGTTCGCCTGCACGTTCAGCAGCCCCGCCGTATCCTGCATGACCGTGCTCGCGGCGGCGGAAAGCACATTCAGCGCCTCGTTGCCGATCGCGAGTGCCTCGTTCGTCGGTGCGTTATTCGCCGGACCGCTGATCGTGAAGGTTGAGCCGCTGATCGTGCCGCCGGCAGAATTGGCATCAAGAACCGTCTGCGCATAATAGCTGTTCGCGTAGGCCGAGGCGCCCAGGTCATACTGCGCGTTGCCGAGCGCCAGGTCGGCGATTGCCTGTCCGCCCAATGTATCGGAAAGCTGGGCCGCCAGGCCGAGCGTGCCGCTGACGGTGTTGGCTAGGGTACCGCCCGTTGCGTCCAGCGTGTTGCTGGCATAATTATCCGTCGCCTCCGCGGCCAGGCTGGTGCCGCTTAGCAGCGCCGAATTGCCGGTGATCCCGCCCGGGCCGCTCTCCTCCGATATGGCGACAACGCCACCTTCCCCGTCGTCGTCGACGGGAGCCGTGAGGGACGCGTCGGCGCCGGCACTGAACTGGAGCTGGGTGTTTGCCAGCCCGACCGAACCGGAAATGCCCTGGCTGCCATCCGCGCTGATGCTGTTGGTGGCGCTGTTCGCCGTGGCAATGGCGGAAAGGGCCGGGTTGGTGATGACAAGGCTGTTATTGCTCAGCGTATTGCCGCTGACATAGGCCGCAATATCGACGGCGGCGACATAGGCGTTGGCAAAGCCGCCTTCGACTGCAAGCTGCTGATTGCTCAGGGACAGCCCGGCGCTGGCTGTCTGCGCGGCATCCAGGCCAAAGCTGCCGGACAGGGTTGCCGGCGCCACCGCGGCGCCCTGCGGGCCGGCATTAATCGTGCTCGCCGCCAATGAAACCGTATTGGTGACAAGGTTGATCCCGGCATTGGACGTGATCTGGTCGCCGGCCAGGTTCAGCGAGGAGTTCGTCAGGCTCAGCGCCTCACTATAGCCGGCGGAGATCCGGATATCGCCATATTCCGTAACTGCCGGCGATTCGGTCTGGCCGGCCTGCTGGCTGGTTAAGGCGGCAAGCCCGCTGATCAGATCAATTCCCGCCGCCGAAGCCGTATCAATGACATTGGACGCATTATTGCCCATCGCGTTCGAGCTTGCGGTATCATTCGAAACCTGGGCTGTGCTGCCTGCCAAATTCTGAAGACCGGTATAAATGCCAAAATATTTGGTCGTACTCAGCGGGCTCGGCCCGCCTTCGTATTGCTGGTTGGACAGCGCCAGGTCAGCGCCGGTCCCAAGCTCGCCCGAGCCGCTGATTGTGTTGACGGAATCGCCAGCGCTGGTGGCCCCGGCCAGATTGATGCCAAGCGAAATTTCATTGCCCGGCGCGCCCGCCGCACCCACCGCGCTGTTATTGGTCGCCGATGAGGAAATTACATTATTGTCGACCGTGACCACGCCATCCGTAAGCGTAATGGGCGGTTCGTCATCGCCGCCGTAAATCTCTGTGCCAACGGAATTGAAAGTGGTAAATGCCCCAACGCCGGATATCGTGCCGCCATCGTAAAGGCCCCCGGTGCTTGCCTGCTGGTTAGAAATAACCAGCGAGCCGTCGAGCGTCGGCGCGCCGGTCACAGTGCCGGAAGTCAGCGCCACGCCAATATCATTGACCGCTGAGTTGCCGAGGTAGTCCGAGGAGATCGCATTGCGGCTATCCGTGGTTGCGAGCGCCAGGCTCTGGGCATCCTCGCCACTGGCATCAACGTACAGGGAGATTTCATTGCCCCCCACGGTCGCAAATGAGCCCACGCCGCCATAGAGCGCCGTGTTCGTCTGGCTGGTGGCCACAACCACATTGCCGGTGGCGTCCGCGCTGGTGGTGTTCATCGTCACGCCGCCAGGTTCGGGCGTATCGTAATTGATCGGCACGACACCGGTAACCGAAGAATCGGCGGCATTTCCGCTAACCTGCGCCGTAATCAGATTGTTTGAATCCGTTAGCGTATTGCCGCTCACCGCATTCGTCGTCTCATTGTTCAGCTCCGAGTCTATAACCGCGGCGTTAATCGTCGCCGGCGTATAAGAATCCTCTCCAAATTCATGATAAATATTCGCCTGATCCGCCAGAACCGCAATTCCCGTACTGTCATCATTTGATTCGTTCGTCCCGGTTCCGATCGTCGCGAGATCCACCGTGTTGGTTGTCTGCGCATTTCCTGTGGCATAGGCGGCCAGATCGTTTCCGGTTACCGTGGCGGTGCTCGGCAAAGCTCCAAAGCCGGTTGTGTTCTCCACCTTGCTGCCGCCAAAGGCGTCGTTCACCTGCGCCGAGATCGCGTTGCCGGTGTTTTGTTGATCTGAACCACTGGTAACGAATGCGCTGGAGCTGCTCTCCGACGGCACGGCATTGCTGAGAGCCTCCGCCGCGGTAACACGAGGATCTGCTTTGGCCGGCCGCGCCGTCAGCATTGCCGACATCGCAACCATGCTGATGCCGTAACCCAGCCGCGCGGCCCGGCGCAGCAGCGCGTTGTTACGTGAATTGCCCGTCTGTTTTGAAGTGTATTTCATTGTTTAACCGCCTTAAGAGAAAAGTTTAAAGAGTTGAACAACGTTTTGTTGCGATCTAAGCCTGATTCTGAAGCTTTGGTCATTGACTGACGAGAAGAACGGCGACCTTTTGATAACCGGATTCGTCCATTACGATCCCGGCCTGGGTTGGGTCTGGCTCCCAGATGGTGGTTACATGCATGATCCCGCGTATCTGCAGGGCGTGACTGACCGAGGCGATGCGGGCGTCCAATAGCTGTTTGCGCTTGCTGGTGGCCCAGTCCTCATTGGCGGGCGCAAGCAGCACCACCTGCACCACGCGCTGCCGCGCGCTTGCGGCGGCTTGGTCGAGCGATGAGTCATCGCCGCCATTCACATCCGTGGCGCCATAGTCGAATTTTATCTCGTTCTCATTCGCGGATGTATCCATCATACCGTTCTGTAACGGCGCCGCGCTTGCGGGCGCCGCGCCAGCGGTTTGTGCGTTCAGCGTACCTGCCGACGCGACGCGTGACGGCGCGTTAGGCGGTGTGGCACTGGCTGAATCCACCGTCGCCCCAGATGCATCCGGTGCGGTTGGCGCCATGGCAAACGGCTCCGTACGCACAACCGCCGGTGCCGCTGCCGCATCGGCTTTCAGGTAATCTTCCGCCGATTTATGCTCTATCCACCCGCTTGCCTGCGCGAGGCACGGCTCTGGCGGCAGATTTTCAGCCGACGCTACCAGCCGCAGCACCCCCTCCTCCAGCAATGTGCGCACGCCGAGCTGCAACGGCTCCTGGCTCTTATTGCCGATATTCAAATTATAAAGGCTGTTGCCGAAGAACTGAAAGATGTTGAACCCGACCTCATAGCCGGTAAACTGTTTCACCAGGCTTACGCTTTTCACAACCAGCAAGGTCCGCGTATCCACCAGCTCCAGGTCAATACCTACATCCTCATTATACACGCGGTCTTCCGGCCCGAGATTGTTCACCTGAAACTGAAAACCGCCGGATTGAACGTTGTAATTCAACTCGGTGATCCCGCCGGTGATGTAATATTGCGAAGCCACAACGCTGCCACCGTAATACGGAATCCAAGGCACGGCTTTGGCGCCCGGCCCCGTGCCGACTGTGTGCGTTGAGCCATCGCCCAATTCGCGCTGGTTCAAAAAGCTAAGCTCCATTTGTGCAACATCGGTGTTGAACCGGTCCGCGATGTTCACCGTGCCGCCCAGCTTGCCAAGGGCTGACATCACCATCAAGGACCCGCCTTGCGTGATCGCGTCACCTTCATTGATGTTGTACTGGCCGGTATAGTCTTTGATATCGTCAACCGCGATCGTCAGCTTCGGTTGATTCACCTGCTCGATCTGTTCAGCAAGGCAGGCAAGTGCCGCATTCATCGGCGTGAAATTCTCCCGCACCGGCGGCCCGACCACCAACGGCGCCTCCCCTGGCGCCACCTTGTCAAACTGTGTCAGCGCACCGCCGATGAACGGTTCGCATCCCGAAAGGCTCATCGCCGTCAAAGCTAACGCAAGAGCAGTCGGCAGCTTCGCAATTTTTTGCGAAATATAAGTATGGCGAGACATGATCAATCTTTCACCTAAAGCCGAATTAGTTGATGGAGCCGGTGCCGCTAACGCGGCAAGCGACATTTCCGGTTTGTGTGGAGTTCTGCGCCGCGGCGTTTGTTTGGGCGGAATTCAGCGCCTCCGAAATCGTGCCGCTTGCAGCGCTGCCAGTGGAATTTCCCGAAGCCGTGGAACCAACGGTGCCGCTATTGGCCGGGTCATTCACCAAACTCCCGGCCGCGGTCGTGCCACCCGCGCCATCCAACGCGTTCGTGCTCGTATTGCCCGTGGAATTGGCCAGCGCGCCGGAGGCCTGGGATGAATTCCCGCCTTCACTGTTTGAGCCCGCATTGCCCGTGGCCGTGGATTCCACCGTGCAATTGGTTTGATTCTCGATGGTCGTAGGATCGCTGTTGGTGGTGTTGTACATGGTCGGCGTTTTGGTAAATTCGCCGCCCCGCTCTTGCTCAACCATCCCGGCAATTGTGGCCATATTCGCCATGTCCGTCGGCGTCGCAAACTGCCAGGCGTCATCCTCGGCATAATTATCCGCTAATGCGGGCACCGCGCCCAAAGCCGGCGCCAATATTAACACAAGCGTTACAGCCGCACGCCCCGGACGAAGCTTCAAAAATCGCATGACAAACCCTGCCTCCCATCCAAGACCAGCTTCGATGATCCGGAATCGGCCAAATTCCCAATGCCCGCCTAAGACATTTTATCGCGGGCCCAGACTAGCTGGAGACCGTTAAAAACAACTTAAGCTGGCACAAATATCAGGAACTGCCTCAAATCCGTTTCGTGAGGCGCAGGTTTAGGGCGCAGATATTTACAAAAGATTTCTCATCGGAAATTATTTGCGCTTTAGTTGTGAAAAAGCGAGCTTTACAACAATCTAGGCGTGTTAACTTTGTCGTAACGGCTTCGGCCGTTACCAAACCGCCGGCAAGCGCCGCGGGCCGCGCAGCGTAATGGTCGGTTTCCACTCCACGCTCTGCATATCCACAAGCCGCAACGCGGGTAGCCGTGTGAGCAGGCGGGAGAGCGCAATCTCCCCTTCAATCCGCGCCAGCTGCGCGCCCAGGCAATGGTGAATGCCGCCGCCGAAACTAATCGCCCGCACACCCGGCCTGCCAATGTCCAAGGTCTCCGGGTCGCCGTCATACGCCGCCGGGTCGCGATTGGCGGCACCCAGCAGCGTGATCACATGTTCGCCTTTCGCAATTTGTTGTCCCAGCACGTCGCAGTCGCGCAGCGCCATCCGGCCGGTCAACTGCACCGGGCTGTCAAAGCGCAGCAGCTCCTCCACCGCGTTCGGAATCAGCCCTGGTTCCGCCTGCAAGCGTTGCAACTGTTCCGGGTTGCGGTGCAATGCCAGCAGGCCGTTGCCGATCAAATTCGTCGTCGTCTCATGTCCTGCCACGAAAAGCAGCCCGATATTCGCCAGCGCTTCATCATCCGTCAGCGCGTCATTTTCCTCCCGCGCCGCGAGCAACGCGCTGGTGAGGTCATCCCCTGGATTCTGTCTGCGATACGCAAACAGCGATCGAAAATAAGCCTGCGTGGCGAGCACCGCCTGGTTGGCCTGGTCAAGCTCGGCGCGGGAGAGCGGAATCGGGTCAAGAATCCGCCCGCGCACTTCGTTATCAACCATGAAGGGCGCGCGGTCGGTTTCCGGAATCCCCAGCATGTCGCAAATCACCGTCACCGGCAATTTCCTTGCGAAATCCGCCATGATATCCATGCCGCCCTGGTCTTGCACGGCGTCGATCAACCCATCCACAATCGCCGTCACGCGCGGCCGCAACGCCTCCATCCGGCGCGCGGTGAAAGCCTTGCTTACCAGCCCGCGCAACCTTGTATGCGCCGGCGGGTCGCGCAGCAGCATCATGCGTGACAGGCTGGCAATCGCCGGCTCTTTCGCCATTTCCGGCGTGATCCCCGCCGCATCCTCGCGGCCAAACTGGGCATCGCGCAGCACCGCTGTGCATCCGGCATGCGACGAGACAATCCACTGCCCGGCCGGCATCCGCCACACCGGCGCCATCTGCCGCAAAAACTTGTAGGCAGGGTAAGGGTTCGCCCGGAATACCGGGTTGCCGAAGTCGAACGTTTCCATGTTTTTGTGCCTCAGTTACACTCGTGAAGATAAAGAGGGAGCGGATGGCGCACAACATGGCAGAGCAACCTACACGCTGCGCCTGGGCGGCGGGCGATCCGGTGATGGCGGAATACCACGACCATGAATGGGGCGTTCCCTTGCGGGACAGCCGCGCCTTGTGGGAGTTGTTGATGCTGGAAGGCTTTCAGGCGGGGCTTTCCTGGCGCACCATTTTGCACCGCCGTCCCGCTTTTCGCGCCGCGTTTAACAATTTTGACCCTGAAAAAATCGCCCGCTTCTCGCAAAAAGATATTGCCCGCCTGCTGGCCAATCCCGGCATCATCCGCTCCCGTACGAAAATCGAATCCACCATCCACGGCGCCAAACTCTATGTCGGCATGCAGCAAGCGGGCGAGGATTTCGCTGCCTTCATCTGGTCACTCGCCGGCGGCGAAGTCATTGAAGGCGACGGCGTCACCACGCCAGCCAGCACGCCCCTCTCAACAAATATTTCGGCTGTCTTAAAAAAACGCGGCTTCAAATTCGTTGGCCCCGTCATCGTCCAGGCCTGGCTGCAAGCCGCCGGGATTATCAACGACCACGCAAAGACCTGCTTCCGGCGCTAAATATCCTTAATGCCGCGGCATACGGTTCCAGGCGTCCAGCGCCGCGATTTTGTAAGCCTCCGCCAGAGTCGGGTAGTTAAAAGTGTTCTCAATGAAATAATCCAGCGTGCCTTTCAAATTCAGCACCGCCTGGCC
>Ga0116228_10005586_pt1 | contig 11207 bp, 8 predicted proteins | sample S1TSphfallax_2_FD_89694 | JGI IMG/M metagenome (GOLD analysis project Ga0116228, IMG submission 89694) | Host-associated microbial communities from peat moss isolated from Minnesota, USA - S1T2_Fc - Sphagnum fallax MG | ecosystem: Host-associated > Plants > Peat moss > Unclassified | place: USA... | reverse complement strand
TGTATTGTGTCATTGTTGGAGCACAGCTTCACTTGCTCGACCCGTTGCTTCGTGGTTTCAGGATCCAGTGGTTTTTCTTTTTAATTCTGAAATTCTTTGTGAGTTGGGGGGGGGGGGGGGAGAGAGAGAGAAAGAAAAGGTACCTATTCTGCATGCTCGGAGGAAGAAGCGATCATGGAAAGCAGCAAGCTGAAAATTTGGAGTGATTTGAAGGGGAAGGTGGTCTTGGTTGCTAGTGCGGTGCAGGATTTGGGGTTTGCGTTATCTCTCAGCCTGGCTAAGCGCAACTGCAGGATTGTCCTGGCTGGTGACGCTGCGCAAACACGCTCCGTGTCCCAACAGATTAAATCAGCGCTTGCAATCAGCTCACATGGCACTGTCAGTGAGGTAAGCCTTATACCTCCGGTTTTTTTTTATTGCGTGAGTCTAGGCCGTCTCCATTTCTCCTGTGTTCCAGAATTCAAAGTTTTCAACAAAAAAACTCCTGTTTCTTTCTTTGAGAAAGGGGGCTCACGGAAAATTGTGCTCCAAAAGGAGAATGCAGAACCTGGTCATGGAGGAGAGAGAGAGTTCAGCTTTAGTCTCAGAAACTTATCAGAGCCTTTGGCTGTGCTCCTTGTTGCCAATGAAAATCTCACTGCATGTATGTTGGATGTCACAAATGCAGTAGCTGCTGTACTGCCAGGGTTTTCAGTCTTTGATGCTTTGGTTACACCACTTTGAAAACCAATTTCATTGGTCGAGGAGGCGGCAAAGGTAGCAGAAAGAGGTGGTGATCCACAGTATATATATTTTGTGAGTCATTTTCTTTGCATTTTCAATGCTGTTGATAGTCCTTGGTTTTTTTATCCTTGGATTGTAGGATGATCAGCTGGATATTGTGAGAGAAGTGGAGCTTGACTTGCACAGAGCTCAGGAGGCTGATGTTGATGCTGCTGTGAAGCAAGCATGGCATGCCTTTGGGAGAATTCATGTGCTTCTGACTTGTTCAACAGTTCCAGGTACAAGTGTAGCTGAGATGACTATGTAAAGATGTTGAAAATGCACAAAATTCTAAAGGCTGATAAACAGTGCACATCAGTGTTTGAGCAATTTCACCTTCAGCTTTTCTTTTGATTGCATGCAAATAAAACATACAGGCATTCTTGCAGGTTCAAGAAATACACCCATGGAGTACACTGAAGGAGAGTGGGATGAAACCATGGCCGTCAATCTCAGGACACCATGGCTCCTGACCAAGTCAATTGCAAGGCAAATGCAGCAAACAGGTCATGGGGGTTCCATCATATATGTCTCCTCCGTCACAGGTCTTGGCAGGGGCTATTTCCCAGGCGTCTCTGTTCATGGTGCTGCCCTGGCTGCATTGCACCAATTAGCAGTGGTTAGAACACTTCTATCCCCTCTCGATGCTGTAAAATTTGCATGTGCAGGGTTCAAACCCTTCACTTGAACCATCCAATCTGTGAAGCATGTTCTTGCCTGTCCCTGAAAATTCCTAAAGGGAAACGTAGAAGGTTGATTAAGGTGAGCTGCATCATGATGGGAGTGAGTCTTCCTGAAGGTGTTAGCCACCATGCATTTCCCTTTCCCCTCAGTCCTTTACTCCTGAAACTCATTGTTTGGTATCCCGTGGGTTGATGACCATAAGGGTAAAACAGCATGCAAAATACATTGAGGAGTCTTTCCCCCCTGTTCTTGCAGATGACTAGAATTGACAAAAACTGTTGGTGTGCAGTCACTTGCGATGGAGTTGGGGAAATACCAAATTTCTGTTATGGCGATTGCAAGAGGCTTGACAGAGTCTGATGCTCTGCCAACATTATTGACTTCAGAGCAAGCTGTAAAGATGGCAAGTAGAATAATTCCCTCTCAAAGATGGATGAATCCTGGAGAAGATTTAGAGGGTTTAGTCATCTTCCTTGCCAGTGATAGTGCAAAGTACAGTACAGGTAACATTTTTATAGTTGATGGAGGACAGACACTTCCTAGGCCTCGCATGCGCTCCTACATATAAAGGTGCTCACTTGCTGAAAAATATATTCAAAGAATAGTCACTCTGAGCAAATACCTAACCATTCATTGACTTGAAAGTAACCTTTCACCACATTGCTGCAGAATGGATGTGGTTTATTTTTGCAATTGTGACCAGCACTGCTTGTTTTCTTCTTGCTCTTCTCCAATTTCTTCCTCAAGATTACTGGCATGAACTACTTCATCAATCACCCCAACAGGACTGATACCACTCTGGTACATTGAGGTGCTAGACTCCCAGACCACAACAAAAATAAATTGAAAAATTGCAACATCTGACCCTAGTCCTTCTGCTGGAATGGTAAATTCATCACATTATGCTCAACAAAGTATAACTGTAACATCTTTGTTTTCTTGAAGAAAAGAGTAAAATTTGACTGGAACCAACTCAACACAAACAGCTTCAGGATTCCACTCCCAAATCCTGAATTAATAACTAGTTGCAAGGTTATTGGGGTTTTAGAGTGGAGGACCTCTGTTCCTTAACTGTGAAGTCAAGAACAACTGTGTCCTGAAACTTCACAGTATAGAGATTCAGGATCTTTGAAGCATTCTGATCATTATTATTCAAACTCTTATAGCCAGTAGTGCCACAGGTAGTAAAAAGCTCAACTCCCCATTTCACCATGTACAGGATACAACAATGCACCAAGTACAAAACACAGAGATTGAATGCCAGGTTCTTAGAAAATCACATCTTGCACAAAGGCACAATGGACATGCATTGCTCATGTCAGAAATTTGTTGTGGAAAGTGAAAGAAGACCAATTGCTTTCATTCCAAAGTTTTCTACCTAGTTGCAGCAGGCACCAGTTGTCATAAAATGAAATTCATGAACCACCTGCAACACCTCAGTGTTATAGACAAACAGCTCATGAATCTGCCAGTGATTAATCTGTGCTGACACTAACAGATTGATGCACCTAACAACCTGACATGAAATTACTGGAGAGCAGGGTTTAAGGGGACACCCACACAATAGATTGGGTTCCAGAAACTCCAATTGCTGGTCTATTTTGAAGGTTCAAAGTGAAAGTTTCAAGTGAAAGGGAAGAAGACCCCAAAATTCTCAACTGCATCAAGCATCACTTGTCAATGGGGAACCATTGCTTGGTGTATGTGGGCACCCACATCCTGAATTTGAGCTTTCCTCTACTATGAAATGGAAGAATCAAGTATTGTAACATGAATGAATGTAGTGACCCACCATCTGAACAGTGGAGCTTGTGTGAAATAAATCTAGTGCAAACTGAAAGAAACCTTCCACCAAAGTTTTTGACTTTCAAGAAAATGCACAAGAATGACACTATTGAGAGCTGAGGAGAAGGGTGCTCTGTCGACGGTGGCTTATGAACTGATTGTGGAATACAGGGAAATCATTAGCACGGATGGCCTCACGAATGGCCTGGAAGAAGCCCAAGTAGTGGTACATGTTGTGTCTGCACCCATATCCACAACATGTTCAGAACCCCTATTAAACAGGTAGAGATCATGAGGAAGAGTAACAGTCCAACAATGACTACAACTCTACACGATCCATAACATATACAAATAAGCAGAGAGGCCCCTTAAACAAGTTGCTCACTCATCTTACATGTCAAGCAGGGTTTGTGCCAGCATTTCATGAGTATTGAGTAAGTGGTGAATATAGGCACGTGAATGTTTGCGACATGTGTAGCACTTGCACCCATCCACCAATGGCGACTCATCCAATCTGGTCAATACACAAAAGAACATTCATGTCAGTTCAAAGAGGATCCACCAATTACCACAGCCTTCAAAACTTCGGAACAGACTATGCTTACAGTGACCTCATAACCATCTATACTGAGGAGTTTATCCATAAAATTCAAGTCAGCCTGAATAGACTTCAGAGATGACCCTGTAACAAAGTGATTGAGACTTCAGATCTGACAATATATCAGCAACATATTAGCAAAAATGAAAAAGAGGAAACACGAACCTAAGGAAACAGAGAAAACAAAGTTAAAAGATAAAACCAAATATTGAGGACCAGTTTTAACAACCACAACAGTAATAACACATGTTCAAGACACCATCAACAATACTATATATGCTATTGACCACCAACAGTTGTATTTCATTGACTTGAAATACACTAGTGGTGCACAACAGAAGTTAGGTTCCTAAACAAGCTGACCTTTCAAGTGAGGAGTTGTGTGCTGAAGATAAATCATAAGGTAATTGATGAAGCAAATATCAGCCTTCAAACCATAGTTTAATCATCAATGGATATCAAATGGATCATTCACTAAACTTACACAATATAGAAACATACATTGCAGTGTCTCACCTGAATGAAACAGACCGTAGACAGATTTTGGCCGAATCTGAGTCACTTTTTGACCACTCTTCAACTGCAAGATTTTTGTTGGCAAAGTCCCCAAGGATGTCCTCCATTGTGACAGGAAAGGTCATGGCATAGCCCCCCATTGTAAGCATGTGAGGATATCTGAGGGAAAGTTAAGGAAAATTACTTTAGACAAGGATTTCCTCTTGAGAACACTGTGATGGGTTACCCTGTACAGTGAAGCTGTCAGGTCTATTATGAATTCCTACAGGATTCTTTAGAGGAGAACATTTAACAATCTTCCAATTAATTTTTAGGATTCCAGAACAAATCTAGTTTGCCACACAGCAACAGAATCTGCACTGACAAACACAATAAAAACCAGAGTCATCCACCCAGTCGTCTGGAAACATTTCGCTTCTCATGTCAAATTGCCCTACAAAATTGAAGGATACGTGCTGTCAAACAAATCAACACCAGCAGCAACCGCCTGCAGCACCTCCTCTGAACAGATTCCCAGAAAAAACAGTCAGTACTTTTACTATCACAACCATAACTTGAAAAAACTGACCAGGATAGTACTACAGCATACAAAGCATAGCAGCTGCAATAGTGGAATTCAGCCCATATTTGCCATCAAACTAAAGTACACTATGAACTAAAGATGCACAAAACAGGACATCAGAGGCCAGTACCTGGCATTCCCAGGCCACTGACATGGCGAGGCTTCTCCATTGGTAAGCTTGCCTTTTACATCACCAGAGAGAATTTAATTGCCTCTTGTTTCTGGAAGAAAAAGGCTGATACAACAGTGACATAGAAGCAGGTGACTGATGAATGAACTCAGAAAAGAAAGAAGCATGCATGAGAGAAGTGAAGGTAGATCATATAACAAGGATAGAGAACTACAGTGACAGCTTCTAGAAGAGGGCCTCGGTCCTCTGCAGCTTCACCAAGACCAAAGCCACCCAAAGAAAAACCTGCAAAATCACATGCTCTGTCACTTACTGTTTATCTCGAAGTCATTGCTCACAGCCTCATCAGACGACTCATTCAGAAGAAATTCTGTTGATTTCAAGGGTTTGACAACTCATCCATACAGAATTAGCTAGTTGGGGTTCATGCACTAAAACAGAACTCAGTATGTGGCTTCACAGCTTGGCAAGTGATACAACAGTTCATGACAAGGAGCAATGTACCATGCTTAGATATTTTCGGAAATATTGGAAAGGAAGAATGAAACAGGCTTGTTCCCTTGTTGCTAATATTATGGAAGACAAAAAGTAAGTAGTGCACTACCTGCCACATTGCGAGTTGCCGTTTGCTGAGCAGAGTGTGTTCGCTGCTCAACACTGCTTCCTCCAACCACAACGCCCAGACACCCCATGTCCTGCTCTGCCCAGACTATGCATCACATCAGTTGGCTTCAATATTCCCAGAGTAGGTCATGATCCAAACCAACTTCATATTGGTTTGTTACAAAGTCATGTAACATGAAAGTCTCTGAAGGAGTAAAGCAAAGTAATATGACATACAGTTGATAGAGAAAGGCAGTGGTCCAGCCATTGCAAGGTGCGACCAACTGACATGCGGTTTCGCTTTTCTGACACCCATGCAGGAACCTCATCAGGTAAGCTAGCCCATAAATTCGGTTTGCATGCATTGATGACTTCCATGTACTTGACAGGCCCAACCTGCCACAGATTCACCCATATGAAAGAGTGAGTACTTAAACCAACAGCAAGACTCACAGAGCACAAACTTTACTATGTCCCACTTCTTTAAACCACTAAACTGTTGTGTAACTTGGGATGGTGGCACTGCAACACCTTCTAACCTTGAGAATCTCAACCAGTTCATCAGGTAAATCATTAGGAGAAGAAAAATTCTCATGTAATAATTGCCTTCAGAATCTGGTCTCTGAAGGAAATAAATCTCTCAAACGAGAAGATCTGCACCTGGCATCAATGGAGCTGGACAGAGGGGGAAAAGATCATCCTACAATTCGGCGACCAAAAGAGGTCTTGAAGGAGGCCCCAAGCTTGGTGGTCCCCTCTCCATCTGCTTCATCCATGATTGAGTCCCGCCCAACTGCGACCAATCCATGCTCAGGTAAACACAGCATCTTATGCAAGCCTCCCACCTCAGCAACCACCTCTGGAGGTGGACTGTCCAAACTGCAACCAGAGTGTTATGACCCATCTTCAGTCTCCAGCAGTTCTGAAGTTAGCAACACAACCACAAACAACTCCTTGCAACTAAATCCAAATACAAGACCAACATTCCTTTGGCAATTGACAAAAGTCTCAAATAACCAAGCAGCATTTCTAAATTCAAAATGCAACCATATGACATGATGCTAGAGGTATGTCTTCTAGTATCCCCAAGCCTGAACCTTTGAGGTACTCACAATATGTACCCTGATGGTGCAGATCGAGAAACCCTAAAAACCCCGACCCCTAGACCTTAAACCCAAGCAAATTACAACCGAAAATAGAACATGAGCAGCACCACCACCACGCTGAGGGATGGGGGAAGAGGGAAGAAGACTTACAAGTGAAGGGGGCTCACTTGCAACGCTAGGGCATCGGGATGAAGCTTGTGGAAGAGGTCGGGAGGTATGAAGGCAGGGAGTCCCTTCCGTGTGAGAAGAAGCAAGCAAGGCGTCTCCAGCTGCGGTCCTGTAGCGCCAAGATGAAGAGACCCCAACCTTGCCTGGGCACTCCACGCCCTCACCACAAACTCCATCGCCTTTCCGTCCCCCTTCTCTGTGCTCCAAAGGCACGTTCAAAAGAAACGAAGCCCTGCACCACGACGAGGGTTTAGGGTTTAAGGGAAATCATAAACCAGGTAACACCCCGGAGGCCACTGGAAAAACGAGAAATAGCCAAGTGGCCTTGAGCCGATTACTGGCAGTGGTTCTTTTTCTGGCTAAATTTTGCTATTTTTGACAAAGAAATTGGGAAATTTTTGGAATTTTCTTTTCTAGTGTAAAGTTGACTAATTTTTCTTTCTTTTTTTTTTTGGGTTAAATTTCCCCAAATTTTCCATGTTAAAAAAATGATGGAAAAAAAAAAAGACTACCAGGCATAGTTACTAAGTAACTAGTAGACCTCGTGCCGGTTACCTACTAGGCATAACCCGTGGCCTCAAGCCAGTTACCAAGCACAACCAACTATTGTGAAAATTGAGTTGATGTCATGCTAAGGCCCATTTTACATTAGGAGTCACGGCCAAGGTTGAACTCAAATCAAGCATTCCTATTGGTGCCATCACCGAAATAAGCTCATAGGGCTTTACAATAGGAGTCAAGGTTGAAAAAAAAAACAATTTTTTAATCTACCACTATATGGCCTTGACTTGGCCCCAAGGCAAAAAAGAAGAAGAAAAGGGAGACCTATCAACTTGGAAGGCCTATTTGCAACCTTTGAGGACAAGGTCATTGTAGTAAAATATCATTGTTTTGATGAAATTCAGACCTTAGGATCAAAGTTGTTGAATAGTTGCCCAAAAGTTGTCAAATCTTTCTCTTCTTGTTGTTTCATTTGTTTTTATAATGAGAACAACCATCATCATCAATTGCACTATAATGTTGATAAAATGCAAGTTGCTACAATGCCATGACTACAATAATAACATGTTGAATCACCATGAAAAACACAAGAATTACAAGAATCTTATATCTATGTTGATCCACAATGATTTGAGTTTTACAATTTAACTTGAAGAAGGAAGAAAAAATGAGAAGAAAAAACAATGTCAAGAATGAATGAAAGCATATGAGGGTTTGAAGCCTTGGTCTCTATTTTTTGGCCTTAATGAATTTTACAAATGAATTCATTGGGCCCAAACAAATAATATTTTATCAATAATTTGGGGCCAAAGAAAAAGTCAAGAAGCATTCAAATTTCTCATTATTGACCCCATGATTTTTTTGCCCTCACTTTTAGTCTAAAATGGGCTTAAGTCACCTAACATGGGAAGTTAGTTGAACAATCTATCAATCATTGTTTAATATTATTATTATTTTTCATTTTTGTCATTAATGATTCAATCTCTAAAAGGATGCAGGATGAATGTCAATTTCATCTTTTAAAAGAACAATTATAATATTTTCAAACAAAAATCAATATGATTATGAAAAATTAATGCCAATGGTATTTAAAGTTGTGAGTAGTGTAGGTCACTAATAAAAATGAAAGCATCTTGAATGAAAGTCACAAGTTACTGTTTATAGCACTTGACTTTATAACCAATCAAGTCATCAAGATTATCACAATATTCAATTATTTTCAATAAAGTATTTAAGAAGAACATTATGTTTTACAAGGTACCTAGGTGGAAGCTTGTGCTTTGGGAAAGCATTTTAAGAAATTGCCAAGTGTATTTGGAGAGCACCTTATATATGTTAAGATCCTTCCTCGGCAAAAGAAAAGAACTTTTGAAGGATTCAAAAAATAGCTATAACCTTCCACCATAATTCTGATGTTCGTTCCTTCTTCTAAGTAATCCAATCAATTAGACAAACAAAAATTGTCAACAAATGCAATAATCAAACAACATTCCAATTACCATAAACAACACCTTTAGAACTAAGCACAAAATCATAAGGTTGTTTTTTAAATGCAAATTACACACATATTCACAAAAATCAACTTGCATGTCCCAAATCATAAAAACCTCAACCATCATCAAGCAAGACTCATTCACAAACCTATTTCCTTGTTTGTGATTGACATTCCCCAACAAAAAAATAATCATCACCAAAACCTTTGGAAATTCTTATACTTGTCATCTTATGTTTCTCATCTCCAATTTTTATCAAACAACTAGTTATACAAAAGAAAAATGCAAATCTAGTCTTCATAATAGAATTACACTAAAACACATATCACTAAAATCATCTTGAAAAACACTTGGCTTCTACACACCAACATTCCACACAATTTTTCTATCAACTTAACTTTATTTTTTTCCCACCAACACCACCATCATCTTCCCCATTTTATTTGCATTTATGCCTTCATCTTCTCACCGTCATCACCACCCAAGGCATCTACAATAACATTCAAAAAAAAAACTCCAACAACACATAATCAATAGCATCCTCACATAAGCTTGTTGACATTCACCACCATTATTCATTTTTACCTACAAATTTCATAACACTGTAAAAACAAAAACACAACTATATTAACAATGCACCCAAAAAAACCATATTGATTTTCCTTGACTCATGAGATTTGTGATAAACCCTTCCATCCCTTGCGATGATCACCAACAAATTCTCAAAAGTTGATGTAACCTTCAAATCATTCCCCATTCACATTGTGTTCATTGAGCTCACATTTCACCTTGAACTCACTTATTTGAGTTTGCCCTAATCCCATCACAATTCCACATTTTCTTTTTTTTTGTGCAAATTAAAAATTGTGCCTTAGGCTTCCATTTTGTTGCAAATTGGGAATCAGCAAGTTCTTTGTCATGGACATGATTTGACAAACCTAAAGGTGCATCAAAGAAACCAAAACCATGGTTTTGGGAGCTTAGATTGATATCATGGTTTTGGGACCGAGACAAGTTGAAAATTTTAATATATTATTGAAAATTTCTTTTTGAGGGCTAATTTTTTTTCTTTGAAAACTTTCAATTTAAAAATACAATGAACATGTTATGATCTCTCCAAGTGGTAATTCATACATTAACAATTTGGGATTCCCACTTGGGAGCCTCAAGGAAAATATCATTTCAATGTAACCTCCGGAGGAAGTTGTGGAATATATTATAAGGTGGGGAATGATGACTCTTCCCAAGTCTAGGCCATGGTGGGTTTAATGTGTTTGAGTTTGCCCATGGTTTATCCATGTTCCATTTGGTTTCCAAAGGCATTTATTGCCTTATTTTATTAATTTATGTCATTTGACATGATTGAAAGCTCAACTTAAAAATTCATCATGGTTTTATCCACAATTCCCACATGACATTTTTTTGTTGATATGTGGAGCCAATGAGAACACCAAAAATTTCAAATCTTCCCCAACACATTATATTGGAAACTTTACATCATTGCCCTTCCCTTTTCTCCTTCCTCTCCCCTTTTCCTGGTCCTTTTTTAAACATTTTTTTTTTGTGTTAGTTCCAAATTATTGGCTAAAGTAATACCTTTCACCATCCACATGATACATGTTATTATTACCATTTGCCCATGCCCCCTACAATGGAAAAAAAGTTGGGTATCTTCAATGCATGTTGAGGCATTTCATTTGCTAGGTATAATTTTTGTTCATAACACATTTTGACTATTTTTAATAAGTTTCCAACAATTCTCTTCAATTGCCTACTCCATAATAATGTTCATTGCCATTTCTAAACTAGGCTAATGGCACTTGTGCGTGAATCACAACCCCATAATGTTGGTTAAATTAATTAGTTGTGGGTTATTCATCAAGTTCCATATTTGTTCTTGCAATGAATCATTTTGATTAATTCATCACAAAAAACTTTTGAAACTTTGGAAACTTCCCCTAAATAGAAATTTTCACTTTCAATGTATATAATTCAAGGTTAACTGATCTTCATAATTAACATGATATTAGTCTTCAACATTTTTTAAAAATATATTTTCTATTAGGGGAGAAATTGTGGAATGGTGATTGTTTCATTTGGTTTGTCTTATTTGGTAGGGTTTAAAATGACAAAGAAGTTTTATTGAACGATTTTAAATTCATGACATTATAACATATTAAATTAATTTTTAAAAATAACCTAAATCACCGACTGCACTTAAAGGCATCAAAACAAGGTTTTTTCTTTTTTTCTTCATCCATGCCTTTGTGGGAACATGTACATATATATATATATATAT
>Ga0116228_10005585_pt1 | contig 11208 bp, 9 predicted proteins | sample S1TSphfallax_2_FD_89694 | JGI IMG/M metagenome (GOLD analysis project Ga0116228, IMG submission 89694) | Host-associated microbial communities from peat moss isolated from Minnesota, USA - S1T2_Fc - Sphagnum fallax MG | ecosystem: Host-associated > Plants > Peat moss > Unclassified | place: USA... | reverse complement strand
TGAATTTTCAAGGTAGCAAAATTTCCATTAAAATAACATTTCAAAGACACAATTCAATTTCCACTACAAACGTACTAGTTGTATAGGTAGGTTCCTTTTTGTTTTCAATTTTGTGATACCAGAAAATTTGGTGATTTTTTCCCAAAAAAATTGCACAAATAGTTAAATATGCACGAGAAAAACCAAAAAAACCCCAAAAAAATTCCCTTTAAAAAAAAATCATTGGAACTTTATGATAAGTAAAATTCCCTAAGGCCAATGGAAGCGTTTTGGGGGAAAAAAGAAAGAAAAGAAAAGAAAATTAAATTCTCAAGGCCATGAAAATGTTTTGGGAAAAAAAAAAATAAAATTCCCAAGGCCACGAACACGTTTAGGGGGGGAATTTTTTTAGAATTTTTTTAAAAAATCCCAAGGCAGGCCCGGTTGCATTGCATGAATAGTTTTTAGGGAAAAAGAAAAAGGAAAACAGAAATTCCCAATTAAGGCCGGCCATGAACGACGCGTTTTGGGGAACAACAGAAAAGAAAGAAATCCCGGGGGCCATGAACGGGGTTTTGGGGAAAGAAACAAAAAAGAAAGGAAAAGAAAAATTCTCGGCGAATCTCTGATGACTAACGAAGTTTGTTAACTAACTGACTTGGCGAGAAACTCATTAAATTAAGTTAGTTAACCTACTTACGTTAAACGAGCACTTAACTAACTAACTTAACTGGAGTGTGCACTATTTGCGTGGTGGGTATCGTCTGGTCTCGTCCTCCGCTTGCTTTCGTCTTTCTTCATCTTCGTCGCTGCTTTTTCCGGAACGTTTTGCTGTCGTCGCGGATTTTGTGGCGCAGAGCGCTATCTCTTCGCGATCTTTCCGTGCGGAGACGCGCTCAGCATCCTCATCAGCCTGCCTTCTGATGAGCCTTTTTTTCTTGCTGGATTTGGATCTGTTTTGAGCTTAATACGTTTTGTGGTCTCATGAGGAATTAATTGCTTTCTTTCGGGATTTGATTTGGCTTTGAAGAAGCTTGTAGATATCATCTGCCTGTTTCCTCATGCATTGTGCTCTTGGTTTGTGTCTGAATATTCTTCTGCCGCCCAGACTTTGTCGTCGTCGGATGCTGCACAATTTTGCAAGCAGCAAGCGTCTTTGTTGTGATCTGTTGTGATCTGTGGCGGGGTACGGAAGTGGATGTAATTCCTCCAGCATTCTATTTGTCACGGACATTGCTCTTCGCATCTGTGCTTTCCCCGACTCTTTTGCTCTCTTGTCGTGTTCAAGAAGTTACGTGTGTGTTTCATTGCCACGCGGTTCGTTTTTCTTGAGGACTAGCAGCTGCCGGGCGCTCCTGGTTGCTCACAATCTCTGGGAGCCAACCGACAAGAGGAAGCTGCAGTCGTTCTAGAAGCAATAGAAACATCCACATGTTCTTGCAAGCTTCATTTGTCACCGAATTCTATTGCGTGTGTTTCTTGTTATGTCTTCTCCGATAGGTTGTGGATCAGGATTGGTTTTGAGGCTTTGGAATTGCATCGAGTTCCTGCGGTGATTTGTACGAAGTACGCTATAGCGGTAGCTGTTCCTCGGTTGTCCCCCCGAGTGCCGTGGAGCTCTATTACGCTTGTCTTGTACGGGAATCTCTGGAGAAATATTGCTCAAGAACCTGCTTTGGACATGCGCTCATGTTCTGCAATAGATGACGTTCCAAGCTGCACAGTGGACATCAGGTGACATTCTTTCTTCTGGAGGAGGCGATGATGTTATAAGGAGAAATTCAACGGCGCTGGAGGAGGCTCTCTAGTTGTTCATCTGCCGTTCTGCACGAGACTGAACAGGGCGGCTCTTGCATCGAGGCGCGAGGTTAGATATGTTCCGACCGGGGATCAGTGCGGGCTATGGTGTGAGGATGAGATCGGGGCTCGTCACACACAATAACAGCGCCGCGGAGGTCTGCAGCGTGCAGATCAAAGGGATGGAAGGAACGCCGCACCGGCAACACCGGCCCTTGAGCCTTGAACGAGCCTCTCAGCTCATGGACATGTCCATCACGGTGAAAGATCCGCCGCAGAGTGTGGTGTCTGGCGCTCCTCGCAAGCAGTGTGCCTCAATGTTAGCTTCCATGGCATCACTTTGTCCATCTAGCGGCCTGAAAGCAGCAAAGAGCAGCATATCCGTCACGAGGTCCGCGAGCCTGGAACGGGAGCCGGGGCTATCATCTGCTGCCAAGTCCGGCGGATCCGCGAGGCAGACGTTGACGATATCGGAGGGTGACTCTTCTGTCAAGCTGGTCTGCGGCGCTAAGGAGCTGCTGTTGGTGAGAAGCTCCTCAGGCGTTTCCATGGTGACAAGCGAAGCGGATTTCAAAGAGAAAGAGGAAGAGAAACTAGCTATGAATACAGAAGACGATAACCTAGAAGAGAGTGGAGATGATAATGGATGGAGCGAGTCCGAGGCTTCTGCCACGGAAGAAGACTCTGAGACCAGTAGCCATCCGGTAAGTAAGATCACTGACCTCTTTACCCATTCTCTATGCAAATCTTGTACTACCATTACTGATTGATAAGGATCACTGGACCCTGTTCCAAGTCCTTGAAGGGAGTCCAGATCTTTGAGATCATAGCAAGTCTTACACAATATCTATCACCTCACAGGCAGGTGTGTTTCCATCCTGCTGGTTGCTGACAAACTAGGTTTTTGCAACATTGACATAGCCCACTTTTTGTGTGCAACCCAGAATTTGCAGTTTTTGGGACCCCCATTTCTCTCTGACCCTAGAAAAGTGGGCTATGTCAATTCTGCAAAAATCCATGTCTCCAAATAGTACTCGTGGTTGCAAATAGTTCCAGAAGCTCTCTGTTCTTCTGTGGAATTGCAATGCTAGTGTCAGCTCAAACTTCCCACATTCCATCTTTGCTACTTTCCTTCATGGTGAGCATGCTTTTACTTGGGATTATGTCAGCAGAAGAAGAGGTTTTAGGCATTAGTCATGCGGGCATCTCCACAAGAAAAGGATGGATCAACAGTGTCAACAAGATGGTGATTTAATTCTCTTCACTACACTATGGAAGTGAATTGCCAATTTTGAAGGAAAAAATCCAGATTTTCAGGTTGTTGGCTCCTGCACATTTGTAGATGAATGTGACTTTCTGATGGAACCCCAGAGTTCTTCCTTCCCAACACCATTTGTCAGCAAGCTGGACAACAACTGTTCTGTGGTGGTTAACAACAGGATTCATTGGTACCAGGTCTCATGAAGCAAGACTGCTCAACCTTCAAGGGATGTCCACTTTGGTTCTGCATCATGGCAGCCTGAAATCATGAGTTAGGCCTGAAAAATTTCAGGCTATCACAGCTAATGACAGTTGACCACTTCACCCCCTGACATGCTTGTGGACAGACCAATTGACTCATGCTGGACAGAAATCACTTTGAGAGCTGATGTAATATACACCCAGGATGTATGTTCTTGATCTGGTTGTGTTAATGGCTTTGCATATTTCAGATGGCAAAGGAGCATGAGTCTGTAGCAACAACATGGACTGATGACAAGCACAGCTCATATTTAAATTCAATTGAGGCTACATTTGTGAGAAATTTGTACAAGCAGGGGTTCCATGCCATGGATGTGAATGGAAAATCAGGTCCTGCTGATGACTGTGAACATGATTGTGTGGAGTCTCGACCAAGAGGCCTCCATGGGTGCTGCACATCAGATCCTAGTGAGGTAGTCTGTCTTTTTCCTTTTAAGCATGTCTGCTAAGGCTGCAAGATGGCTTTTGAATAAGACACCATTTCTTGTATTTGAGTTCTCTCTAGAGACCCGTCACAATTTGAATTTACTGATTTTTTTTGTTTGATTCTTTTCAGTTCTTTGAATTGCTGCAAGGTGGTCATGAGAAAGCCTACTATCATCCTCAGAATCTGGACCCATCACTGTCTGTTCCCCCAGCTGTCCTTCATAATCCTTGGATACAGCATTTCAAGCAAAAGGTGACTAATGTGACAAGCACAGGGGTTCCTGTGGGATCCACTATGCCAGAAGCTACTCTCAACAACACAAAGGAGCTCTTGACGTCACTCACTCCAGAGGATACCAATGCAAGCAAAGGACAGAAACCAGTTGAAGAGATGGAGATGGATAGAGTGGCTGAAGCAGATGAGGCATGTGCAGAAGATGAGGGGCTTGAGTCCAAAGGGATGGATAATACAGCTGAAGATTCAGATATGAGACAAGGTTTACGAGTTTGGCAGAGTAGATTGCAAAGCCAGGGGCAGGTGTCAGCAAATGCTGTCTGCAGAAAGGACAACTCAATTTGGCTTGCAAAAAGACCTTCAGAGTATGAACATGGCAATGGTAAGTCTTTCTATCCCATGTTAAAATTCTAGAGACATGTTATTATGCCGCAGGCCTATTCGGAGATTTGTTGATTGGCCAGCGGCTCTGGAAAGTGAAAGAGAGGCTTGCAGTATGACAATGATGTGCTTTCCACTTTATTGATATCTTCTTGCCTTGGCAGCCAATGCATTCCACACCAAGAGGCATAAGTCAACCCAGCAAGACCTTGCATGGAAGGATTTGGAAATGTTGAATGAGTATGTGGCTGGTCAAGAGGCTCAAAATGAGTTTGCAGCAGCTCTTGTCACTACCAAGTCCGAGCTGCCTGATCAAGCTATGATTGATCACCAGCTCAAACCACTGAAGAGTCTCTCACAACCTACCTTGGATATATGTTCTTCAGAACTTGAGCCTCTGAACTCAGAAGAAAATAAACCCTTGGGTCAGGTAATTGAATCCATGCTTACTCAGATATTGTTTCTTTCAGGAATGTGATGACCAACTCACACCAGTGTCTGCTTTTCTATGCAAGGTGTGGCCAAAGGGTGAAGTGAGTGTTTTGTTTAGGTTACAACAAATGAATGTAGAGAAGATTGATATGTGGTATCTGGAATCAAATAGGAATTTGAAATATTTGTTGGAAGGGAGGAAGCGAGCATGCTGGTGGTGTATTAGAAACTGAAATGGTGTGCTCATCAGTTCTATAGACTGCTGTGTTGTGATGTTTTACTCTCTTTCAATTTGCTTATAGTCAAAGCCATGAATCTTGAACAGGTGTATTCTCTACTAGAACACATGGAGTGCAAGGGTGTCAAAGTTAATTCAGCAGCTTCAGGTGGAAAAGGTCTTGTGTGCTCCAATACTCTGTCCTCTTCCACAACTAGCCAGATGATTACTCCATCTCTGTCAGAAACCCTCCCAAATGCCATGGAAGGCCAATATGGGAAGCTGGAACTGAAAACAGAGCTTAATGGAGTAAATTACAAGACTCTACTGCTGGGAGAGAGCAATGATTATGTGCAGCTGCTGGATGAAAAGGTTGATGGCAGTGCTCACAGGATTAGCATGTCTACTAAACAGTCCCTGACTGGGAAGCATGATCAAGGATCTGTAGGAGAAGATGGTCAAGATGTGAATTTGCAAACACAACCGTGGTTGGAAGGGGCAGAGGCTACTGAGTGCAACCCACAGGTTTCTCCATTGCCACCATTGAGAGGAAGAACTTGGACATGGGGCACGCATGGGTTAAGGCGTCCTCTACACGAGCCATTGCAACCTCTAAACTCCAAAAGATAATATTCATCTAGAGCAAATGATAGCAGATGTAGTTAGCTGGGATGCAAGTGATGGTTTAGCAGCCTGTTCTCAGTCTCTTTGTATTGATATGGAACTGTAGTAGAGGCAATGTACATGACTGGGATGCAAGTGATGGTTTGGCACCCTATTCTCAGTCTCTTTGTATTGGTATGATGCTGTAGTAGAGGCTCACTCTTGTGGCTGTCAGATATTTAACTGACATTCCTCATGTCCTTTGAGAGCATAGCATCGTTGGTGGCCGATTGCCACAGTTACGGTGTAGTTCAGGGCAGAGAGCTGTATACAATTCTGGAAGCAAATTCACCTCCAGCTTGAAGACTGGGGGTAGAGCTTTGATAACCATTGAGAAGAGGTGCGGTCCAGTGCAACCTCCATTATTACAGTTTTCAAAGTCTGCCTTCATATACTTTGGGACAAATGACAGTCCTTGTCAAATTCAGGTACCACACTTGACACTGGACATTCTTACCCTTTAAAATACCTGGTGATTTCTGATTATTCTTGCAGGTGTGAATTCCACCTAGGGGGATTCAAGCTGCCACTTGAGCGAAAGTTGATTGGTATTTGCTCAAGTGAACAGCAGTAGATGTTTACAAACCTGTTTTAAAGAAACAGGCAGATCCTAAGTTTTGAATGAGAATGACCATGATGAACCCTGAGATAATATGATTTCCAATTCTTGACATGTGGATCTGTGACATCGAGTGTAACTTTCATTTCTAGTCAGTCATGATTTTACATTCCTGTGAGAATTGCTTGTAGTCACATGGCCAGGTGTAACATTGGACAATGCAGTGGGTTCATATACTCTTCTTCATGTGCACCTAGATTTATTTTTTGTTTGCTGTGTGCTAAATTTTGATCTCAATAAATTGATTGAATGCCATTGTACCTAATTTTTGCTTCAACATGTTTTTCTTGGTGATATCGGTTCAACAAATAATAAGAACTAATGATGATGAAACCTGTACAAACTTATGCCAAACAAGAATTCATTTTTTATGGAGTTCTTTTGGCAATGGAGAGATTATTTATCTATGGAGAGAAAATTGTTTTGAAATTTGTGATGATTTTAATTTTCATTGTCATAATTAGAACTAATTAAGACAAGCAATTAGAAAACTGAGTTATTTTGTTTGCTTGTAGATGACTACCAAGGTGACCTTTGTGAAAAAACATAATGAAGATCAAACCTTCAAGATAAATCTATTTGGGCCAAACAAGAATCGTGTGAAAGTTAGCAATGTTTTGGCGATATTCAAGGCAATTGTTGTCATCATGTTTGATGGTAACATGATGGAAGCAGATGACTTTGGATTAAGCATGGATTGCTTTGACTCTAGATCAAGGCATGTTATCACTCTCATTTCAACTTTGGATCTAGGTAACTTTCTTTTAATCAATTTATCATTCCTATTTTTGGTTCAAAGTTTGTCTTTGAATATTAAGTTTGCATAAACCCTGAAGTGACATACTTTGAACATGGTTATTCATTATAGATGACATCTTGAGGTTAGTTTCTATTGAATCAGTTTTAATAGAGAGAGCTTGTTTAGCTCCAAAACTTAGTTTTTTTTCAAATAATTTCTTATCAAAGTTAAGTGTAGATATTGATTAGGAATTACATTTGCAAAGTTGTAGAATATCAATTTGAAAAAAAGGATGTTGAAAAGTGTATCAAAGTTGATCACTTCATTACAAAGAAAAAGAAGCAAGATAAATGTACTACTGATGCACAATTCACAATGTATGATGGAGATTTTCAAGAAAAAGCTAAACACAATGTTTTTGGAAAGTGGTAGAGATTTCTTTAGGATTTGTCAACACCTCCAAAGGAAGGTGCACAACTGAAATTTGTGCATGGTGTGTTCATGGTTTAATGATACAAAAGATGAAGAAGTTAATGTTTTTTTGAATGCCAATTTATAAGAGCAAAAAAAGGTTATCCACGTTGTTAAACAATTTATATTAAAATCGTGAGCCAACATTGGTAGCCCTTCTATTCATGGAAAATGGCATCACCACATGTATGCATCAGAAGGTGGAAGACATCTATGAATGGTACAAAGAACATAAACACTACATCTCAAACAAAGTAGAAAAGGTGAAACTGACCGACATGTTGGTTTCTTTTGTTTTCTTTCCTTCCAAGTTTTACAATTTCCATTGTTAGGTGGGTTGTTTAGAATAGAGATCTAAACCATTTCTTCATGAAAATTTTCTCTTGGTTTGGGGATCCTGGAATTCTTTTCATGCATTTTGTGATATCATGTAGATTGCAAGTAATGGCACACATGAACCTCCAGGGCAAAGTTTTGTAAGTCATGCAAGGAAAGGAGCCATAATATGTGCCACAAATGCATCTAACAACAGACCCTTGCAATTAAGTGCAAGGATTTCAAAGGACAAGGCTAATATGGTAAGTTGGAAGAGTAATGTTTTTTTTATTTTTCTATTAATGGAATTTGCAAAAGCCCTTTGTTTGAAATAGATCAAATAGGTGTATAGATTATGGGCTACAAAAGGTTAAACTAATTGGAGATTTTAGGTCAACTTCTTTTCACACACTCCTTGTATCATGTAGACTACAAGCAATGTGTGTGACATACACAAACCTTTTCATGATCAACATCACCATCAGTACTCCAACTATGAGCAAGAGGTACCACACTTCCCACAACAAACAAAAGGACCTAGGCAACTTTTTGCAATTTGACAAGTACCTAGACCAAGAAAAGTTTCTGCAAGCCATGCAAACAAAGGAATTACAATTGTTGCCATAGGTCCACTTAGTAACAGAGCCTTACAATTAAGTGCATGGATTCCAAAACATAGTGCTCATATGGTGAGTTGGAAGCTTTTTTGGGGAGGGGGCGGGGGGGGATTTGGAAGAGCCTTTTAATGTTGGGGAAAAGTTAACTAAATTTCAAGATGTTAGGCTACATAAGAACATTAAAATGATTAGAGATTTTGAACTTCTTCTCACACACTCCTTGATGCCATGCATATTGCAATCATTGTGTGTGACACACAAGATCATTATGATGATCAACATCACAACCAACACCCTAGCCATGAGGAGGTAGGGCACTTCCTGCAATAAACAAAAGGATGTAGGCAATCATTTCCCAAAAAACTCATAGCTCCAAGGGTGCCTCTAGGGTAGATTTCTGCAAACCATGTGCACAAAAACAATTCTTGCCATGATGCAAGCAAAGAAGCTAACATTACTACCACAAGAACACATAGTAGCAAAGCCTTGCAATTAAGTGCAGGGATACCAAAATGCAAGGCTCATTTGGTGAGTTGAAAAAGTTTTTTTTTTTCTATTTTTCCTTGAAATATTATGGATTTGCAAAAGCCTCTTAATGTTCATGATAGATCAATTAGATCTCAAGATTCTAGGTTACAATAAAAGGTTAAACTACTTAAAGATTCTAGACTTCTTTTAAAACATTCCTAGTATCATACAAACTGTAACCATTGTGTGTGACACACAAGATCATTATGATGATCAACATCATGAATGTCACGATGGGCTCCAAGGATCAAGTTCTACATGGATACGTGCTCCATCACAAAAAGCTTTGTAAGTTAATTTGGATTTCTAAGGTAGATTTAGATTTCAGTTGTCTTTGTTTGTGTATTTTGTTTTCCAATATTGTAACTAATAGGTACCTATCAATATATAAAATATAATGTGATTGTAGGTTGTTGATTGAAGCAAAGCTAGAAAAAAAAAAAAAAAAAAAGTATTTGAAGAACTTCCAATGGGAGTGGCCACCACCCCAAACACAATGTTCCAAATAAAAACTCTACATTATATTTTGTTGTTTATGACTTGGTTATCCAATATGCTCCTCCAAGTTTAGGGTTTTGTTGAGCATTGGGTTTTTGGTTTATTTGAGGTATGTGTAATAATTTGACATGTCTCCTTTTGAAACTTATGCTTCAAGGAGTTTGTTTTGAAAACCGTTTAGTAAGTGCCAAGAAGACCATTGCAATGGTCACTATGGATTTGGACAATGTCCATGACATGGTATCAAATATTTCTAAGTTTGTTGCCACAATTTTTGCTGATTTGTTCAACCACAAAGGAAAAGAAGAAAACAATGGCAATACAAGAATGGAGCATTTGGACTGAGTGGTAGCCTAGGCATTAAAAGAGTTCAAAGTAGGAATAGTTGACTTACCTGCAATGGAGAAGGATAGAGTCCAAAATCTGTTCCTACAAAATGTCAAAAAGTTGTGAACAATTGAATAACAGCTTGAGGTATGTCATGATAATTGTAACATTGCAACCTTGTCAAATGTTCAAAATAGAACTTGCATCTAATAACCATTTTAAGTTTTGGGTGTAATCTTTGACAATGTTTTTTGGGTTGTCTTCTTGCACAACGTATTGCTTGTTATCAAGGTGAAGGTGTGTGATGCACTTCTATTGAAGGTAAAATTTGTTTCTTTTTGTGGCTTCAATGGGCTTTTAACTTTTGCTGATTGGGTACACAAGGTTATACTAAAGCTCATTTGAGATGTTCAGTTCTTATGACTTATAAAAGCTCTACTAATTTTTTTTGTCAAGCACTCAAAAGTCATTCTACACCTTATGTTAGGATGGTACAGAGTTTGAAGTACAACTATGAAGCACACAAAAAATCATAAATGATGTTCATGTTTTTCATTGTGAATTGAACCAAGTGCATCAAATTGGAACAATGATGTCCCTAGAGTATTGAGGCACTCAAAGCATTGGCTCTGCGTAGGAAACTACAATTCTCAACTGCCAATTGCACCCCTTGAGCCTTTTTTTTTAGCTTCAGCAGAGAATGAGATAAAAACAAGTAAACATGAATGTCCAAAATAACAATGTAATTTTGCAGGCATTTTGTTCCTGAAATCCACAGCAGCTGCAAATCCACAGACCCCCATACTTGCCTCTGATTTCTCCTCCCTTTCATTTTATTTTTCTCTTCTCCTTTCTACTTCTTGTTTGCAAGGTCTTGCATGGTTTGGTTTTCAATCATGTGAATTTCTCTGATCTGTGTTGTTCTTGTTGTTGCATTTCTGTGTGTTAATTTGTTGTTTTTGTTGTTGTTGAGTCCAGAATGCTTGTTGTTTTGGAAGGTCAGGCTCTGGTGGTTTCGGGAACCAGCAAGTGTGTGCTGCTGTTGCTGTTTCATTGGGATGTTGTCCCACATGAATACATCGTATCTGACGTATACAGGATGCCACATGAATATGAATGCTCTGGGGTTAGTGAGCAGCTATGACAGAAAAAGAAGAAGGGAAAATCATCAATGCTGGTGAGTTACCTTGCACTCTCCAGATGACATGCATGTTACTTCTTTTTAGATCTCTTGAGAATTGCAAGAGTGTGGATACTGTACTGTTGTGTATATTATGTACAGAAAGTGCAGAAGCTTTTCCCAAAGTTTTTTACCTGTAGCTTGGACACAGTTGGTTCAATTGAAATCAGGATGTGCTAGAGGACATGATATTCACAAACTTGACATGGGGTTTGAGCTATGTACATCTGCAACTGGGTGCTAAAATAGTTATAAGGTGCATG
>Ga0116228_10005583_pt1 | contig 11211 bp, 9 predicted proteins | sample S1TSphfallax_2_FD_89694 | JGI IMG/M metagenome (GOLD analysis project Ga0116228, IMG submission 89694) | Host-associated microbial communities from peat moss isolated from Minnesota, USA - S1T2_Fc - Sphagnum fallax MG | ecosystem: Host-associated > Plants > Peat moss > Unclassified | place: USA... | reverse complement strand
TCGGACTCACTTGGACACACCACACCCCGGGTTCGGGAGTATGCCACCACCATACTCCCTATAGTATACTCTGCGCCACATTTCGGGGGCTACATCCAAATGGCACAAATTCCCGGGACTCCCACGTTGGAGTCCCGAAATTGTCCCGAAATTGTCCCGAGTGGAGTCCCGGGACTTTGGGAGCTCATAACTCCCGCCTGCACGCTCGGATCGCGATGAGGTCTCAACCGAAGTTGTAGCCCTCGTCGAGATCTTTCCAACGGCGTATCGCACTCCCAATTCGGACTTCGGGAAGAGGTCGATTCTCGACGTTTAGTGGTTGGGAGTCAAACTGCCAGTTTGACTCCCGGCCCTTCTTTTGCCCATAACTTGGGCGATAGATGTCCAAATGCTCAAGGCAAGGGCATTTTCGATATCTACGCTTCAAGACCTTTCCAATGACACCAAGAACACCCCAATGCGAGGTGTTTTGGGTCCTTCTGTCGAGCTCTGAACCTTCGGGAATCCCGGAGGACTCCAAATCCCCAACTTTTCCAAGTGTTGGGCTTCACCCCCACACTTGGCCTAGTTAGGGTTGCGACATATTATTATTACCTAGGGGCCAAAATCGCTTAAGCTACTATACTCTATAATGATTCCAAACACAATATCCTTCTTGCCTTGGTAGGCAAAGCAAATAAAGAGATGCTCGGTTATGGTTAACATCAAATCTTTTTCTAGACCTCTCATGCCCATAATTTACATGTAGGAATTGGGGAAGATATGGCTTCAAAATGTACAAAGGGGCTATTCCTCAATCACAAAGGTTACCCTAAACCTTCCATGATCCATCTCCACATGTTGAATGTGTTGTAATGTAATGTGATACCTATTGTCAATGCTATTAATTAGTTGGAGGGGATTGTGTTTCAATTTTATTTTTTGGTGAGTCTTGGATGGGCCATTTTGATTGGCCTCGAACCCCCCCCCCAATACTCACGCTATGAACCCTCCCAAAATAGAAGATGATTTAGCCTTGAAAACTTCAAGTGGTGAAAAACTTAAGCTTCAAATGATTGCTAATTCGCTAACAAATATTGATCATCAAGTTTTTAAGGAAGATTTGACATTTACATTTTAAAAAAGTTTGCCACCATCTTTCCATACTTTGATGGGTTTTGTTTAGTTTTTGTATTTATGAATTGTTTATGGAGTTAGAATGTGGACAATTGTTGCAAGAAGAATTGTGGTCTAAGAAATATGTATTTAACCATGTTATAAAACAAACAAAATTAACCAATTATAAGGTGTTTTAGGGAAGTTCAAAATGGATGTAAATTTGAGGAAATTTAAGAATAAAAAAGTCAAGAATAATGGAACTTGCTATTGTTGTGACCATTAAAGGTCATTTAGTAAAAGAATATCACAAGATAAAACAAGATTGAAAAGAACAAGGTTAAATATTTTTAACATGTAGCTATAGTACGGAAGATTGCACTTCTTTGTGATCGATTTGTCTATTCCTATAATTGAGGAGGATATTTGGTTCATTGATTTTAAAACCTCATAACATTTCACCTTTCAAAAGGAAATATTTTCACCTATTGAAGAATTTGTTTTGGGTCACAAAATATATTTTGGAGATAACGATATTAATGATGTGTGTGTGAAAAACATTATTCTTTTCAAATTGTCAAATGGTTTTTTCAATTGCTTTGGAGATGTCTTGTATGTCTTGAAGTTAGCAAAAAAAGTTGTTATTGGTTAGTTAGGTAATAGAGCAAGGTTTTAAGCTAAAATTTGAAACTATTAATTATTAATCAAATTCTTTTGACTCAAATAATACAGTTAATTCTTTTTAAGAAGAAAGGTTATAAATGTTGGTTGGAACTACTCAATCCTTGATTGTCAATTGTAACACCAAATTCAAGAAGGCTAACCTATGGCATTAAATATTTGGACTTCTTTCTTTAGCATTGTGCATTATAACCATGGGCACAAATAACTTTGTTGAAAGCCTAGATTTCAATGGAAATCATGACTTGAAGTTTTCTTAGGGATGTGTATATAAACACCACCATACCCCATTTCCATTGAATTCATGCAATTTTTTTGTTTGAACTTGTGTGCACATACCTATGTGGTCCCATAAAAATGACATTTCATGGAAGGGCAAAACATAGTACGACTTTCATTGATTTTTTAAAAAGAAAACATTCATTTACACCACAAAGATTAAATTTGGTGTGCTTGATAGGTTCAAACAAATTTAAGCTCTAGTGGAAAATCATATTGGAAAGAATGTCAAGGCAATCATGTGTGATGGAGGTGGGAAATATAATTCCAAGAAATGTGTTTTGCAAATGTATTATAAAACAAACCATCACTTCATAATTTTGAAAGTTCATGTTTTGCAATAATTAAAATGATCGCAATTTAACTTTTAACAAACTATGAAATCCAGTGTGCATTCTCCTATGTTTTTGGTCAAAATATTGGTGAACCAACCTATAGATATCACTAGACATGTGATCAATTAAAAAATCCAAATCAAATCTTGAAATTTTGAATGTGAAATGGACATTCAATTATTATAATGAAACATTTTTTGGCAAATAATTTTTTTGAAACACAAATTTTGTATTGGGAGAATTTCAATGTCTTACTTTTATGCATCTCCTTTGTTATGGGAATGTTTGCTAGTTTTAATTTTTATAATAGCATAATTATGTCATATTTTTTGAGTCTACATGTAAAATTTGTATGTGACACAAAAACAATGTCGTTATTTCAAAAGTTCATCATGAGTTTGGATTGTCTCCTTAAGCTCACCCATATTTTTCAATATGCTTATCATTAAAGTCTATTGCAACATGGATAATTAAAAATTCACAATGTTAATGTTGAATATGAATTTACATTAAAGTTCATATACAATTTAAATAAATGACAATTGTGATAATCCAAACTATTCACCTAATTATGCTTTCAATCATAGTAGGAGGTAGGTAGGCAAGTAGGTAGATTAGAAGGTGGTATGTGGGAGGTAGATGATAAATTGTAAACAATGAACATATAGGATGTAAAATGGTAGGTAAGTAGGTTATAAGTAGGCCTAGGCTACCTACCTAACCTAGCTAGTAAGTAACTTGGCTTATTCATTATCGTAAGACATTTCACATTTGACTGAAACCCATTGGCCATCTTGATTAAGGATGTCAATATTATTTGTTTAGCTTGACTAAAAACCATTGGCCATTTTGACTAAGGTGATCATTTGTTTTGCATAACTTGATTAGATGTTTTATTTGACATATAATCAAATAGGTCATTTTAATTACATTGAATGGTTAAAAATACACATGTCATTTAAATATTAGGTCTTTAGTCAAAATGTACATGTTAATTAATCAAGATGGATTAATCATTAAACTTGAATTTTTTTTAAACCAATAATTATAGTAGTGAAATTTGGTACATGGCAACAAATTGTCCATGTTCATCATTTGCATGTCTTTGGTTGTGTTACATTTTATTCACGTGCCAAAGGAAACAAATACAAAGTTGGATTCCAAAATTGTCAAATGTATATTCACTAATTGTGACAACTTGAAATTAAGGGGTGCAAATTGTACAACTTTACAATTGAATATGTTATCATTAGTCATGATGTCATCTTTTATGAGTCCAACATTTTTAATGAGAAACAATTGTTTCACGTTTGGATTTTGGACTAAACTAAATGGTTTTAAATTTTAAAAACAAAGAGGGAGGATTAAAAAAATAATCAAAAAATGGAAAAGAATTTGATGTTGTTTGGAGACAATCAAGTAATCCTTCAACTATTTTTTCTATTAACACTAACAATCATTGTTCGCTTATATGAATGTTTTGGATAATGAAGATTCACTACAATGGAAAAATGCCATGGATTTTGAATTGTAGTACTTACAAGAAAACGAAATTCCAATGATCATTTTTCTTCCAAAGGTCACAAACCAATTAATTGTAAATGAATTTTCAAGATGAGGATAATGTTGATGGTTTTGTGGCAATGCATAAAACTCATTTGGCAACCAAATATTCTCAAAACTTGAAGGTATTGATTTCAATCAAACCTAATTCTCCCATGTTGAACAAATGGAATCAATTCAAACTATACTTACAATCACAAGGATTCAAATTTTGACATGCATCAAATGGATGTTAAAATTTCCTTTTATAATGGAGATTTATTTTATAAAATTCATACAAGAGCCATAAAGTTATGCAATCGATGATAATTTTTAATAGGATGATGTGGCATATTACAATTGGATAAAAAAAATGATACATTAAAAATCCATGATTTCTATAATGGTGATTTTTTTCCATAACATAACATACTATTATGGAAGCTATGGATAATTGTTGTACATGATTGTGTCATTTGAAAGGACTTCAAGACCTTTAAAATATTAATTTAAAATAATGAAACCAATGCTTTATGCTTGCTTTGAATAGTACATACCCATTAAATTCAATCCAAATTATTCCAAATGTTTCCATAATAGATTAGAAAGGGTATTGTGTAAAAATGCTCTAATGACTCATAACATTATTTTTAAAAACATTAAAACATGAAAATCCAAGCATTAGTTACACATGTTGTGGTCTTGTTGGGGTCTTTATATAGTTTGAAACATTGTTTTTGTGCATGGAACCATGTGCTTCAAACATATTTCTTGTTTGAGGAGTTTGGAAGGAACTTTGTTGACCATAATGTTTATTTCAAGAAAATTCATGGCAACTTCTTCTATGATCATTATTTTGTATGTTGATGATATCATTTGGCATCAAGTGTAATCTTTCAAAGAAATTTGAGACGATGGAATTAGGTGAAATTCATTATTGTTTGGGGATACAAGTGAATTGCATTTAACAAGACCAAACAATATACATATATATAACCAAAGTAAATGACCACATTGAAGGCATATAGATGCATTTTGGTATGATTGAAAAAGAATGAATAAAAATCCCTTTTATTTACCAATTGTAAACTTTAAAAAATATGGATCTTTATAGTAATGTAGATTATCTCACTTAATAATGTTAAATTGGAAGTCTCACATGTATGCAATGGTATGTACAATACCTAATATTATTTAGGGATTAGGGGTTGTGAACCAATATGGCTAATTGTGGGCAACCTCATTAGATTGCAATGAAACAAATATTTTATTATTGAAAAGCATAATTCATTTTGGTCTATGTTTTAAAGGAAATATTAAAGATACTTTTACATGTTAGCTACATTTTGAAAATCATGTCTACTATAGCTAGGGCTAATTGCATTTTGAAAAGGATGTTAACAATATATTTATATTTCAAGAATAAAATTTGGGCCAAGTGCAATTCAAAGGGAACATGTACCATAGTCAATAGGTGTGCTTCAAATGGGACATTTACTATACCCAAAGCTAGATGCAATCCAAAAGGAACATCTAATGTAACTAGGGTTTCAACAACAACATTATGAACTAAGTGCGTGTTGAAAAGGGCATCTATTATAACAAAGGTTAAGTGTGCTTTAAAAGCGGTGTCTACTAGACACAAGGAATGGACATGAACAATATGAGATGTGTGCAATATGAAATAAATGCCTACTATAACCTTCAATGGAAATTATGATACAATTTATAAAAACACATGACAAATATTTTTTTATTGTGATGTAAATTGAATTAGTAATATTTATGACTATTGATCCACATCAAGTTATGCTTTTTTACTAGGAAATGGAACTTTTAATTGGAACAAAAAAAAGTATATCTCTTTCACTACATTGTCAATATAAGTAAACTATATGACAACTTTTCAAACAACAAAACAAGCAACGTGGGTTTCATCGTTTTTTGAAATTATTGGTTAGTTATAGATGAAGCTCATTGTCATATGTAAAGACACTAAAAGTATTATATCTTTATCAAAGAACCCATGCTTTCATGCTCACACAAAACATATTAATACAAAGAATATGGTAATAAATATATTGACCAATGCACTTTTTGTCAACAAGCATGCACATTTTTCATGTTTAACGAATGTGTTCACATGTGTAGATTAATAACTTGTTGAATGGGAGTGTTGGATATCAAAATCTTATCAAGTTACTTAACTTTATTTTAAATATTTCTTATTCATGCACTTAAATTCTAGAACTACGAGATATATTAATTAAGGTTATGTAAAGCATTTCATTGCATGTGACGTTCATCTCAACTTTCATGAAGGTAACATCTACATGGGATGATGACCTTAATTTGCATGGAATCTTCACCTTGTTTTTAAGAGTAGGTTAGAATTTGAGGACACCATAAAATTTGTAGCAACTTTCTTGATTTTAAAGTTGGGTGGAAAACTTGTGATAAATATTGTACTTGCATGATATGTTTGCCAAAAATAATGCAAAAAGAAAAAAAGAAAAAAAGGGGAAAATGAAAATAAAAATGCAAAGTGTTGGAAATTCATATTTTAAAAAAAGTTGAAAATTCCAAGAAAAGAAACATCATTTTACCATGTTTTTTAGTAACGTTCAACTTTCTCACTTGACACATGACCAATGCTTTTTAAGGAAATGAATTGTGCATCTAAAATGGTTATCACCCATAGGAAGATGTAAAAAATTGGAGATCATGCTTGGGAATATTTAATTAAAATTGGTTACAAAACTAGATATGAAATATAAACATTTAATCATCCTTCTAGAATTTTCAATGCACATTCAAAACCAAACATAGAAATATGGCAACTTTTGAAAAAATGAGTTTTTTTTTAATTCCAAAAAATAAAACCAATTTTTATTATCTTAATTTTTGACAAGAAAAATCTTAATTTCCCCCCAAAAAAAATTGTTCCTTTCAACATAAATGACCCTACTATGTGAGTACAATATGTTTTATTTTCATATTTATTGTCTCGTGGTTTTGTCGTCAAATTCCAACAACCCGCCAATTGTGGTTGGCATTAGGCATCTATTGGTTCCTCTTTTGGTTCTTTTCATTTTGCTTGTGATGTGAATCAATGGTGAGGAAAATTGGTTACATTTTAAACATGCCTAGTAATTAATACCCATTACCATCAAATGGAACATATCATTTCCCAAACTCATATGATGGAACAATATTTCACCTTACTAAGGGGGCTCATATACTCCTGAACATAATAGGCATCTTCCATAATGTTTCAAATGTCCATTAAGGTCCAGGGTGGCAAATTATGTCATTTCCTTGATCACAATTACATGACACAATCTTTTAATGATGATCATATGTTTATAATAATGATAAAAATGTATATGTTGAATTTGAGTTTTAGAAAATTGTTGAATCAATCACCCCGAACCTTAATGTCATGGAATGGTCTAGGCCTTGGATATTATATTGGGTCCATCATTTGGTTCATCCAAATGAGGCACCTTATTTAAGGGCCAACATAATGGGCAAGGGTTGACCATTCCATGGTGTGTAATGACATGTTAGAGATTTTGCAGTGTAGTTGGATGGCACCTTTAAATCAATAAAAAACCCTTCACACCTAGTGGTAGGGATTTTTAAAGTATGGTACTTAACATCAATGTACCATCCATGATGATAGTTCATGGCAATGATGCCTAGCCTCAAAATGGTTGTTAAAGTTAATCCATTCACACCTATTGCTAGTTAGTTTGGTATCATTGACCTACCATTGGCTATATCATTATACATTCACATACGCTCTTCGCTTGTGTGTGTTCATGGTTCATCTTGCTATTTGGTTGTCTTCTACATTTTCTTTTATTCTTATTTATTCTTTGCTTGTCTTTGCATAATGCTTCATTCATTCTTTCATAACATTCGAACAACAAATCTTCCTCTTTTATTTGCTCAAACATCTTTTTTAAAAATATAACTTTCACTTTTGTTATTTACAAATTTTTCTGTGCAAGTGTTTTCCATTTGTAATCGAAGTGGCCATCGCCCTTTTGTTGGTTGTTATTTGTTGGTTGCATTCTATATGTTCTTAAACTGGCCATGGATACTCAAAGTGATTATGTTCTTCTTATGTTGTGCATTGCTTTGCTGACTAATGTGTTGCAATAACTATTTTTTAGAATTAGATTAAATGCAACTAACTCACCTTTCTTCAAGCCCAACAACATTCCACTAGTAAAACATGATTCAAGGTTTGTTTTCATATTTTTTGCATTGCATGAAATGCATATTACATATTTTTTGAGTATGTTGTTAGTTTAATTGGGTCATTAGGTGAAACCCAATAACACTACCTAGTTTTTAAAACTTTTGTTGATAAAATGTGAGGAAGATTGGTGTGCATAAAACTTTTGCATGAACAAAGTGATGTTGTTTAACACTATAGATCGCCTTAGACTTGTTTTTTGAAAATAAAACACCAAGTATCACCAATTTATTCCTAAAGAGATTTTAATGTGTTGTGTTATCTTCAAGATGGTTCAAGGTGTCAATTTTCTTACGTGCAATGAACTCTTTGCAATAGGAAAGTTGACAATATTTCTATTCCTACATGAATTTGTTGTTACATTCATTTCTACATACAATGATTTGATTAATTGGCTTCAAGGAAAAACAATGACAATTGTCATGGATGAGTTTAAAGTTTAGTGTGGTCTCCAAGTGTGCAAGGTGCCATTGATGGCACACACATTTCAACTATTAAACCTATTTTATGTCATGAAAACTATTACTATCACAAATTAGGTGGGTATAGTTTGGTGGCACAAGTAGTTGTAGATTACAAAAAAATGTTTATTGATGTGTTTGTGGGTTTTCCAAGAAATTTGAATGACTCGAGGGTGTTGCATAAGTTTACATTATATAAAAAGTTGAAAACCATGGTTTGTTTGCCTATGACCCAAGATTTTATCAACATTGGTTTCCACCCTACCTATTGGGTGATAAAGGTTATCCACTAATTACTTGGATCATGACCCCATTTAAGGAAGAAGGCCATCATATTGTTTTGGAACTATTGTACAACACGAGGCACAAACAAGGACATTCTATTGTGGATAATACCTTTGGAATCCTCAAAAAGACATTTAGGGGGTTCCTTACCAAATTTGAATTGCATGTGTTTTTTTTACCAAATGTTTTCATTATTTGTTGCTTGTTACATAATATATTATGTTTTCAAATTGAAACAAATGTCAAAAGGTTAATGTGGATTATTGATGTGGAATTGTAATTAAATCCAAAATTGGACCTGGCACATAAAATCATTAATGTTGTCAAAGAACAAACACCCCATGGAATTCAAGAACATGAACAATTTGGTGATGCAATGCTCAAGGAATTATGCACATTCATCTTGGACAACAAATTTCCTTCACTTGATCATAATATGAATGTACAAATTTCAAACCTTCAACTTGTTGGATAATTTCATTTAGAAATGAATCAACATTGTTGAATTCTCTTGTAGTACTTTATACATGCTAAAATAAATAATAATTGATGAATTATTTTATAATACTCTATACATGGTGAAAACTTATTGTGCATTTTCTTTATTGTGCGCATCAAAATTTTATTTTGGAAAGAGGAGATCCTTACCTTTGTTAGCCTTGAATATCAATCGCATGACATTTGTGAGGCTCGTAATTGCATTAACTATGTTCATTTGAATTTCATTGGTGATCTTGTATTTGCATTTGAAGTAATCTAGTTGCTTGTCAACAATACCTTCTTGAATCTTGGATAGTTTTCCCTAAATATCCAAGTTTGATTCATGTGTGCATTCTTGCATATGATCCATGGAGTCCACTAAAAGTTGAATGTTTCGTTTTGTTGTTTTAATCATGTTTTTATGTGTTGAAAAATATTTGTGTTTTACACATGTGTTGCCAACACTTTTTGATAGTAATCTTCAACCTTTTGCATTTCAAATTCCTTTGTTAATTGAATTTGATGTTTGAGGCTTTTGCATCTGATTGTGCATTGGGGGCTTGACTACATTGTGCATTTTGGCCTTCATTAGTTCTACAATGGAATTTTCATTGTTTTTGCATTAAGATGTTGTTAATGTTTGCAACAACTTCATTCATGGCATTTGTAAAAGTCTATGAATGTTTAAGAGGTATTGTGGCACAAGGATTAGAAAATTCTTTTATGAATGCCCAATTGTTTTTTATTCTTGTAAGATCTTCATAGTTAATGAAAACTTGTTATCTCTTAACACCACCACCATTAAGATCAATTGGTCCATCATTAGTGAACTAAGCAATTAGATTGTTTATGTTGTTTGCATCGTGCTACATGAAATCATGAATGTGTGAAGGGTTGAATACTGGTTTTTTTCCCATGAACTTTAAGATCATGTTGTTGTGGTTATTGTTAAAGAATTGTGCCAAATAATGTGTAACCTTGTCTTGTGGGCTCATTACCCAATAATCTTCATTTTGCCTTATTCTTGAAACGAAAGAATCCTTTTGAATTCTCTAGAATTGGCTCCCCATCTATCTTTGCAAGTAAGGCCATTTCTCATGTCTTAAGAAAAATAAACATTCATGACAATCATATAAGTTTTTTTTCACTTTGTTATACATGTTTTAAGAGAAATCAACATTCATGACAATCATATAGGTCTTTTTCACTTTGTTATACATGTTTCAAACTAGTCTTGTGGGTCAACCTTGTCCAATGTTGTAATTTGATCATCTCAATTTGCTTTTATGCATGTTGTTACTTCCGTGTGCTTCCAATTTGGTTGTTTTGAATGCATTTCAATGGACATATCTGAACATGCCTTCTTATTTCCTTTGTTCTTTGTCTTTGATGGACATCCTTTGTCATAATTATTGATAGGTAAATCTATAAGGAATTGCAAATTTTAGATTATTTAAAACATTTTTAATGGTTTTTTTTTGAATATGTGAAAACATGCATGAAACATGTTGCAATGCAATTGAGTATCCGGATTACTTACCTCCTTCATTGGCTTGGTCAGTACAATTATTCATGGCGAGATTAAATGTTATGTGTGACAATTATTTGTTTGGTGCCACCATAGTTTGACATGAAAGGACCAATTTGACACTATGGAATTTTATAGAGATTGTGATGGTGTTGTTAAATGTTTGAGATAGCTTTTGATAACACATTTGAATGTTGTAAAAAACTATTGTTTTTGTGTTGTGTTTTTTGTAGAAGAGGTGGGGAAGGGGGCAAATGG
>Ga0116228_10005582_pt1 | contig 11213 bp, 7 predicted proteins | sample S1TSphfallax_2_FD_89694 | JGI IMG/M metagenome (GOLD analysis project Ga0116228, IMG submission 89694) | Host-associated microbial communities from peat moss isolated from Minnesota, USA - S1T2_Fc - Sphagnum fallax MG | ecosystem: Host-associated > Plants > Peat moss > Unclassified | place: USA... | reverse complement strand
GAGACACAGGTGAATGGTGAGAATGGCAAGAATTTTCTGGAGGAGGATGAGGAAGAGTTTGCCAGTGATGGAGAACATTTTGTGGATGCCTTGGCTACCATGGACTCTGAAGTGGAGTCAGAGGATTCTGAAACTCAAGCTCCACCTGATGTGGTCTCATCAGTGGCAAATAGTATGGCGCATACAGAATCCCCAAGAGGGAAGCTATCAGAAGGGCTTGCCCTCAATGGTGCAAACCTTCAGGACAGAACAAGGCTTCTTGGTAAAGAGCTTCTGGAAGCCTCAAGTCTTGAAGGCTTGAATGCACAGGAAGACTTGCAACTTCAAGAAGAGGAGAATGTGGGGTTCACACCAATAAGCCTTTTGGAGGTGGATGATGATCTCGGGTTTGAAAAATGCAGCCCTTCTTTTCTGAAGGACTTTGCACCATCTTCTCTCAACCACTTTGCACATAGGGCAAACATGGAGTCTGCAAGAGAGAAGGCTCCAGAAGCCCTTGGTGACCTTCAAGAGAAACTTCCAAAAAGCTGCACAGGCATTGAGGAGAGACTGCAAGCAGGTTTTGGGCCCAACGAGAAGGCACCTTCTTCTACACACCTGCCTGCGCACCTTCAAGCATCCAAGGGTGAATCTGGTCATGATTCTTTTGGCCCTTGTTTGGTTAGCTTGTCAGAGGCAACTGAGAATTTGAAGGATCTGAGTGGAGCACAAAATGCAGATGGAGATATCAAAGAGACTGGATCAATTTTGGTTGAGGAGAGAGAAACTGTGGAGTACACTGATAAGAAACAAACCAAGTTTGTACCTTACAGGGCAGTACCTAATGGCATAGCCAAGAGTATCGATACAACAACAACAAGCAGTACAGATGATAACAGCTCTTCTGAGTACAGAAGATCTATAGAAGAAACCTACAATCCCTTTACAAGCTCATCAAGCTCCATGTCATACTCGGTGTCTGAAAGTCCATCCCGGGAGTCTATAGATTTCAGTCCCTTACACTCACCACTGATGTCCCCTTGGTCACACTTATCATTATCTTGTGTGTACTTCGATTCTTCAGAGAGTGATGATAGCTTTAGGATTCACTCTGTGCAATCCCCCCAACTCAACCCACTTGTTGCTCCATTGCCAATTATGCACTCAACAGCACAGAAGCATTCAGAGGCACAAGTACTGGTAGCTGCGGCAGATGCAGTTGTGACATAAAAGCTTTACATTTGGTGTCAGAAACCTCAAATTTAAGGTAAGAACTTCAAAGTTCCTTTCATCTATAGACATATTTCTCTGCATATGCTGTTGAAAGTTTTGTTGACAGGTAAGAGAAGCTTCAATTGTGGAAAGCTGTTCTTCAGCAACTTGAACAGAGTGAAAGTGTCTAGACCATCAACAATTGTTCAAATCTACAGATTGATGTGTTGGAATCTACAGAGTTTTTAACTACATGTCTGCTGTAATTTTTGGTGCAGACATACAACACAGCAAGTTGAAGGTGAAGTTTATGCAGAATGGGAGATGGTGCAAATGGATTTTATGGTTGTGATATGCAACTCTTTTGGACAACTAATTTGCTTGTGCATCTTTTCCATTGAAGAAGGCTTAGACCAGTTTAGGATTATGTTACTTACAGAAGTAGGATTAGCAGGCTAGGTGTAGCCACTGCCTTGTTTTGCTTGATTGCTCTGGGTTGAGAATTCCTTCAGGAACTCAATCCATGAGCTGGTACTCTTTACTACTGGCTTCTTGCCAATGTAAATTTTTCCTGATTAATGCGCATGACAAATTCTTTGGCCGATATGAAAATCTTACAGCAGCATGTTTTGTTCCTTGAAACATTCATGGTTGTCTCCTGCTACATTTTAAGAGTTCCAGAACACATGCCAGCTTAGTGCCAAACTTCCTTCCTTGAGACTAAGCTCAGGAATGCTATTACAAGAAAGATTTGAATTGAGGCATGTCCAATGAAGTGTCCAGAGGGGTGTCCAGAGATGATTCAACTCCACCTAAGGAACTGGTTTTCCTCATTCTGAGACAGATATCCTCTCCCCTTTCAATGTGATCCAGAAACCCATATCCAGAAACTAATTCAAATATCTATGAAATCAAAGAGAAAACTCCACAAGGACAATTTGAAGGTAACATGAATGACCACAGTTATAGCCTTATGAAAGTCTGCTCAAAAAGTGTCAGACAATCACCATCATGGATAGCGGTCACAAGCTGCCATGACTACCCACTGTCTACCCACTGTTGGGATCTACTACCCACATCAGCTCCTGACACTGGGATTAGATATGAATATAATAATCAACCCAAAATCTAGGCAAACCATTATGCAAAATCTGAGTCCTGAGTTTCTCTTGCATTTGCAGAAGCAATGGGAAAACTCAGTCATGATGTTGGCTAGCACTCAAGAGACAATTAGTCGTTCAATTCCTTCTTGCATCAAACAGAGACACATGATGTATAGAGAATATAAAGAGATCAACTATCAAAATAACCCATTAGTAAGGACATGGGGGCGTACAACAATATATGAAGAGTTTTGTCTTAAATTGTTCTCCAACGATCTGCATGCTTAGGCGTCTGGTCTCCTGAGCCAAATGGGCCTGAGCTGGCGAAGAGATCAGCCTCATCATCTAATGCTCTAGGAGGTGGGGCTGAAGGGCTGTGGGGGGCAAATGAGTCAAAACGCAGGAAGCTTCCCCCTTGATAGTGATCTTCCTTTGAGAGCCCAGGACTTCCTCCAGAAAACAATGAGCCCTCAGCCGCATTGAAAGCAGAGTTATCTCCAAAGAAGGATGACTCCTTCAACTCCTTTGATGGACTGAAAGAATAATCATCTTCATGACCATTCCCAGCTCTTTCAAACCCCCATATATGATCTGTTCCATCATAGCCTTCACTCCTAGGACTAGATATTCTTGGCCCCATGTCAAGAGAATCTCCCATGAGTCCACTACCCTCCTTCCCAAAACGAGACAACCCCTGAGAGCTTCGTATGTCCAGTGAAGTCTGTGTGCTGAGATTGCTACTTTGCAAACCCCATGAAGCACGGGGGGATACAGTCTTATCGTCATCATGAAATGCCCATGAAACCCCACCATCACCAAAGGGATCGGCTGAGTTAAAAGACATACGTCCTTGGTCCACACTGCCAGTAGGTGAGCTGAAGGAAGTTGAGTTGTTCAGTACATCATGTCCAAATTCCTGTGGATCAACAATATCTACATATCTTCCGCTGGGCTTGCTTGTGTTAATTGTGAGTTCACTTACTCCACCTGGCTGTGAGCTTGATCTGGAAAAGTGGTGCTCAGGAGATTCTACCCCATCACTGTCATCTGGAGATGGTGAATTTGAGCGTGACTGCTCTGGCACAGCATGTGTATCCTCCACCTCGTCTTTGAAAAGACCATCACCTAGAGTGGGATTTGAAGAAAAGTCAAAGCCATCATCAAATAGGCTCTCACCATCACCCCAGGGTGCTGATAGGACACCCTTCGGAAGGCTGCCACCCGTTGTCTCATCCATGATACCCTGGACAGTGGAAAACCCTTCATCATCAAACTTATCCCAGTCTTCATCCCAGTCTTCTGCATTCTCCTGGCCACTGCCTTGCCACCCAAAAGGAACATCAGTAGGCACTGGGGCTTTGGGGCGCACCCCAAAACGCCTGGCTCGATCATTCAGCAGTTTCCTCAAGTCATCCAAATGCTGTGAAATGCTGTCAATGTGTGTCTGGAGAACCTTTGCATCACCACCTTTATCCAGTTTTGCAATCGTATGGTAAATTTGCATTTTCTTTTCCTGGATATCTCGGAAAGCTGACTCTTCTGCTTGGAATTGAGAGGTAACCTCCCCTGTTGTTTTGAATTTCCGGTCATACTTCTTGGCCAGCGCATCCACCTCACGCTTATCTGCAGCTGCCCTCTCTATCACTTCATTCAGACGATTGTCACATCGACTCTTGAACAAAATAACTTCTTGTAGCTTTGTACGATACATCTCAGTTTTTTCTTTATAGTCCAAGATCTCCAGGTCCAGCTCATATACCTTCTTATCAGCCTCCTCAGCAGCTTTGAGCTTGGTCTTAAGCATCTCTTGTTCATCAGGGCCAAGCTGATTCAGAAGATGGGCTTCCAGCGCAGGAGCTCTGGATTTATATGGTGCAGGACTGGTGGCCTCTGGTGCCACTGCTTCTGGTACAGTAGGGGGGCTCTGCAGTGGCATTTGCGGTGCTGGAACAGATTGCAGAACTGCGCCCACACCAGGGGCTGGAGGTTGAGCACCAATAGAAATCTGAGAGCCACTCTTGCCAACAGCCTGCCAATTGTCAAGGGGGATTCCAGGGGGAAGTACCGCAGGCATGGGTCGGCCTTCTCTATGCCGTTCCATGAGATAAAGGGCAGTGCAGAACTCCCACTGAGACAGCATGCCATCATTATCATGATCAGAGAGATCCCAAACCTGCTTTAGCACTCCTCTGGGAAGTTTCCAGCTCAAAAAGAGCTCACGTGCCTGCTCTCCAGTAATCTTGCCATCTTTGTCAGTGTCTTCCTTGCTGAACACCCGGGTGTACCGCTGAATATCATTCTGAGTCATTTTTGGCCATGGTGCCCCTATGAAAGGCTGTGCCCCTGGCCCTTGCACTACACTGGAAGTTCTTGACATATTTGTTGCTGCTTGTGAAGCAGTAACTGCAGGTGGTTTTCCCATGTTGGCTCCTGATGTTGGCAGAATTGCAGAAACTCGTGAAAGAGGTTCATGTGAATTTAATTGTGACATAGATGCCTCAAGCAACCCTGCTGAAGGCTGTAGCTTATTCGAAGGTGTTATCAGTGATGGTTTTGAAGGCTGTGCAACAGAGAGCAAATCCCCTGTGGTTGCAGATTCTGTCTTTGTAAAGCTGCTGTTACTGCTAGGATTTGAATTAAACCCAGCAGACACATCTTTCCCTGCCTGAAATCCAGGCCCCTGGAAGGCAGTAGAGGGTAGAGTCTGTGGCTGCTTTGGCATTGTCGTAGCTGCCCCAGTTGAAGGTGTGGATATGGCAGTTGATGTTGGCAGTGAGTTGGGGACAGAGGAAACACCTGGAGAGCTTGACCACAGCCTTGCTGGTGCCAGTGTTGAAGTCTTTGGAGCAAGGTATGAAGAATTTGTGGTGAAAAGGCTTCCAAGAGATGGACGACTCTGCTGCCCTCCTGGGGCTGGTGGGCCATACCCAGGGGTTTGGGAGAAGCCTGTGGGTGCAACTTGCAGCTGACCGGCAGATGGTGGGTAGCGTGACAAACTGTTCTGTGAGGTAAGTTGCCTGGCAGGGGGGGCTCCAAAGCTTCGAGAACCTGGAACTTGAGGTGTCTGCCCTCCAACTCCTTGTGGGCTGGGAGATGGGGTCTGCTGCCCTCCTGCAAAGCCTCCACGAGACCCTGAAGGTCCAGTTGCCTGTGTGCCAACTGCACCTGCTGAACCAGGAGGTGGCACTGGCTGTCCTCCCCCAAACCCTCCATAAGAACTTGGGGGTTGGTGCACCTGCCCTCCACCTCCTTGTGAACTTGGAGGAGGAGTTGGCTGCCCCCCTGTGAAACCTGGTTGTGGACCTGAAGCAGGGGGTGGTTGCCCAAGGCCTGTTGCAGCAGCTGGAACTGGAGTATTGATGCGAGGAGGTGGGATTTGAGCAGCTGCAGGACCTGTTAAAGCTGCTCGCACCATCTCTGGAGTGATATCCCTACCTGCTTGTGCGACAGTCACCAGCTTCAAGGCATTGTAAAATTCAGGTCTGGAGAGGAATCCTGTTCGCCCTTGATCAGCAGATTGCCAAATCTTGGCTAGAGTGACTTGAGGAAGACCTGCACCTTGGAAGAATGCCACAGCCTCTGCACCACTGATGCGACCGTCTTTATCCAGATCTGCCCTACGAAAGTAAGAATCGAACAGCTCCATGTTTGCCATAGTTTCCCGAGCCTGTGGTCTAAGTCTATGCAACTCTCAGACAGTCTGAGTCAACTTTCTGGAACAAAAGCAGGAGTGGAGGCTGGGCACCTCCAGGATCCAGAACAACTTGACCTTCAGAAGAGGTCTACCCAGTAAGTTGCAGTCAAGTTAAAAATCTTCAAAAGAACCATACCTAATTTTCCTGCAAAATCAGGACCAACAAGTTGCAAGATAAGCACTAGTAGTGACCAACCAGTGAGTAAACTTTGATCATGACCTTGCCAAAGTCATCCCACTACTTGATGATTCGTTAGAGTGACCAGGAAGTCTGTCTCAAGTAGGGACTAGGCCTACAGATCAACACAGTTGGAGAGAGAGGCAGCTGGCCGGAACTAGCACCAGTTTATGAGCTCCTTAGCAAAGTTTGCAGTGCACATCACCATGATCACTTGGAAGACAAAAGGAGCAACATTCAGCTGTCTAACTCCATACTTCCAACACAAAAGTTTCTTTGATCCTTGTACATGGTGGTGGAAAACAACACCCCATAACAGATTTCTCAGAGCTTGAATTGCATGGTAACTGATCACGGTCATCCACATTGCTGCACTATCTGGTAGATGCATTCAAAGAGACAGGAGTAGAGTGGTACACACCTTACCACTGAGGTTTGTCAGCATCTGGAAAGAATGCTCTCAATAGCTGTTTCTCCAGTTTCTCCAGTGGCTGTATCTGCACTATATGCCCACATAAGCAGCTTTTCAACTTACACCTTTCAAGAACTCACATGTTTGGAACCAACAGCAATGACAAGGAATGCTAGAGACTGGTCAGCAGTGGCTGGCAACAAGACATCATACAATAGAAGCCTTTCTAAAGGGCTCTGCACCCAACCACTTTCATAAGCAATCCACATCTCTCGGTGCTTCTGCAGATTTGTAAGCTGCTCACTATGGAGCACAGAAGGACTTAAAGCCTGATGAGTGTCACACAACAAATGCCAGCGATTTGTGTGGTCACTACTGACAATAGCCAATATATCTTCCAACTTTTTCAAAATATCTCAATGGCCTTTCTGGTTGGCAATTTTCTGATAGCATACTCTGCAGCCTCAGATATCATCAATCCACAGCTATTGAAACATTAGGCTCTTGTGTGCACAGTAGGTATATCCCTAATTTCCATCTCCAGATCTGAGGAAACAGCTTGATTGCAGAACAGAATATCTCCAGGTTTCCAGAAAGGCTGATTTCTCTCGGCACAAATGGTTGGATGCAATGATTTAAACCTTGAACCCTCAATTCATTACGTCACAACAATATGACTACCATGACAAAGCACCTTAAAAACAGATCTGTGACTGTCTGGAAGTCTTCCATACACTCTTTCAGCCATATTTCAGAGAGAAAGAGTGACAAGAAAACCATAGCAAATAGCAGAAGTGAGGAAAAGTGATATGGAATTCTGAATAGAGAGTGCCTGGAGTGTCAATCTACCTGAAACAAAGATAAAACAATTTGGTCCTGTCTAGACAACCTGGTTTCAGATCCATCCACAACTACATCCTTCAATCCTGGTCATAAGACAACATCAGCCAGGGATCCTGTATATCCTGGTCATAAAACAACATCAGGCAGGGATCCTCCTAAACGGTCCATTAGATCGAAGACGCAGACGTGGAACCAACACGGAAGCTTAGAGAAGCTAGCAAAGCTATATAGGAAACAACACGTATCTGCATATGCTGATGTTCGAAACCTTTCTCTCTGACATCCTTTGGTTTCAAATCTAAGAACCTCCGACGCATTGAAATGATTCAGGAACCCCAACGCTAATGCCGGGGGCCCTAAAAACTAAGGGGAAAAAGTAAAACAAGATTATCACAGATCCCATACCTTCACACTTTCTGAGATCTCGGTCGCAAGAAATGCACAGAACGTCAAGAAGTTATCGCGACGATGTCTCCGCCGCTGCTTCCAAAAAGACAGACCAGAAGGGGGAAAAAAAGCACACAATGCCCAACACCTCTCCACACAGATCACACCGCTCCAGGATGCTGGTGCTGCAATACGCAGAAGAAGAAGAAGAAATACACGAAAGACACCGAAGCCGCAAACGCATAAATGCAATCCATAAACATTCCGTCTCAATAATTGTAAAAACTCCGCGAGATGTTGGAGCAAAACATTGGAGGTCGGGCAAGTGCGAAAAATCTCATTAGGGTACGTGGCCGGTATATGATCTCGTGCTCGTCATTGTCTGGCCCACCAGGGTCCAGGACCAAGTGCTTCTTCCGCAGATCTAGAGGAGCGACGAAATTAGGGTTTGAGGATTAGGGTTTGGAGCTCCATCGTCTTGCCCGTTGGTACTTGTCCTCTGAAGCTGTACACTTCGTGTTCTCCAGAGATGCACTTTATAATGCACATGTATTTGCGAAATGGCCTCGTGGAAATTGGTTTCTACCCAAGTAGTAACTTCTGCCCGCCCTTGTGAGGAACGTGTATGACAAATGCGGAAATCTGCAGATACATGCAAGTAATGTGTTTGACAAAATGCCAACAGGAAATATGCTCTCCTAGACCGCAATGATCAGAGCATATTGCAGTGTAAGAACGATTACGGTGGTGTCATGAAACAAGAAGGTGTAAAGCTTGACAGGGTCGTGGTACTTCGTGTTCCTGAATGGCTATGGCCAGCCCTAAGGCTCTGCAAAACAGGAATCAAGTTCCTGTCCACATGAGTGCAGCTCAGATCTTCCTGTCAGGAATGTTTTTCCTGAATTTGTTATCAGAATGTATGACAAGTGTAGAAGTATGGCAAAATGCTTGATAAAGTGAAATGTGTTTTCTGCTATGATTTCAGGATATGCTCAGCAAGAGTGTACATATTAAAACCGCTTTTGAAGCGTTCTTGCAAATGCAAAGAGAGAAGGTGGTACATAAGCCTGATAGAGATTCCTTCATAAGTATCCTCAATGCACGTGCTAAATCAACAGCGCTTGAAAGGCCCATCCATGATCAGATCATTTACACAAGACTTGAGGGTCAGATAATGGTATCCAAGTTGCACTTGTCAACATGTACTCGAAGTGTGGGAGTTTTGCACAAATTCTCAATTTCACTTCCCTGCTTACTGCATACAGCAATGTCATTCTTCTGCAAGAAAACTATTGTTGTTGTGCTCTATTACTCAAGATGATGACATCACACCGATTATGCCACACTTTTGCAGTATAGTTGATCTTGTTTGTCAAGCAAAAGGGTGGCTGGATGAGGAAACCAAAAGTATTGCCTCAACGCCATTCGAAACAGACGCCTCAGTCTGGGGTGCATTGCTTGTTGCCTGTTAAGTTCGTGTGGCACATTGTACTAGATCTAGACAATGTTCACGGTGCATGCTGCTTTCGGACACCTTTACTTCAGCTTGCACAGTCTAGCACTCAGAGATTACTCTTATAAGATTATTACTATACTCACCATCACCTTGCTATCAAGAATTCTACCACCCTTCTGATGCTCTGCACTTGTGTATATCTGTATGTTTGATGCTTGCTAGCAAATGTGCAACAGTGATGCAGTGAATGTGGTGGTGAGAAAGAGCTGCTGAACATCATGGAGATTTATCATGAGAGTCACTATACAATGGAAAATTGGTCAATTTGCATCATATAAAAACTTCAAGGCGACCAATAGAATATTGTTAACATTTAATCTTTGCATGCTCCTCGCAAGATCACATTGAATTTGTAAGTACCCTAAGCACATCTGCCCTAAAAGGGCTTGCAAACAACAAAGGCTCTGAAAATCAATTTGAGCTGCATAAAGGGGACATTTTATGTATAGTTTTCCATAAGAAGAGAATTATTTTTCCAAATATTTCAAAAAACCAAAAAGAAATGAAAACACTTCATCTTTTTTTATTGTCAGTATCACAATGTCCTACCATGTCCTTAGTGTTTTTATATTGCTTTTTTGTTGGAATTTTCACACAATTTTCTAAAATGAAATTTTCATTTACAGATTTTCTAAGGAAGCAAACAAAAGCATGAAAATGATTTCAGAATGTCATTTACCATAATAGCCACTATACACCACCACTTGATTTGCATAATCAAGTATCACAAGCCAAACCCAGTGTTAAAATCACGGTTCAGATTTAAGGTTTTGGATATTACATCTTTGCAGAACACAGCATGAATACTAAATACATCACATACTTTTTTATCATTATTGTATACAGCCTTCACACCTCATCTTCAAGCCATGCCATTCCTCTTGAATTCCTGTGCTGGTTTGGATCAATTTTTTCTACACCAATAGGTTCTTAAAACCACTGGATTTCTCAGTCAGAATCTATACTTGATTCAGCTCTTTACTTTGCCGTAAACTGTGTGTGCTTGGGGTTGGGCATTTGCAAAAAAATTTCTCCCATGATGAGGAGTTTTGAGGGCAAAGAATTGCACCCTTGGGACAAGGATGGAATCCTTCTTACGTGAAATCTCTGTTTTTGAACACAAAGGGACCAATCATAGTCCAAACTGCATGAGACAAACCACAACCAAGTTCATCAAACAAATACATTCCTGCAAATAGATGCTAAACCAGGGAATGTCTTCTTCAAGATTAGTTTTCATCTCAACCTTGAAAAGCTCTCACCTTTCATTTCATGGCAGGTCTGCTATCTTCTGACAACAAAATCCTCAGACAGAAGACAGGAAGTATTACTTACTGTATAGTCCCGCAGCTAACCACTCATTCACAATCTTTACCCATGTGCTGGACCATCCAACGTCAATGCTCCACCTGCAAGAGAGTACATGTAATCAATGTTGCAGCCCAAACAACAAAAAGAAGATCTTGCAAAATAAGGCAAGAACATCATAACATCTTCTAACACACGAAAACACATCTAGCAGCATCCACAGACCTTTCTATTGTGAAGATATTGCAAGCAGACAAGAACATCATCATAATGATTTCTCATACTAGGGACATGTTTTTCAAGGCAAGAACATCATAACGTCTTCTCACACAATGAAACACATTCCAGGGGAATCCACACCTTTCTATGGCAAGTTCTTGCAAGTAGACAAGATCACATCATAATGTTCTCTCATACAAGGAACAAGTTTATGAAGGAGTGCACTCACACCTTTGCATAGTTTGGTGCAAGTTCCAGCCAACGAAAAGCATAGCAAAGTACATTGAACCCATGGCAAACACAAAATGGAAGAAGCCATAGCTGTATGGCACTTGATCATCTGTCACATTCTCTTCATCCTT
>Ga0116228_10005581_pt1 | contig 11214 bp, 13 predicted proteins | sample S1TSphfallax_2_FD_89694 | JGI IMG/M metagenome (GOLD analysis project Ga0116228, IMG submission 89694) | Host-associated microbial communities from peat moss isolated from Minnesota, USA - S1T2_Fc - Sphagnum fallax MG | ecosystem: Host-associated > Plants > Peat moss > Unclassified | place... | reverse complement strand
TTAATTCACATGACTTTACAAATAACTTTTATATTAATGAAATTTAATTCAAATTAATGTTGATTTGGTGTTGTATATGTGAACATGATTTATGTGAATGTTTAATGTAAAGTCAAAAATCATTACAATAGTATAGATGTAATGTTATTTTTTGTATAAAAGGTTTAAATGATTATTCACTGCAAAGTCAACATCACAAACTAACCAAACTTCATAAGTTTGTACAAAAATTGCATGAATTCCATCCTATGCTTAATATGAACGATATTTGTATATATTCAATATTTTAAATATTCAAACATATGAAACATTTATTTTGAATGACATACCTAAATGTTCATGTTTAATACACAAAAATCACATCATGATAATTGCATGAACTTAATTAAAATGTAAATTGTACGTATTTCACATCATGACATCATAAATAGAAAGGACACACCATTTATATAAAAATAATATATATTTATTGTGCCCATGAATTTTGCACAAAACATATTGCTTTATGATTTTCACATTGATTTTATTGAAATTTCTTGATATTGGAAATTTGCGATAAATACACAAGAAGTTCACTTAAATCAAAGTTAAAAGATCATTGATATGTTACAAGTGCATTGTTATCCTCACGGGCATGGTTTTAGTGAATGTTGAATAATGTTAAAAATCATTAAAATAATATGAATACAACATTGTCCTTATAAACATGGTTTATGTGAATGTTTAATGCAAAATCAAAAGACCATTAAACGAGTGTGGGCATGACATTACTTTGATGAACATGATCTAGGTGAGGGTTCATTGCAATGCCAAAAACTAACAAATTAATATGTTTACAATACTATTTCTATTGACATGGTGTATGTGTCACAATTACAATATCTATGCACTCCCCGAGACATGGCTAACTTTGAGTTTTTTCAAAATTAATAAATCTTCACCATGTTTAGCCCATGGTACTCTGAGTGGATTGTATAGTTTGCCCTAAGGGCTTTGTACAGATTAAACACAAAGAAGTAGTTTGGGGCAAGGCACATGCGGGCAAGGCCTGAATGTTTTGAGAGGACCTGCCCGTAGATGCGAATTACCCACAACCCTAGTCCCTCAAACCCTAATCCATAAACCCTAATTGCTTGAGCCCGCATCCCGTCCTCTCTAGAGTACGAGGGAGTGTGAATCTCTGGTGCGTCGTGCGCTTGATCGTTGGTTTGCAATTCGAGCATCTGTCTGCACTTTGAGGCTACAGAAATTAGCGAAATGGGTAAGGCGAAGAAGACTAGAAAATTTGCGCAGATGAAGCGCATGCTAACGCCTCGTGCTGTGAAGCAGTGAGTTTTCCGCTACCACTCACCATTATGCTTTGTGTGTGTGTGTGTGTGTGTGCGTTGTTCTCGGTGAGGAATCCAAAGTCTCTAGAAATTTTCGCCAATGCACTTCCGTCTTTTGATTTGGGCATCTGACTATACTTTGTGTGCGAGTCTCTGTTTTTCTTTCTCTTAGGGGGTTTTGGAAGAAAACATCTGTCAGTTTGGTAATGAGGTATGGTTGGATCCGCGTATGTGCTTTGCAGGTATAAAGAGGATGTGCTGAATCCTTCAAAGAAAAATACTGAGAAAGAGAAACTCCCAAGAAATGTGTACGTGCCCAGACCCTGAAATTCTTTGCGCCAATTTCGTTTGTTGAATCCTAGCTTTCCTGTAGGTCATACTCAATTTTTGGCCGATCTTTGAGTTTCTGAGGTATGAAGCTTGATACTTGCAAAATTTACTGGAGTGAGAAGCAAGAGCTCAGTATTTGTGCACATCTGCCTTCACATCCTTCGCTACTTATGGACTTTGGGCAGGACGGAAAGCCTATTGGTTCGAGGTCAAAAGAAATGCCGCATTTTTAGTTGAAATTTTTGAAGTATGTAAGAGGGGAGGCAATCTCAATCAACCGAAATTTTGATCCTTGTCTCTGAATACATGGGCAGTTCATAATTGTATAATATATAGAGAACAGACAAGCTTTTTTGAGAAGGTATTGTCCAGTGATATGTGCATTTGTGGAGAGAGAATGGAACACTTTCCCTGGAAGATACTGTTCTTCCTCAGTCCAAAGCTAGTGTAAATGTCTTGTGGCCAAAGTCTTTGAAGCTAGATATGTTAAGTGGGACTAGCAAGTGTGCTTGAATGTTTTGCAGACCGAACACATCTTCAGCGCTTTTTTTCAAGTACAACACTGCACTAGGTCCACCATATCAGGTGCTGGTAGATACAAACTTCATCAACTTCTCCATTCAAAACAAGGTTTGTCTGCTAGCTAGCACTTCTGTTTTCTCATACACATTTAGTTCTCTCTTTCACTTAATTGTATTTCAGCAAATCTTGTAGTTGTTTGTGAATTCCTGTTCTGAACCTTCTCCTTTCCCCAGGACTCCTTTTTTCTATTCATTGCAACCAATTCACAGATTGAATTTGGCACATGGGCAAGCAAACCATATGGCCTTTTTTTCAACCTATGAAATCCACTGTTGTCTATGTCTCTAACAATAATGGTCATGTTGAATGTAATTTAACTATGAAAGCTTTCTATCTACTATGTTTTGCAGTTGGACTTGGAGAAGGCAATGATGGATTGTTTGTATGCCAAGTGTAAGTATCACATCTGTCCCTTCAGTGTCATGATTGGATCCCACGGTTGAGTTTGGGCCTAGGATGATTTTGTTGTAAGTGGATCACACAAAGAGTTTCAAGCAATATTCACCTTTTTGTCTTATTACTATGGCCTTTGCAATGCATACAAAGGGGCTGTATGGCATGGAAAGCAGGTACTCCATGCATCACAGACTGTGTCATGGCTGAGCTTGAAAAGCTGGGTCAAAAGTATCGTGTTGCTTTGAGGTAGGAAAGTCCTCTGATCACATTGTCTCCCTCAATCTGGTATTTCCTTCAGTTCATGTGTTGTTGCTTGTAAAAGAGATTCTTTGAACAACAATGCTTCAAAGGTGCTCTGCAAAGTGATAGCTTCTTTGGAAGCTGTTTTTTGGTCACAGTAGTGGCCTGGTTGAGCACCAATTGTTGTCTTATAGACTACAGTACTTTTTTGAAAAATTCTCTTTGTATATGTCAGTGTGGTGGGTGAAGTTTTGTTTGCCATATTGAAGTCCTTGTCTGTGTATATGTTGTATTGTTTGTTAGTGTTGATTTGTGGTGCTTGGAACAGTTCTGAAGTTTGAGCACATATAACAGGATTGCGAAGGACCCACGATTCGACAGGTTGCCATGCACTCACAAGGGCACATATGCTGATGACTGTCTTGTTGAACGTGTTACCCAAGTAGGTCCACCCCATATATCCTGTATCCTTTCTCTAACTGACTTCAATTTTGGATTGTAGATAGCTAACTGCCTTGTAGTTTCCAGTGTTTCTACCAATTTTCCTACTAGTGATGTCTAGTTTGACTGAACCAGTGAGATATGGTTGGCTTGCAGCATAAGTGTTACATTGTGGCCACTTGTGATCGAGATTTGAAGCGTCGCATTCGCAAGGTGATCAATGTTCACCTACAGCAGACTTTTCTACATGGGTTTTGTTAGGCTTTGTTTTGGCTTTCTTTAGTAAATTGTGTTGTAATGGCACACTTGTTCTAGAGTTACAGGACTGGTTTTTGGCATGGGGCATAGTGCAACATGTTTTCTAGACTAGGTGCCAGGGATTGATCTGATGGTTTGCTCTCTTGCAGATTCCTGGTGTTCCTATCATGTACATTACACAACACCGGTACTCCATAGAGCGACTACCTGAAGCTACCCTTGGTGGAGGTAAAAGACACTTTCAATGCAAAGTTGTTGCCTTGCTCTTGGATCCTCTTGAAGCTATTTAACGTTCCAGAAAATTTAACTAACTTGACTTGAGCAATTTGCACAAAGGATCTGTGAGTGCTATGTGTCATGTTTGATGTGCTGAATTTGCTGGTGGGTTCTGGTGCAGCACCACGGATGTAAAGTAACTTTTGGAGGATTTCGATGACTGTTTACTGGTTTGTGGAATCCAGCCATTTGTTTTTGTGCACCACAGCTGTGTTTATGACTTTATTGTTTAGTCTACTGCTGCCCCTGGAAAATAATGGAGTTTCTCTGTTCAGTGATCACATTTGAGGATTCTAGTCAGCAGATGCCATCTTACATTACAAACCTGGACATGCAGTTGTCATTTCACACATTTCTGTTGAGATTTTCTGTTCTTGTTTTTTTCTTTGGATGCAGATTCCCAAGAACAGGTTGGGCATTTTTGGTGTGCATGCAACTGGTGTAATTGCAATTGAACAGCAATCTCATCAACAATTTTTGGTTTCTAGTGACAGCTGAGAAGAAGAATGCCCTGGCTGGCAAACCTGAGGAATAATAGCATTAGCTGATGGGGTACCTTATTACACAATGAGGTTGACTGACAAAGAAAGGAAGTGCATTGATGATTTCAGAATTGCTTTCATCTCATCAGATTATGGCAAGTTGGTGAATATACAAAGCCCTAGTTGCTTGTTTATCACTAATGGTTTACATGCACAATGGCTCCATCCAGCAGATTTACAGTTGTACTGACCAGCTATTTATCACTAGAGTGGCTTCTCCGCCTGAAGGTACAGAAGTTGGTGCTCTACTGGCTGAAGTATTCTACGGTTAGGTTCTGCTGATCTAATGAATGGTACCTGACCAGTCAATCTTCCAACAGGAACACAAGATTGATGTCTGAACTACCTAAAAATATTTACTCAGTCAACTAATGAGGATTGTGCAACCAATGTTCGCCACATCTGGGTTATCTGGAGGGTTGCTTTGGGAATATCTCAGGTATTGTTCATATTTACGCTGCAAATAAACTTCCCTGAAAAAATGTATGCATGCATCTCAGAGAGTTGCAAATGATCTATGGAATCAATTGAGCAACATGTGTCTGATCATCTACTATCAACATGACAGCTTATGTTGTGCATGCAAGGTTTGCCTCATTTATCTCCTGAAGTACAAGGCTGACAAGCTTCTTTTGTGTGTCAAGCTCCTTTGCAAGGCGGTGATCATCCACATTATGCACCTCCAGTTTCACCTGCCATAGATGCATATGCTATAATAAGTAAATATGAAATGAGCATACCAGAAAAGGATGCTTGCAGCATGAGTATTTTCCCAGATACAGTCCATTGCATATCACTGTGAACCTTAACTCATTCTGTTATAAAACTAGTCTTTTAACTGCAGTTGGTTTAGAAACTCTGAAAATTTGACACTATTTAAAAGTTGCCAATCTAATTGAGAAATTCTCAGTCTGCACAAGTGACAACCTTTGAGGCTGGTAGAAGTTTTGCCTGATCAATATCATGTGACCATGTACCACAGTGCACACATATCTTAGCAGGTGAGGCTGATACAGCCTGCAGGATCTCCTCCTGAAATGCTTGCAGCCATGCTTCATCTTGGCCAGGCCTGATCGAAGATGTGCTGAGATCCACCTAGTACATGCCAAAACTTTAAAGAAGACCACCTTACAAATGTAGTGCAAAAGAAGTCATGCCATTCCCATGAAGACTTGGGTTGGCTATTGCAGGTAACAACTAGCATGACCTAGTGGTGAATTGAAACTAACAACCACTTGGAAGGTGGTCATGAGTCCCAATCACTTGGAGTTTTGGTTTGATGCTCAAATAAGCACAAACATAGACACCAAATACAGCAACAGAAGATACCTGTGGGCAGAAGGCAAGGACTGAAGTGGCCAGTCGAGAGAACAAGAGAGCAGCACTCGCACCCATTGAATCACCAAGCATGATTACATGCTTGTATGATTTCAAAGAGATTTCCAACTCCATTTGGTAGTATCCCCCTAATCTTGGTTGTTGGGGCCCCACTTGCTGACACTCCAGTTCCCAGGAATCCTCATGTGTGTACCATGAGCGCTGGCTGTCCACAACATAAAGGGTATCAAACACAGAGATCGACCCTTGTGTTTTAATCTCCATCTTGGCTTTTCGTAAAACTCCTCCCCTGGTCATTGACGTACATCACTGTAAGCAAGTCCACAATCAAGAGATGGACAATTCACCAAATGAACAGGTTTGCCAAGTATTTGGTTGATGTTTCAATGACTTAGCCACTGTGTGACATTCTAACAAATTATTCTATGATGGTGGCAACAAACAACAGGTTGTTGCAATAGCCCTCTGCTAGTCATCTTAGACCTTGACTTGCACTCACACCACAAACAAGAGGTTGGATTCAAGCTGCACATTTCCAGTATTTTATCAACTAACAGAAGGGGCACAATGTTTAAAGGTGATGGAAGCACTCACCAATTGGGCACACCAGGGGCACTACCAAAAGCCACAACAATGATATCTGATTTTTCCTCTGGGTTCCACTGCTGAAGCTGTGGCACAGAACAGATACAGGACTTCCAAGATTGTGATGCAGAGGATATAATAACCATGGACCAGTATTTTGAAGACTATAACAGATATGAGGATACCAGCTGGACACTAAGACTGTGTGGTCTGATGTTCAGCAAGTATCCTTGCCCATTCATGGTTGATGGAAGATCTTAAGGGGGATGTTACAGTACCTTGAAGTAGCCCCCACAGCTCTGTGCAGCACCTGATCCAGCAATCTTGGTCACAGTAACAACATTCTTCATTACTTCAGGAATATCTTCAAGAAATTCCTGCAAGGTGAACACACCAGAGTCAATTTGCACCTGCAGATGATGCAACAAGAAGAAAAGAATTGCCTTATTCCAAATGAGATATCTACCAGCATTGTCCTTACACAATACATTCCATCTGCATGGAATACTCAAAGCTCATAAATCATAATGGCCCTTTTGTTTACTAGCTACAAGCATTTACTCAATAAAAATCCATAATGAGTATGCTGTCAGTGTTACCGCACCTTTGTATCATCACAAGGAATATAATGCGCCCTAGCAAAAGGTCATTTGAAACAATCAGGGATGATGAAACAATGTACCACATCAGAAGTGACACCAAAAGCATTTAAGTGAGGAATTGTTGGTAAAATGTCCCTCAAATACTGGCCTTCCAGTGGATTGCTCTATTCAAGACCCAAGACCAAACATTAAACACATACATGCTTGGTGTCTTCAGGAACTTGAAAACTGTGTTGCTCTGTTCAAATAACAATACAAGTCAACTCCACATTTGGATAAAGTGAATGCAGGAGTCCCCCACAAGGATAGGGAGTTGTAACATGGTATTAACATCCACTCTGCTAATACCCCAACTAAGATATTTTGCAGATACTAAACATCTCCATTGGCATGTCCATCAAACTTTCGTCATTAGATGCAAAAATAAGGAAAAGCTGCAAAGATGGGATAAAATCCTTAGTTGAGGTCATCAGTTCAATCTGAGGTGGAGAGGAGGAACAATAGAATGAAGGACACCTTCTACAAGCAAGTAGCCCACCTCGAGCCACACATGCAAAAGCTTTTTCATTGTTGCAAGGCTCCTTGGACCTCTCTTGAGCTTGTTGCCATACCTGAGGCATCCCAGTTCAATACCCTTAACATCACCTAATGAGAGGGATATCCCAACCACAAACACTCAAAGAGGGTGACGAAATCACTCACAACCAAAGTGTCTTGAGAGCAAGGAGTTGTCCCATGGATTCAGGCAGAGCTTCAAGAAGATTGTCTGCTAGTGACAGCTGCTGTAATGAGCATAATCCACCCAAATTCTCTGGCAGAGCCTTTAGTTTATTGCCCTGCAGTTCAGCCAGTGAATTTGAGTCTGTAAACTCACAGCATGGGTTCTAGTAGAGGGGATATCTCAAAGAAAGACCACATCATCCAAAAAATGCTGGGAGGTGTTGCAGGATCAAGAGGTGAAGGGATGCTTGCCTGAATCCAAAGGTCTTGTAAGGATGAAAGTTGAGTCAGAGCATCAGGTAGCCATTGCAATTGATTCCCATGTGCAGCCAAAACTTTCAATACCTTCAGGCTTCCAATACCTGTGGTGCATTTCAATATTTTGTTATGGTACCATCATTCACCTTTTCAATCCTGTCAATATGATCCAAATATAGTGGAGTATGTAGCAGGGTTAAGGAATAGTGAGAGGAATCACAGAACTACTGCCAAAAAATGTTCCCCTCTCTGGTTTTGACTTGCAAACAAAGATGTTCTCTCACTTGCCATGTGCTGCACCTTGTCAGAGACGGAAAATCTGAGTATCGTGAGGTGGGTTCTGAAATCAAGGACATGAGAGACAGCAGCTTACCAGCTGGGATTTCTTGTAGATTGTTGCCAGCAACAGACAACACCTGGAACTCACAATGGCCACAGAGTAGCTTACAACATTGGTCCTTACTAGACAATAAAATGTCAAAAGGGTAAGTACACACAATGAGACAAACAGAAACTTGAAGCTAGTGGTACATGATTTCTTTCCTTGATATGTGTGGTGTTATGACGCAAATTCCAGATGAGGTACAGTACTAGTCATACTTTTGCATACTCATTAAGGGTTGAGTACCAAGAGTTTTCATTAATGACCTGTGTGGCAAGGCTTCTTTCTGTTTAGGTGACTAACAGGGCAATTCATGCACACCTGGAGTTCCTGTAACCCAGAGATAGACTCAGGAAGGCTGGATAGCTTATTGCCATCAAGTGCCAGCATCCGCAGGTGCTTCAAATTTCCTATCTGTATCACCCAAGCCCTTACTCTTGTCACTTCTCAAAAATCCATGTCAAGTGCAGAGACCACTTACACACAGCAACTTTCCTGTCACACTTCACTTGCAAATTTCATTGCAGAATAACACACCATTCAGTTATGCAATTGAGGGAAACCTCAGCTGGGAGAGAGTGAAGCATATTGCCAGTAATCCAAAGACCCTCTAGTTGCTGCAAATCGCCTATGCTTGCTGGTAGCTCCTGCAGTCTGTTGCCTGCTAAACCCAGCCTCCGCAACTGTACTATCCCACATTTTCACCAGTTAACAACTGGAAGAACAGTTGCCATCAACTGAAGATGTAGCAAGAGGAGTGTTATCATGGGTTAAAACAGAGTGAAATGACCATGCAAGGGAGCAGAAAGGAAGTTGTTCAGACAACTGCAAGGACCCATTTTCAACTGTATCATCTTATGGGTTTATAGTTAGGGTTTAGAGTTTCAAAGCTTGGAGAAAAGAAACATACATTAACAAGATTTTTGATATCATCTGGTAAGCTGCTGATCTTATTTCCAGCTAGGGAGAGATCTACAAGATCAACAATTTGGAATACTCGCAATGGCACCTCCTCAAGTCCTGAAAATTGAATAGAAAAGACATACAAGCATGAATGCCCATGGTTTGGGATACAAATAAATTTGGTAAGGGACTTGTTTGATGCTTGACATCACATTTGGGGAAGAATTTATGTGCCAAAGGATTGCATCAGAAAAATTCAAATATTTTTGTCCACAAACATTCTCTGGGATTTGTCTGAAATCCTCACACATGAGCTCTTGAGCTACTATTCTTCCAGAGGACCAGGGATTACTACCGTAGACAGCACTGATGCACAGGCCTCAACAAGTTGATCCAATGCTGCAAAGCTCATGAAAGGGCAATGTGTAATGAGCAAACATACCATGGTAACTGAGGTCAAGTCGACCAGTACTGAAAGCTAGAGAAATATGCGCCTCCACATCTGACACTACAGCATCTGATGCTACAGCTGCTTCAGACAGATTCCACTTTTGCATATTTTAGAACATCATAATGAGCAAGCAATAAACCAAAAAAATCATACACCAATCCAACTGCAGCAATTTGCGTCTACAACAACAATTGAATGTGAGGAATCTGGATTGACACAACAAACCACCAAGATTCCATCCAATAGACCAATAAGAACAGCTTGGGAAAATAGAAAGTATCTGTCTCAATTTTTGGCTTCTCAGACCATTTCAGGATCTGCAATCAATCTGAAACCTTCAACTATGCTCTCAACGGTCTCCAGTAAGACCCTCAGGAAACCGTTTGGTATCAAGTTGATGTTGAAAGCATGGACAATTGAAGAAGAAGGGAGAGAGATGTATACCGGGCAAAGAAGAGAATGCCATGAAGCAAAGAGAACTCCTTCGTAGAATGCCTTTGCAGTGAAAGAGACATTGTCGTGCAGGTGCCCTCCCACACCAACTATGCCTGGACGTGACTCTCAACCTCCTCAGCTTGTTTTCTCTCTTGTTCATCTTGCCACAGCTCCATGGTTCCAAGCTGAAATGAATAGGCACTCCTGATAAGAAGCATTGAGATGCTGCTGCTGCTGCCATGGCCCAAACCAATCTGCAATCTTGTAGCACCTCCTAACTTATGCCCTCCTGGAGAGCTTCTCGAATCTCCTTCGCAGGTTTTTGTGCTTATCCTCCTTTGGCGGCTCCCCTTACTTTGCTGATCCAGTATTCTCTTCTGTCATCTTGATTCTCCTTGCAGCTTCACCCACACTTTGCTGTGACGCATTCTATTCTCCGTGAGGAGTTCTCATCACTTTCGAACATCGCTTTCCTTCAGTATTCCGAGCGTAATTGGATGTTTTCAGGGGCCCACCGCCGCACAAAAGTACCTATCGGTGCAACCAGCTTTCGCTCCAACGCCATGGAAAAAATTCCGCGGGGATGAAACTACCAAAGTTTCTAAACTTTTGGAAGCGGCGGCACCAGGCAGTATGTTCTTTTGTTTTGGCGAATTTTCCCACCGCAGCGACATAAGAAAATCCAACGCGAAGAAGTGTATAAAAGGTTTTTGGGGACAAAAATGAAGCATCTGTGGGACAGCCTGCAGCAGCAAGTATCGCAAATGAAGCTGCGCCTGCGAGCATCAGTGCGGCGCCGTCTTGCCCTTGGTATACTTTATGCCCCTTTGCCTTCTCTCTTTCCTGCGCCTTTCTTTTGTCGGCCTGGAGTTTAAACCACAAGTCTCTGCCTTGGCTTGGCTTGGCTTGCAGACATACTGGCAGTGAGCACGGGGGTTAGATCTGTGGTTTTGCTTGACTATTTGCCTTACAATCCTCCCTTTTTGCGGCAATTCTGCGATCTCCTTCAGCATCTATCACAGGTTGTCAACTCAAGGACCTATCTTAGATTTCGAGATTCTTTGTGTCCTGTCCCAAGGAGAAGGATTCGTGCTTGATCAGATTCTTTGTGTCCATTCCCAATGCAAATGGGTTCAAGCTTCATTTT
>Ga0116228_10005580_pt1 | contig 11215 bp, 13 predicted proteins | sample S1TSphfallax_2_FD_89694 | JGI IMG/M metagenome (GOLD analysis project Ga0116228, IMG submission 89694) | Host-associated microbial communities from peat moss isolated from Minnesota, USA - S1T2_Fc - Sphagnum fallax MG | ecosystem: Host-associated > Plants > Peat moss > Unclassified | place... | reverse complement strand
TTATTTCATGTTCATGATTTATAAAAGTGGAGAAACCATTTTTGTTTGAACAGAGAAAGCGACAAGAGGAGGCTGAAAAATGGAAAGTTATGGATCAAGAAATTGCAGCATATGCAAAGAAAAGGGCAGCTAAAGAACTTGAGTACAAAAAAGAACAGGATGCAAAGAAAGCAGAGAAAACTAGAGTCAAGGACCGAATGATTGCAAGAATGGAAGCTGTAAACCCATCTTACCATAAAACCCTTGAAAGATTTTACTCACCAATGCAACCAAATTCAGATGGCCCAATGAATGAATGTTGGTGTTATCCACTTGGGCTCTTTGTTGCTGCGGACTACTGGTGGCAATCAAGTGATGGAAATTATTAATTGATTTTGTGGAAATTAATTTTCAGTCAAAATCAAATGAATTCCAACTCAATAATCAAATTCAATGGGATTCAGATTCAGTTGAATTGAAATCAAGTTCAATTGAAGAGAAATCAGAAGCAAATTGATGTAGAAGGTATTAAAATCCTGCTCGTGACTGTGGCATTGAGAAAAAAGGACTCTGAAAAGACAGAGATCCAAAAAGACACCTTTCCATTCCACTTTGCTTGGGAATCTGCTAAACATATCTCCAATTGGGAACTGTCATTGAAAAGGATGACTTATGGAACCTAAAGCTGGTCTACCTAAACCAGCTCCGATGATTCATTTTCACTGGAATTTTGCCCAAGAAAGAGACAGTGCACAAATTCTTTGGAAGTAGTAGTAGTTGACTTATGTTGGCTTTTCTTTCAAACTATGCAGCAATTGTCAGAAGCAAGGAAGCAAATAAACTACAAGGAAACCAATGAACAAAAAGCCAAAGAAGCAGCAGAAGATGCTCTTGCACTTCAGAAGGCTCAGAGGCGACAAAGAGATTGGGAGCTTTGTGATAAGTCTCGGCAAAATCAGGTACTTTAATTCATCACTTTTGCTCAAAGAAGGGGAAAAAAGGAAAAGCCCAAGTTTCTCCATTTCTGTAAACATGACTCGGGAATAGGGAGTTCTTATCTTACAAAACATAAGTGGAAACTTTTGTGTTGTGAAATAGTTGGCATGGAAGAGACAAGAGCAGAAGTTGGAGAGAGAGGATGACCATTATGCATTTGAGCAATCTGCGAAAATCATTGCAAGAATCAATGCTGAAGAAGAGGCAAAAGAAATTGCCATATTTAATGTTAATAAAGAATATGCCAACCACCACTTGAAGTCCAAGGTGAGCCCCTTCTTTCATTAGTAGACATGACCGAGCTTGTTGCCAAGTTCATTCTCATAATGACATTGTCAAGCTGACATTGCATCAAAGCTCTAACATTGTAGGCTAGTTTCTCAACATCATTCAAATGTAACCAAAAAGAAAACAAGTAAAGGAAACAAACTTTGCTGGTCACTTGAATTTTGTAACCCTTCCAACCCAATTTCTCCACTGGAGAAAATTCACCTAATCACTTCAACACCATGTGGGTTTGTGGGGGCTGCATGAAGTACAGAAGGAGAAGGAGGATGAGAAGAAAGAGGCTAAGCAACTTCAAATCGAGGAAGATATTGATGCCATAATACAACTCAACCAAGACGAAGAATATCTGCGCAACCTCAAATTTGACTAATAGTTTTCCAAAACCACCCTCATGGGTGCTCAAATTGCAGCCACCCTCAAACTTGAATACAGCAATGGTTTCCAGCAAGAATCCTAATGGCTGCACAAATAGCAGCAGCCCACTTCAGATGTGATCATCCAAATTGGTGGAAAAAGGTTGTGCAATTCTACAGGGTGCTAACTCTGGAGGTAGAGTACTCTACACATGAATCAAGTTTAGATGTATAGAAACCACAAGCTATTCAAAGAGTCATATTGCACAGCATACTTAAGTATCATTCTGAAATTGCCCCAAAAAAAACTATCATCAACACATTCACCCGATCCTCTCCTATACAATAACATAACAATAACATAACAATGTCACAACAATATACCCAACAAATCTATAATCTCCCCAGAGTTACCATAGGACTAGTACCCAATGCACACAACCCATAATAACCAAGCTGAAATTTATGGATTTGTGAGCTTTGCAAATTGTCACCTCATGCCTACACATTTGGCCTCAGGCACCTTTTGGGCCTGCAGTTCAAAAAGTGAAGACTGATACCACTGATTATGCTCTCTCTATTATGAGAGACTGCATTGTAGTAAAAAAAAACATTGTGAACTAAAAAAAATGATCTCACAAATGAGGAGTGGGTCAGTCACTCAACTGAGAGATAACAAGAGTTGTGATTGATTTTGCTATTGAACGTATGACCAATAATGGGGTCTCAAATGTCAATGAGGGTAACTCTACATGGTTTTCAGTCATTGAAGTTCGGAAAGGGGTGACATTCAACGGCAAGCCTTTTAAAAGAGGAGAAACCTCGGTAAGATCATAACTTACATCCTTATTCTTTGATGAGGTATTGGTCAAAACAAGCACTACAGTAAGACCTGAGGGATGGACAGCTGTGACAAGAAAATCATGGAGGCTCTCGTTTTGGAAAACCTTAAAGCCTGGTCGAATCCACCTTGTAAACTGCATCATCACATAGTACTGCTTCTTTATGTCAACTGCAAAGGGGTTGACTTGGTAGTTAAGAGGTGTTTGCAAGAGGCCCCAAAAGGATCCAGGTCCTTCTAGAACCTGCCAATAGCACCAAGCTGATGGTCGGAGGTCATTCAGGTCAAGAGTTATGTGCCTACCCACAGCCAATGCAATATCATATTCTTCACCACCCCAATTCAGTGGCCCGTATTCTGACATCCACAATTTTTTCCCACCTACAAAGACATTTCGTTCCACCTGCCAGTAGGAATGACATCATTGTTAGACTGTGTCCAATGTCGCCTCCTTCAATCTCCAACAAAATCGCCATCAACTATAAAATCAGTACCTTATTCCTAGAGTTGGATTCCACTTTGACCAGGGTTCATTCAACAATTTATCCTGAAATTGGACTTTGCATGGTACCATATTGGTTATTGGTTTAGGACTTAGGGTTTTAGGGTACAGACTACTATATGGGTTATGGCTTTCAATTGTAGGGTTTAGCAGCTACCTGCTTGCGCCTGGCATCATCTTCACGTTGAACAAAATGAACATAAGTGTGAACATTGACTTGGTCAACTGCTGCCAATGCTTCTTCACCCACTCCTCGCAAAGCTTTCAAAGTATTGTTGCTCCAGGCATCAAAAGCGCTTATCTTCACTGCCAAGCCCTTTCTAGCCAGTGATTGCTTGACTAAGGGAATCACCTACACAATGCCCCCTCTTATCAATAAGCTACATTATCACAACAGTCCTTGATAGTATCCTCTACTTCTGGTTACAAGAAGGTAGATAAGAAATATGTGAGCAAACAATAGTGAATCTTTGGGTACATAGTAATAGGAGAAATTGCAGGATTAAATGTTAGATTTGTACCTTTGCCATTGAACGGATTGAGAAATTACAACCCTCTTGGGCAGGCTTGTTACGGTCAATATACCACCACCCTTCACAGGGCTCATTAAATGGTGCCAAGGTATCAAAATGTAGCCCCCATTTTTGGTATTGAAGCACCACTTCTGTCAAATAGTCAGCAAAAGCCTCATAATAGATCGGATTCAGGTTGTCCTGTCCCTTCCGCCAGTTCCCTGCAGTACAGATGAAGACATATAACATTTGTAATCAATGAGAACCCCAGAAGAATCCTGCAACTTGAACAACCCATCTGAACAAATTGCCAATCCCTGCAATAAACAAGTGCTCATTCTGATGTAGTTTTTTGATGTCATTTGTGAATACTACTGTACATCTAGCAAACTCAAGGCCTCATTTGCAACGGGTAAACAAGAACAGCTTCTCTTTGTCGGTGTGATAATTGCCACAGGACACTATGAATGGAGCCTGTTTGAATGGCTGCCAGGTCCTGGATTACATCTCAGAACACACAAAAGACATGGAAACAAACAGAAGATCAATATTTCAAGCACCTGTCACAGATCCACTGAGAGTCATCCAGGAAGGTGGAGAATTTGAGAAGGCTTCAAAAACATTTGCACCCCGATCACGTGCCCCAAACAATACATCCCTCTGCTGCTTGTCTGCTGACCAATCATAGGCAGCATTTGGACCCCTAGGCTTGAATCCAGGTATATCACCAAATGGTCGAAGGTTTGTGTCAAATGAGAGGTCAGCTCCTCCCCCTATGTTGTAGCGTACAATTGTTAGACCTAAGCCTTTGCTGGGATCAAACAGTAAATCAAGCACATAATTGCTGTCACCTTTCGGTAGTCCCCCTACAAAATTCGCCCACCTGCACCCACCAAGACATCAATCATCAACAGGTACACACAATTGAAACCTCCATTCTTGTCAACAACTGACCCTCTTCTGTTCACTGTCAATCTAACCAATAAAGAAAGAAGCAGATGGTGCAACAAACTTCAAACATTTTTCCCAAATGATTCGTACAAGAAAACAAATGTCAACCTCCGGCATTGACAGCTTAAAACCCTAGCACACTAACTAAGAAGATACACTGCAGCCTGCTGCCCTCTGATGGGAATGCACACTTGAGCATTTTGATACATGTAGATTATGAACAGTTGCAGAAAGACTTCAGGAGCAGTGAACTGATTATGCCCAGACAGACAACAAATGGGAGTTTGATTATTCCTATTGGAAGAGGGATTTGAATGCCATCTGTCTGTCATTGCTGAAGGGGATGATGACAAAGAGAAAACCTTCTTCATGTTTTGCTCAATTGCAGCAGCAGCAGCAGACATACCAGCAAAGTGAAGTGCCCCAACCTTCCCAAGTGATTGGGTTGCCTGAAGGCTCTCTTGGAACATATACGAATTCCTCCTGCAAAAATGATGACCACCCAATTGTGATTACAGTGTTGTTCATTGCCAGTAAACCCTAAACCCTTCACACTTGCTTGTACCGCAAATGGAGGTGACAATTTTTCATGAATTCTGCTACATCCAATTCCCATTATACTGTTGCACCAGCAGTGGCAAGAGACATGCATTGGGAGGAGTAAAGAAGAACAGGTTCACTGGGTATGATGAACCTTGTTGGGAATTTGAGGCCACGCACTGAACCATGTTGCTAGGGTTTGCAGTTGCCCTAGTAAACCCCCTTTCTTCTCCACTTTGATGACCTTCTCTTCTTCGGCAGCCATCGTTGCTGCTTTCTTCTTCTTGAGCAGATCATCACCACCGTTCTGCACACCAATTTCCGTTTCATCGTGTTCCTCATCTTCCTCCTCCTCCCCCATTTCTGCAGTCAATCTGTCTGCCATCGGCTCCTCGCCAACGGCAGGCGTGGCCATTTGAGATTTGACAGCAGCAACTCCTCCAGCAGGTTCCTGGACCGATGACCTCACAATAAGTAGCGTATTGGGTCTAAAGGTGTGCACCAATTTCAATCTCTCATTGCCAAAAGAGTGAGACACACTATTATACCTGGCAGCAGCAGCAACGAGGAAGCGCTGTTGTTGCTCATGCAGGCAAACAAGCTTGCAATCTCCCTGAAAAGAACCAGTACACAAGACACTGCATGTACTACTCATCCTGCTTGGCAACCCCCTTCTTCCCCCGACCTCAGCACACACCCACCAACCCACGCACTCTCTTGTTTACCCCGAACAAGATCTTTTCTTCTTGTGTATCTTCAACTTCCCAAAAACAAGATCAAACTCTTCGCAACACCATCTTGCTCATCATCATCATCATCATCATCTTGTTCTTGTTGCTCTTGTTGGTGTTTATATTTTGTTCCGTTTTGTTTCCGAATTGTTCCATTTGTTTTTGTTTACGACGAATCCGGTTTGCTTTGAGTGTGCGTTCTTTCATTTGTGGAAAACTTGGATTGTGGTGGCGATACGTGGCAAACAAGAGCGCTCAGTGAAGTTGAGAGTCGACACTTGGATCTCAGGAAGCCTGCACACACGCACTCTCCTCCTCCTCCTCCTCTGCTCAGCCACAAAAGGGCAAGCGGCTCTGCCACCAATTTGCATCCTATTTTGTCTTCAATTCAATTTGAATCAAATTGAGTTGAATCTGAATTCTATTCAACGTTTTTAATCCTAATTTAGGAATTTCAATTAAATTTAATGTATGGGCGATTCAATTCGATTCGATTCAAGTTGCATGCAATGCAATGTCATTCAATATTTTTCATTTGAAATGAAACTTAATAATTCACAAAATTAAAATAATTAAAAAAAATCATTTCAATATCATCACTAATATAGTTGTAAAGCACTCCAAGAAAATCGGTAGTGTATTTGGAGGGCACCTTATATCCATCAATTTCCCTCCTAGAGAAAATGGGAGGGATATTATGCCTACTCCTCAATAGTGATAGTGTTCTTACACCTATAAGTAGGCATAATTTCCCTCCCACTACCTATTGAGGAGTAGGCATAATATCCCTCTCAATCCTACGCCTCATTATCTACATAGGTTTGGTAGGTTTGGTTCATGATAAATTTTGCTTTGTGCTTTACAATAGGTAAAGCCCTAGAGTGGGGGACATTCCCAAAATGTGAGGTTGGACTTGGCTATCGCCTTGTGGTAGGCCCCTTATTTTGAGAATGCCCCCATTTGCCTAGGGCTTTACCCTATACAAAATCACTATAGTATGTAGGTCAATGAGCTCATTTTCATAATCTGTGATAAATCCTGAACTGGTAATAGATTTGAAAACCAGTTCTACATTCGGATTTTGTGGAGTGAATTTTAATAGAAACAAAAAACAAGAAAACCAATGAGACCTATTTTTTCAAAGGGCTTCGAAAGTTCCAAACATGTTGGCATAGGAGAAGGTCTTGGTAGTTGGACCTTCCGGATTTGAGATCCCCTTGGAGGCTGGTAGGCCAAGGGTCAGGATTGAAAATCCGGAAGGTCCTCCTACTAGGACCTTCACCTACGTAAAGCACTGTCTGATTTTTTTCTGTTGTCATCCTGTGGTGTAAGTGCATCTTGCTTTTTCCGCTGAAAGCGGATATTATGATGCCATCATTTCTTTGACATTAGCATTTCTATTGCCTGCTTTTGCTGAAAGGCCATTGTCTTTTGGAGCTTTTGCTGAAAGTAGAACATTGTGAGGTCGTTAGGTTTTGAGGTTAGAGAGCTTGCCTGAGCTCATTTGAGCATTTGTGATTTTTTGTGTTGTTTTGTTGTGTGTTGTTTCATTGCATTACAAGCGTTGTTTGATCATGCGCGATGCTATTTCTTCATTGGGCTACGATTGCTGCTTCATTGTTGGTTTGTGTTTTCTCATGCAACCAAGTTGGTGTTGTTTTTGTTTCATTGCATGTTGGTGTTATTTCATCTCACTTACTTTAGCAAGCTGTGATTGCTGCTACTTCTCATTTTTGGTGGTGTTGTTTGATCAAGTTACAATTGTTGTTGTTTGATCATTAAATCAATCCTTTCTTTTCTTTCTGTGATTAAGTTATTGTTGTTTTTGTTTCATTGTTTTTTGTTATGTTGCTTCATTGGGTTGCGATTATTGTTTCATTGTTAAGTTATTATTATTTTTTTGGTGTGATTAGGTTGCTAATATTTGTGTTTCATGAAATTGTAACTATTTAAAAAAATTCAAAAGGATCCACTACCAAGACCTTCACCTATGTAAAACATCGTTCAATTTTTTTTTCTTCTGTTGTCATCCTACAACATTCATGCATTTCATTTTTTATGCTGAAAGCAAGTGCTATGATGCCATCATTTCTTCGACACCAACATATTCATTCCTTGCTTTTATTGAAAGGGCAATTGCGTTTTGGAACTTTTGCCGAAAGTAAACTGACGTTATCTGTTTCTTTCATTTGAATATTTGTGATTTGTTTGTGTTGTGTTGTTGTGAGTGACGATTCATCGCAATATATATGTTGTTTGATCATGCATGATGATGTTTTTCATCGTGCTATGATTGTTGTTTCATTGTTGGTTCATTTGTTTTTATGCAACTTGGTGTTATTTGTGCTTCATCACATTATTTGTGGTGTTGTTTCATTGCACTTTTTCAACAAGTTGCAATTGTTGTTGTATCATTTATTATTAAGTCAATTTTTTATATTATGTTGTAATTAGGTTACTATAGTTTGTGTTTCATTTTTTTGGTTTCATCAGGTTGTAACTAATGTTTCATCATTAAGTTCTTGTTTTTTTGTGTGATTAGGTTGTTATTATTTATATTTCATCAAACTACACTTCTCTACTTCATCATGTTACAATTATTGATGTTGCTACAATTCTTTTCAGTCCATCGCATTGCTATTATCACTTTATCAATGCAATTCTTAACACTTCATTGTTTTGCTATTGTTGATTCATTGTTGTGGCTGTGTTTGAGCTTCATCATGATCTCCATGGCTTTTATTAAAATGCAATTTCTTCTACATTATAGTTATTTGTACATTGCGGCTGCTTTTGCATCACCAATTATTTTATGCCATGGCTATTAGCGATGACCTCATTGTTGATATCTTTCAAAAAAATTGTTGTTTTTTTTTGTTTTTGTGTGTTTTATAATCTATGTTAGTTTTTTTCTTTTTTTCTGTGTTGTTTGTAGGTTTTGTCAATTTTTTGTTTGTTTTTTTGTTCATTTCTTTTTTGTTTTCTTGTTTTTTAATAATGTTTGGTGGTCTTCATGTAAACTTTTCTTTTGCTTTTTATTTCTAGTGGCACCAATTTAGTCTGTGCTACTAATGGGTATGATATATTTGTTGATTGTTTTTAAAATGATGAGTTGTTCAATGGTTATTCTTCTATTAATGAATTTTTTGAGTTTCCTCATTTTGAATGTAATCTTAACTTGTTTGACCATTTTTTTAATCCCTACATCTCTTTGATCCTTGAAGAGTTTTATATTCTTACAAGTCCATATTCTTCATTGGACCTATTGTTCATCCTTCTGTAATTGTTAATTTTTTTCTACATCATCTTCTATTCTATATCCTACATCTTTTGTTAGTGCTTCATGTGGACATGACTATTTATTGTCTCTTGCAATTGTTGCTATGTCTTATACAACAAATTCTATTATGTGTCTTACTTTTGTTAATTCTTCATGTGCATATGATTTTGTGTTGTCTCCTACATCCAATCTATGTGCTTCTTCTTTTGATTATCAATTGACTTTTGTTTCCATTACTTACAATCTCAAGGGTTTTGGATCTAAATTTGGAGAGGGGACAAACCCTTAGTCTCCTATCAAGGATGTTCTAAAGAGCCTCTTCTTGGATCTTAATGAAAATGTTAATAAAGGCGGTTGAAGAGTCAACAAGCATGTTGAATTTTGGGTGAAAAGTGTGTTTGATGAGTAGAGAGTTTTTTGCAGTCTTGATACAAAAAAATCAATTATTGATCTTTTAGAAGATGAATCTTCTATTAAGGATATGGTGGATATGCTTTCATCTTCCATTTTGCAAGTTACAAAAAGGATGGTAGCTTGTATCTCCCAACCAAGTAACTTCTACCTTTGCATGTTTTGAATTTGATTACTATGTTTGTTTTGTTAATTTTGTTTTAGGTTTATCGTTCAATAAAACACTTGTAGTTCCTTTTAACATTTAAACTAATGCAAGGTATCATTGCATGAAAGTTGTTGGTGATGAAGCAACATTGCAATCTTCAATAGTTAGTTTTGGTAAGATAACTAAGAAGTTAGATGTGTTGTCTATTAAAGAGGAGTGCAGAATGTTGGCATAATCAATGTGTCAACCTACCTCCCAATTTGGCTTGAACCTAAAATTTGCATACTTTTGCATGTGAATTTTTTATTATAAAAGGGTGTTCTGAATTTCGTGTTGAGGACTTTGATGAATTCAATTTGTTGTCTTTACCTATTAGCATTGTTTTGAGGTTTTATCAAGGGATTTCAAAAAATTGGAGGATAAACATAACTCAATGTTTTTTAGATTGGCATTGACTTACAATTGATTGCCCAATGTTTTATGTGATTGAGATTTATAAGGAGCTTGTTCGTTAGTGCCCAATTGTATGGCCAGTTGATAAACCATGGCCACATCTTTTGTTTTTAAACCCTAAGCCTAAGTGGAAGGCTTCCAATGAGGTATGGTTTATGTCTACTCCCATTGGTCATAATCAGTTTCGTATCACTATAGACGAATTGACCTTTAATTTCCATGATTTATGCAAAAAAGTCTTGTTAAACAAGACGGGCCAAGGTGTTGGAATTACACATATGGAGGAGGCACTTATACCTCAAGAATATGGTATGGATGTAACATGCCACATGGACCCTATTTTATATGGCAAGTAAGTTTGTAAACTTGTTTTTTGTTTTAAAAGTCATTTTTTTGTTTGGTTCTTTTGTGTTTGAGTTTGTATAAGTTTTTTTAGAGTTATGGTTTGCTAGTTTTGTAGATATAATCATATTGACAAACACTTATGTGATAGAATTATGCAACAAATTATTTTTGGTGAGTTTAAATGTGGTTGTCTGTTGTGTTTTGAAGAGGCTTTTGACGAGGAAAAGGTTGCTTATGACAAGACTAAGGTATGAGTATTAAAAGTATGTGATTTGCTATTTTATGTATTTGCTTTCCTCATTCTTACTCTATTTTGTATACAGGCCAATGTTGATTTTGTTGGAGAAAAGAATGTGGATGTTGGAGTTGGTGTGTTTGATGGTGCAACACGAATTATTATTACTTCTATGGTTCATGGTTCTATCATTGCTAGTGTTTTTGGAGGTCCTTCTAACATCCTTATTGGGGTTATGTTTTCTAGTTAAAGTGTTCATATTTTTATAGATTGACAGGAAACAGTTACTCAAGTTCTTCTTCTTGGTTCTATGCATCAACAAAAGAATGTGGGTGTAAGTTCCAGAGTTTGGCATTGGCAAATTTGGATTTGAGATAGATCCTAAAGGTGCATTTTGGAATGAGATGTTTGAGAAAGAATTGCCCAAGTACAAGGATCGCTTGGATGTGATTTTTCCTCGTCACCCTGTTGAAACAATTAGTGTTAACACTATTTCTAGACATGTCTTTAGTCATTTGCACAATTGTCCCATTAACATTACATATGTAGTTGATCCTAAGTCTTTGCCCACCTTAGGAGTACCAATTGGAGGGGACAAGTTGTGAGGTTGCTTCATTCTAGATTCTTCATATTGTTTATAGACTTCATAA
>Ga0116228_10005579_pt1 | contig 11215 bp, 15 predicted proteins | sample S1TSphfallax_2_FD_89694 | JGI IMG/M metagenome (GOLD analysis project Ga0116228, IMG submission 89694) | Host-associated microbial communities from peat moss isolated from Minnesota, USA - S1T2_Fc - Sphagnum fallax MG | ecosystem: Host-associated > Plants > Peat moss > Unclassified | place... | reverse complement strand
GGAATCGCCGGGAGCACTCCAAATCCGCGAATTGTCAATCATTGCTGATGACAATTCGTCCAATGGCGCATACCGCCGCGAATTTGCAGCCCTCGCCGCCTGATCCGTGCTTCGGGGGGTATATCTGACCCGTTTTCAATGGGAGCCAATGCTTGGGGAGCTTGGGGCCGAGTCGCTGAGCGGGGCCAGGCTGAACACGGCCGAATGGTGGAGGGGGTAAGGACAGCCACCCTTCACCGTCCCTGTTGAAGCCGACGGCAGGTGCGACTTCTGGGCCTTCAGCCGGCTCCATGAGGCGCAAGGCGGCCGCTCTACGACGCCAGAGATATGAACGGCGTTGGCTCGCCCTCTGGGGGACCTGGAGACAGGGCGCGTCGCCACCAGCCGAGGTCGTGAAGCTTTCCGAATTTGAAGCCGATCTCGGCGAATGTGCCAAGATAGCTGAAGCCCAGGGCCTCGTGCAGACCCACGCTGTTTTCGTTCGGCGGCACAATTCCCGCAAACGCCGAATGGAACCCCTGCTGTGTCAATATCCCGAGCAACTCAGCGTAAAGTGCACGATCGATCCCGCTACGGTGCGTCTGCCTGTCTACATAGACTGTTGTCTCCACCGACCAGCGATAGGCAGGCTTCGAGCGGTGCTGACTGCCGAATGCGTAACCGCGTACTTGCCCGCCATCTTCGAACACCAAGTAGGGATATGCTTTGAGGATCGAAGCGATCCTGGCGGCCATCTCCTCGGGCTCCGGCGGCGTTTCCTCAAATGAGATCGCCGTCTCCAAAACGTACGGCGCGTAGATCGCCGCTATGGCGCCCGCATCTGCCTCCGTTGCAATTCGTACGCCCTTCAACACTGACGCCCCCTAAGCCGGATTGACGACCTCGCCACCCTCCTTGGTGAAGAACGCGGGGGGATGGTCGAGTAGGTCGAAAACACGTTCTGACGGTCGACAAAGCGCAGCACCCTTTGGCGTCACGACAATGGGCCGGTTCACGAGAATGGGATGGGCGATCATCGCTGACAGGATGGCTTCGTCCGTCACGCCCTCGCTCAGCAAACCTAACTCGGCGGCGGACGTACCCTTCTCGCGTAGCAAGTCGCGCGGCGAAAGGCCGATCTTGGCGAGTAGATCGCCTAGAAGCGGGCGCGTCCATCCGGTCGCTAGATACTCGACGATGGTCGGCGAATAGCCTGCGGCCCGGATCATCGCCAGCGTGTTACGCGACGTCCCGCAGTCGGGGTTGTGGTAGATGGTGATCGGGAAATCCGCGCTCATGCGAAGCGCTTCTCTCGTAAGAGCCAGCCGAAGACCACGACTGCCCCAAAGGTCCCGGCGAGTTGCGCGCCGATGAAGGCGGGCGCCGACGAGGGGGCGATCCCGGCGAAGGTATTGGACAGCGTCCGTGCGATGGTCACAGCTGGGTTCGCGAAGGATGTGGACGCCGTGAACCAGTATGCAGACGTGATGTAGAGCCCCACGGCGACCGGGGTGAAGTCTGGCCGGAACCGGACCGAGCCCAGGATCGTCGCCAAGAGCCCGAACGTCGCGATGAACTCCGAGAACGCCTGAGCGGGGCCGTTGCGCAGTTTGGCTGAGACTTGCATGATCGGCTCCGCGAACATCGCGTGCGCCGCCAAGACGCCAAGGACGCCGCCGATGATCTGCGCCTGGATATAGGCCAGGGCGAGACCCGGAGTGATCTCCCGACGAAGGGCGAACGCCAAGGTTACGGCCGGATTGAAGTGCGCGCCCGAGAGCGGCCCGAAAACCGTGATGAGAACCATCAGACCCGCCCCCGTGGCGAGCGTGTTGCCGAGAAGGGCGACGGCGATGTTTCCGCCCGCCAATCGGTCGCCCATGATCCCCGAGCCGATCACGATGGCCAGCAGCATCGCTGTCCCCAGCATTTCAGCGGCGAGCCGGCGCGAGGTCGAGAAGGGATGGCGGGGTGGCTCCAGGCTGGCGTCGTGTGCGCCTGGCATTAGGTAAGGTCACGCGTGAGCAGCGCCGCCGACGCTGTACAGACCCGGCCCAACTGCTGAGTCGTACTGATCGCGATTGGTGCTTCTGATCGGTCCACCCGTCGCCAGCCGGCGGATGTGAACCAGTCCTCTGCGTTGATGGCTACCGCCCAAAGCCTCATGATCTTTTCGGTCATGATCGAGCGGGCCGAGTTGCCGGTGAAAAGAAAGAGACAGCAAGCGGACCGTCAGCCATCGCCCTCGCCCTCAGCAGCAGGCTTCAGCGGGAGCCGTTGTCTCGGGCTTGGCGACCGTTACGCAGCAAGCCGCCTTCGGCGGGAAGGGTGTGGCGGCGCGCTCATCCTCGCCATAGGTCACGGCCTCGCCAAAGGTGTAGAAGGTTTCCCAGCGTAGGCCGTTCGGGTCGTTGACCCAGGCCTTGTCGGACTGGGCATAGCAGCACGTTGTGGCCGCCTGATCGCGCGTGACCTCGCCCGCGGCGTTCAATCGTCCCGCCAGTTCGGCAAGCTCTTCGCCACTCTCCACCTGGATGCCGAGATGATCGACACCGGCGACGCTGGCGCGGTCCGAGATCGCGAAATTCACGCGCGGATCATCGAGCATCCACTTGGCGTAGTCGTTCTTCAGCACGACGGGTTCGGCCCCAAACAAGGTCGAGTAGAAGCCAATGGACTTGGCGAGGTCCTCGACGGCGACATGGACGTGCAGGCGCTTCATGGCGTAGTTCCTAATGAGCCTTGGGGGTGGTCGCAGCAGGCGGCGCGTCTCATCACCACTGCGAGAGGGGCGCAAACCTCTGGCCGGCCCTGACAGCAGTCCTCCATGAGGAAGCCGAGCAGGGCGGTGATCTGGGCGTAATCAGCCGAATAGAGGATCGAACGGCTATCGCGCCGCGAACGGATCAGGCCGCTTCGGGCGAGGATCGCAAGCTGCGTCGACATGGTGTTCGCTGGCGTGTCGAGGGTTCGCGCGATCTCGCCGGCGGCGACGCCATCGGGACCGGCGCGAACCAGCAGACGAAACACGGCGAGGCGCCCAGGGTGCGCTAGCGCGGAAAACGCCTCGATTGCGAGCATATCTTCCATATTTCCACATATATGGAAATAGTGCTTCGGGTCAACGCTTGAATGCTCCTTTCCACGACCTGGGTCCGCTCTCAGGTCCGACTCTGACCTACCGTTTGAGTGATATGGGATCCAAACCGCGCAGAATTCGAGTTTGAGGTCAAAATTGGGACGGCCGCGGCGGCCGCCCCCGCTTTCCCCGAATCGAAAGCGGCATTGTGAGTTTCACGCGCTCCGACGGGTCAAAGGAACCATGCACCTGCACGAAAGTCTGCGCCTTCGTATCGATTTGCTATCGGTGCCAAGCTCGGCGCTTCAGAAGGGCCCGCGCCAGCGGCTAAGCTTCCAAATTATAAGGGGGTCCTGGTGGAGCCGAGGGGAGTCGAACCCCTGACCTCCTCATTGCGAACGAGGCGCTCTACCAACTGAGCTACGGCCCCAGGAGAAGGGGCGGCAGATAGGCCGTGCGCGCCGAACCTGTCAAGGCAGGGCTGTTTTGGCGACTTGCGGCGCGGTCGAGGCGCGGTCTAGAAGCGGGTCGCCGCCGCCTGTGCGGCGCCGGAGCCCCGCCAAGACCCCATGAGTCCGTTTCTCGCGACCTTCCTGATCAATCTGCTACAGCTCCTGTCCGGCATCCTGTCCTTCCTCGAGCTGATCGTCGTGGTCGGGGTGGTGCTGTCGTGGCTGATCGCCTTCGACATTATCAACGTCCGCAACCGGACGGTCTTTCAGATCGTCTCCCTGATCGAGAACGTCAGCAATCGGTTGCTGTTTCCGATCCGGCGCTTCCTGCCATCGATCGCCGGCATCGACTTCAGTCCGCTGATCTTCCTGTTCCTGTGCGGGATGGTGCAGAAACTCCTGCTGGCGCCCCTGGCCGTGCAGATCCAGGTCGCGGGCATGGGCGGCTGAGGTGGCCGCCAAGATCGACCCGGGCCGGTTCTTCGAGGACTTCCGGCTCGGCGAGACCCTGGTCCACGCGACCCCGCGGACCCTCACCAGCGGCGATCAGGCCCTTTACACCGCGCTCTACGGCGGTCGCCACGCCTTCTACGCCTCGGCCGCGTTCGCCGGCGCCTGTGGCCTGGCGGAGCCGACGCTGGATCCGCTACTGGTGTTCCACACCGTGTTCGGCAAGACCGTGCCCGACGTCTCGCCGAACGCCGTCGCCAATCTGGGCTACGCCGAGGGCCGGTTCCTGCGGCCGGTGACGGCGGGCGAGACCTTGGACGCAACGTCCGAGGTGATCGGGCTGAAGCAGACCTCAAACAAAAAGTCCGGCATCGTCTATGTGCGCACGACCGGGCGCAGCGGCGGCGAGACGGTGCTGAGCTATGTGCGCTGGGTGCTGGTGCGCAAGCGCGACGACGCCTCGCCTGCGCCGGCTGAACAGGTCCCCGAGACCGCGCCGGCCGTGGCCGCCGATGACCTGCCGGTCCCGCCCGGGCTTGACTTCTCCGGTTACGACTTCGCCGCCGCCGGCGCCCCGCACGCCTTCGAGGACTATGCGATCGGCGAGAAGATCGACCATGTCGACGGCATGGCGGTGGAGGAGGCCGAAGCCCAGTTGGCTACCCGCCTTTACCAGAACACCGCCAAGGTCCACTTCAACCAGTTCGAGCGCGCCATGGACCCCAGCGGCCGGCGCCTGGTCTACGGCGGGGTGGTCATCTCAACAGCCCGAGCGCTCAGCTTCAACGGCCTGCAGAACGCCGGCATGATGCTGGCCATCAACGCCGGCCGGCACGTGAACCCGTTCTTCGCCGGCCGGACCATCTTCGCCTGGTCCGAGGTGCTGGACAAGGCCGAGCTCTCTACCTCGGTCGGCGCCTTGCGGCTGCGCCTGGTGGCGACCGCCGACCGGCCCTGCGCCGACTTCCCCGACAAGGATGACGAGGGCCGTTTTCCGCCGGAGGTTCTGCTGGACTTCGATTACTGGGCCGCGATTCCGCGCCGCGGGTCTTAAGCCGTGAGTGCGGGTTTCGAACTCCATCCGGATTTCGCGCCGACATCGGTGTGCGTGGGCGATCTCGAGCTTTGTACCGTCCTGCTGCAGAACGATGCGCGCTTTCCCTGGTTGATCCTGATTCCCCGCCGGGCCGGGGCATCCGACCTCGACCACCTTGGCGCCGCCGACCGAGCCCGGCTCATGGACGAGCAGGTTCTGGCCATGGGCGCCGTAAGGGCGCTGGGCGAGGCGCTGCTGCGGCCGGTGACAAAGCTCAATGTCGCCGCGCTCGGGAATGTGACGCCGCAGCTGCATGTCCACGTGATCGGCCGCCGCAGCGACGACGCGGCATGGCCCTCGCCGGTCTGGGGGGTGGGGGCAGCCCAGCCCTATACGGACACAACGCTGATGCTGGCCTTGAGCGCGGCCCGCGGGAGTTTGGGGCTGTAGATGCCGGCCAGCGCAGCCGATCTGTTCGCCTTATTCGACTCGCATGGGATCGAGCATCACACCCATCGCCATGAACCGGTGTTCCGCGTCGACGAGGGCCAGGAGATCAAGGCGGCCTTGCCCGGCGGTCACTCGAAGAATCTGTTCCTCAAGGACGCCAAGGGCCAGCTCTGGCTGATATCGGCCCTCGGCGAGACCCGAATCGATCTCAAGGCGCTACCGGCGCGGATCGGTTCGGCGCGACTGTCGTTTGGGTCGCCGGAGCGGCTTTACGAGGCTCTCGGTGTGACGCCGGGCTCGGTCACCGCCTTCGCCCTGATCAACGACCCAGAGCACAAGGTTCGCTTCGTGCTCGATGCGGCGCTGATCGCCCACGAGACGGTCAACTTCCATCCACTGTCTAATGACGCCACCACGGCCGTCTCGCGGAACGGTTTCCAGACCTTCCTTGCCGCCGTCGGCGTCGAGCCTCTGATCGTCGACTTCGCCTCCGACTGAGCTTTTCGGGAACTGGGCCTTTTCGAGAACGGGGCCTTTTCGGATTGCAGCCGTCGCTCGGTGCAACCATCTAGGGCCTGAAACGGAGGACCCCATGGCGCTGATCGGCCTGACGCCCACCCCTAAACCCGCTGAAAAGACGGCTGCCGCCGGCGCGGCGGGCGACATCGTGGACGTGACCGACGCCTCGTTCATGAAAGAGGTGATCGAGCATAGCCAGACCCGGCCGGTGGTGATTGACCTCTGGGCCCCCTGGTGCGGTCCGTGTCGCCAGCTGACCCCTTCGCTGGAAAAGGCGGTGACGGCCAAGAAGGGCGCCGTGCGCCTGGCCAAGGTCAACATTGACGAGAACCCCGGCATCGCCCAGCAATTCCGCGTCCAGTCGATCCCTGCGGTGTTCGTGGTCGATCAGGGCAAGGCGTTCCAGGGCTTCCAGGGCGCGCTGCCGGAGAGCCAGGTCAAGGCCTTCATCGACGAACTCGCCGGGCCGGCCGGCCCCAGCGACCTCGACGGCCTGCTGGCGTTCGCGACCGAGGCCCTGACGGCGGGGGATATGGGCGGCGCGGCCCAGGCCTACGCCCAGGCCCTGCAACTCGAACCCGGCAACGTGAAGGCCATCGCCGGCCTCGCTCGCTGCTATCTGAACGGCGGCGACGTGGAGCGCGCGCGCGAGGTGGCCGCCATGGCGCCCGCCGACGCCAAAGATCCCGACCTCGCTGCCGTCCGGGCGGCCCTGTTGCTGGCCGACCAGGCCCAGGGTGAGACCGCGCCGCTCACCACCCGCCTCGCCGCCAACGCCGAAGACCATGACGCGCGGCTCGCACTGGCCACGGTGCTCGCTGGTCGCGGCGACTTGCAGGGCGCGGTCGACCATCTTCTCACCATCGTCGAGCGCGACCGCGGTTGGAACGACGATGCGGCCCGCAAACAGCTCCTTGTCGTGCTCGAAGCGGCCGGGCCCGGATCAGAGGTGGCGCGGAACGGCCGTCGCAGGTTATCTTCCCTCTTGTTTGCATAAGGCCGATCCCGTGGCTCAGGGCTACATCCGCACCGACGAGCTGCCGCAGCTTATCCCCGTCTTCCCGCTGGACGCCGCGGTGCTTCTGCCGCGGGGCCGGCTGCCGCTCAACATCTTCGAACCGCGCTATCTGAACATGATCGACGACGTCATGGCCGGCGACCGCATCATCGGCATGGTTCAGACCGCCGGCGGCGAGCGGGTCCATCCGCCGCTGGCCCGCGTGGGCTGCGCCGGCCGGGTGACCAGCTTCGCCGAGACCCAGGACGGCCGCTATCTGATCACCCTGTCGGGCGTGTGCCGCTTTACCCTCGGACAGGAACTCTCGGCGCCGACGCCCTACCGGCAGGTGCGCGCCGAATACGATCTTTTCGCCGACGACCTGCAGCCGCCCGAGGACATCCCGTTCGAGCGGACCACCCTGCTGGAGTCGTTGAGGGCCTATCTGCACCGGCGCGGTATGGACATCGAATGGGAAGCCGCCCGTGACGCACCGGCCGACGCCCTGATCACCAGCCTATGCATGGCCCTGCCGTTCGAGGTGGCGGAGAAGCAAGCGCTCGTCGAGGCGCGGACCTTAGCCGACCGGATGGCCGCCCTGAGCGCCCTTCTGCAAATCGACGAGGTCGGCCGTCGGGACGATGACGACGACGCCCCCCGTCCGCTACAGTAGCCTGTCGAGCGAGGGTTGGGTAAGAAGCTCCCATGAGCGATGAAACCAACGCCGACGACTTCGATCTCGACGCGCATTTTGATCAGACGGTCGACCCGCGCCTTCTGGAGGTTCTGGTCTGTCCCATTACCCATGGCCCCCTCGAATACGATCGAGACCGCCAGGAGCTGATCAGCCGCGGCGCCGGCCTCGCCTATCCCATTCGCAACGGCGCTCCGATCATGCTGCCCGAAGAGGCGAGGGCGCTTGAGGGCTAGGAGATTCGGCTTAGTCGTCTAAACCTGACCCATCGGCTCGAAGCGGCCAGCACCAGTCCGATGGCGATCCAGAACGGTCCGTCCCGCAGGGTGCGGTAGGGCGGAGCGGCCACGGCGGCCGGGAGGTTCATGTCGATCACCCCGCGCGCGCCTTGGCCCAGCCGCTGCAAGGGCCGTCCGTAGGCGTCGATCACCGCCGAGATCCCGGTCGGCGTCGCGCGCACCATCGGCAGGCCCTCCTCAATGGCGCGATAGCTGGCGATGTTGAGGTGCTGCCACGGGCCGGAGGTCTTCCCGAACCAGGCGTCGTTCGAGAGGTTGGCGATCCAGCTCGGGCGCGGCCGATCGTTGGCGACGAAGGCCGGGAACAGGCTCTCGTAGCAAATCAGCACCTGAAGCGGCGGCAGGCCCGGCGGCGCGATCGGAGCGGGCTTGGGCCCCGCGGTGAAGCCGTCGCCCACGTGCACCAGGGCCTTGAAGCCGATGGCGCCCATCAGGCTGTCCATCGGCATGTACTCGCCGAATGGCACGAGATGGTGTTTGTCGTAAGTCGCCAGCGGCGTCAGCCCGCCGGGGTCGCGGCGCAGCACGAGGGCCGCGTTGAAATAGCGGGCGCCTGAGCCGACGCCGTCCGAGCGTGCGACCCCCATGATCAGGATCTGACCGGGCCTCAGCGCCGTCATCAGCGCGTCGCGGGTCCAGGTCCCCGGGGCCAAGAATTCGGTGCTGTCGAAAGGGATGGCCCCTTCGGGCCACAGCACGACCTGCGGCGGCGGGCCGGCGGCCGGCGACTGCGCGGTCAGGCTGGTGTAGGTGTTGAATATCGAGGGGAAGGCTTCCGGGGTCCATTTGGCGGCCTGTTCGATGTCGGCCTGCACGACGCGCACTCGAAGAGCGGTGAAGGTGGCCGGCGCCGCCAGCCGTAGAGCGCCGAAGCCGCAGAGTAGCACCAGCGCCAGCGCCGCCAGACCGGAGACGATCGCCTTGTTCTGGCGGCTGTCCGCCCCGCCCCAGATCCCAGCCCCGGCGGCCATGGCCAGCGTGATCAGACTGAGCCCGTAAGCGCCAAATACCGAAGCCGCCTGGCTGACCCATCCGCCGGCGCGCCAGGCCTCGCCGGGCAGGTCCCAAGGGAAGCCGGTCAGGATATGACCTCGCAGCCATTCGAACACGGCGAACACCGCGGCGAAGGTCAGCACCCGGCCCGCATGGCGGGGCGCGATCAACCGGTAGGTCAGACCCGCCGCGCCCCACAGCAGGCCGAGGCCGCCTGCGAGGAAGCCGACGGCGAAGGGCGCCTGCCAGCCATGCTCGGCGACGTCGACCAAAAAGGCCTCGCTCACCCACCAGGTCGAGACCAGAAAGTAGGCCGATCCGGCAAGCCAGCCGCGCCAGAGGGCCGACTTCAACGGTTTGACGGGGTCCGGGTGATCGAGCAGGTGCAGTAGCAGGCCGAAGCCGAGAAGGCCCGGCAGCAGGCCGAACGGTGGATGCGCCAGGGCCGCGGCCAGGCCGGCGCCGATCGCCAGGCCGATGGCGGGCCATCGCCCCCCCCACCGCCGACCGGGCGTCTTGCTCACGCGGCGTCTTCGTCCGTAAGGGCGGTTTTGACCAGGTCTTCGCCCCTACCGCTCTGCGTGCGCGGTGGGCGGATGCGTAGCCGACGGATGCGGCGGGGGTCGGCCTCGATCACCTCGAACTCGAACCCGGCCGGGCTGACGATCACCTCGCCCCGCTGCGGCACACGGCCGGCGAGGGTGGTGACCAGGCCGGCCACCGTGTCTACCTCTTCCTCGAGGTCTTCGGGCGCCAGAGCGGCGCCGAGGCGCTTTTCGACCTCGTGCAGCGACGCCCGCGCGTCGGTTTCGATCACCCCGCCCGGGCGGCTGACCACGGCGGCCGTGTGCTCGTCGTGTTCGTCGTCGATCTCGCCGACCACCGCCTCGACCAGATCCTCCAGCGTCACCACCCCATCGACACCGCCGTACTCGTCGATGACCATGGCCATGTGGATGCGCTGGGCCCGCATCTTCACCAGGAGGTCCGAGGCGCGCATGGAGGGCGGCACGATCAGAACGTCCCGCCGCAGGCGGTGCAGCACCGGATCCTTCCACGAGGCGCGGGGCGCGCGTTCAGGATCAGCGGCGGTTGGAGTGATGAACTTGAAGAGATCCTTGATGTGGACCACGCCCAGGGGGTCGTCGAGGGTCTCGCGATAGATCGGCATGCGCGAATGCTCGGTCTCCAGGAACCGCTGAACGACTTCGGACAGGGGGGTGGAGATCTCCAGCGCCTGGACGTCAGCCCGCGGGGTGGCGACGTCGGAGACACGAAGGGTGGCGAACACTTCGGCCTGGTCGGCGATTTCGGCAGCGACGGCGTCCTCCGCCGGCTCGCCGTCGGGACCCACCGAGCCGTTGGCGTGGCGGGCCCGTTCGCCGAACCACAGGGTCAGCAGCCGGCGGGCCACGGAGCGTTTGCGCCCTCGCCGCCGCGAGGGGACCGTGGGCGGGAGCGTGTCGGGACTTCGGCCGTCTGAGCTAGGCATTCGCCTCGGTGACCCCATCGCCGGGGCGCGCGTATGGATCGGGAACGCCGAGCTTGGACAGGACCGCGCGCTCGATCCCCTCCATCGCCTCAGCCTCGGCGTCGGATTCGTGATCGTAGCCTAACAGATGCAGCACGCCGTGCACGGTCAAATGCATGAGATGGTGCGCCAGGGTCTTGCCCTGCGCCTCAGCCTCACGCGCGCAGACCCCGTAGGCCAGCACGATGTCGCCCAGGTGCGGCCGCGCGCTTACGGCTGCGGGAAACGAGAGTACGTTGGTCGCCGTGTTCTTTCCGCGAAAGTTGCAATTCAGCTCAAGGATTGCCGAATCGTCGGCCAAGAGCACGACGACCAGACCTTCCGCGGCTTCGCTCCCGAGCGTGGCGATAACCGCACGCTCCACAACGGCCCTGGGGTCAGGCAGGACGACGGTCCAGGCATCCTCCTCGACCTCTACCTCGACCTCTAGGGTCACGAGCGTCCGGCCGCGTCGGCGTCGTAGGCCTTGACGATGCGTTCCACCAAGGGGTGGCGAACCACGTCCGAGGCGGAGAAGCGTGAGATCGCCACGCCCTCGACGCCCTCAAGGATGGAGACGGCGTGCGATAGGCCGGTATCCGAACGATTGACGAGGTCGACCTGCGTCGGGTCGCCGGTCACCGCCATGCGGGCGCCCTCCCCGAGCCGAGTGAGCACCATCTTCATCTGCAGGCGCGACGTGTTCTGCGCCTCGTCCAGGATGACGAAGGCGTGGCTCAGGGTGCGACCGCGCATG
>Ga0116228_10005578_pt1 | contig 11215 bp, 10 predicted proteins | sample S1TSphfallax_2_FD_89694 | JGI IMG/M metagenome (GOLD analysis project Ga0116228, IMG submission 89694) | Host-associated microbial communities from peat moss isolated from Minnesota, USA - S1T2_Fc - Sphagnum fallax MG | ecosystem: Host-associated > Plants > Peat moss > Unclassified | place... | reverse complement strand
TTTGGGCTTTTTAAAAAATACTTGAAAATACTTGATACAAAGGCCAATTTTCAAGCCTTTGTATTTTTATAATGTTTTTTTAAAAATACTTGAAAATACTTCTTTTTGAGCACCTTCGAAAAAAACTCGTATTTTGTATGTCACTACTATGAGTGGTTGGTTTAGTTCAAAACATGTTTTAAACTTCTATCTTCCTAGGATAATCAAGTGCACAATGTTCAGAGCTAGAACAAATAATGCAAGGATATTTCAATGGTACTCTAGCTAGTTTAATAGGTTGTGTAACAACTCCAACTACTAGTTCAACAACTTTAGTGGAAACAATAAGTACTGCAAGTTCTTCTATTTTCATGTGTGACAAGTTTATTTAGCATGACTAGTTTTACCATCATTTAAACATGTAAGGCTTTGTTTAGTAGTAATATAAATGACTACAAGTTGTGCAACCAATTTGGATTCTAGGTGAGTTATCAAAGCATTATATTTTGCTATGATTGGTCCACTTTCTGCACACATCATTACAACTTTTTTATGCTTGATAAGGGTATCTTTTGCCATACTTGCTATTGTTAGTTTAAGATATGGTTGCAAACTTGTTTTAAAGATAGTAATAAGGAATAAATTATTATCCTTAACTTGTAAACAATTAGCAAGTTTTAATAAACGTTCATAATAATCCTCTACTCGTTCACCAACTTGTTAAAAGTTCTACATTTACATATAGACTTCCTCATCATTCTTCACATTTCATAAATGTTTGCAATACGCTTGTTCCAACTCTTCAAAAATGCAATTGGGATGATCATGTAAAATGTTTTTGCCCCATTTCAAAATATTGTCTCGTAAAGTGAAACCAAATAGGTTGACAATATTAACCTCCATAGTTTCCCCATTAGTTCAAGTATTGTTTTTTTGAAAACTCTTATGTGAACATTAGGATTAGTATCCTTCACATATATTGGATATTGAAGTTTTTGATATGGCAAATTATTGACCAGTTGGTTCAAATTGAACTACAATCGGTGGGTACCATGGTGGTTCTTGAATCAAGTGTTGACCATTCATAAAATCCAACATGTGGATCAAACAATGGTCCACCACGTGGGTTTCAATCAGGTGATCCTCCATTAGGCAAACCTCCAAGCGATTTTCCACCCAATTATGGATGCGAGTTAACCCTTTTTGGTCGTTGAAATAAAACATCATTACCATGGACACACAATCCATTAGCAATAGGTAGAGTTGTTGCCATTATCATTTGAACACGTATACCTTTAAGAATTAGAATTAGTTTTTTTGATCCAGAAGTTAATGTTTTAACAAGATATTGAGTTTGTTGTAGTTGTTCAATAAGTGGCACCAATTCTATTTGGGTAGTATCGGTTGCATATCTTTACTTTCTTCAAGATATCAATGGATCAGGTCCTTTGATTCCAAAATAATACATATAATACATGTTAGGATCCATGGGTACAAAAGGTGGAACAATGTTATACCACATTAAATATGGTGGATACAGTACAACTCTAGGTTGTCATGTTATTAGTGGTGTAACAAGTTGTTACCAACCTAGGTGTTGATTAATCGGTGTTGAGTGAATAATCAAACTTGGTTGTGATAAAATTTGTGGCATCCGTACACCAACTAGTATCATTGGTGTGTTCGTTGTAGCATGTGGTAGAAAAGTTTTGAATTTTTCTTTCAATAATCGCTTCAATTTATGATCCACAAAAGGACAATTCTTGAATTTATGTCCAACTTATTGACAATATGCACAAGTTGATGCAATTTCAATAGTAGGTTGTGGTGTTGTAATCAATATATTTCACTAAATAGGTGGTCCTTTAATGAATCCCATAACAAATACACTCGGCTAACCACCTTGAATGACATCAACAAGTACTACAACTGCGTCCATTAATTTTGCATGTTGTTGAAAACTAAATCGGTGTGAAGGTCTTCGCTTTAAGTTGCATAGTTGTTCCAACTAGTTAAAAAGTTGATTATGTTCTAATTTTGAATCTACTATGGTTGGATTCAAAGGAACTCATTTAAATGTGTAATACCCAACAACTGATGTTGATCGGGATGGTATAATAGCTTTGGGAATGTAGTAATCGGGTGTTGTAGACTACCAATTCTATGTTACAGAAGTTATTTCATCAGCATGTTGAACAAGTGAAGTGTTTTGTCCACTTGATTATGCCTTTTACCTATGTTGTTGGGACGATTATTGAGGTGTCAAAAATTGACTAGTTGAAGCTACTTGTGGTTTTCTTATTTCCTCCTACTTTGTTGGTATATAATGAAGAGGTAAATCTACCATAACCAATTATTGGAGCTCATTGCTAGGAACATAAACTAGTTGAATTCCCTCAGCTTGAGATTGTGGTTGTTATTGTGATTAAACCACCTCATGAATGGGTTGATGTGGTACTTTTAATTTTAATTGCCTCCTAAGGTGGGAATATTCTTGATCTCTTTTATAATGATTCTAAACTATTTTTCATTCCAATTCTTTTGATCAACATGTTGCTATAAAAATAAAAAATCATCAAGGCACAAAAAACTCCTAAAAAACCATTAAAATAATTACAAATCAAAAAAAAAAATTCAAAATAAAAAAATTATTGAAAACCAAAAAATTAAACGTGATTGTGTGAAAGCAGGAAATAAAAAGCCAAATAGTGTGTGGATAGTCGTTAAAAACTATTTTTTGAAAATTTGAATAATCACCATGGGAAATTATATACCAAAAAAATTGTTTTATTTTTGGAATAAATTATATACTTTCAAAGTTACAACAACAAAATTTTCATGAAAATTCACCATGTTTCAAAAATCCTTTTATATGTTTAAAGCACTCAAAAAAAAATGTGGACAAGTGGGTTTTTTGTATCAATTTTTTTTTCCCTTATCAAATGTTCATAATATTGTTTCAGTTTTTTTGTGAACTTTAATATATTCCACAAGAAGGGATCCATGTGTTCAAAACATTCAAAATATATAAATACATATACCTTTTTAGATTTTAATACTTGAATGTCTTTTTACACCATTATAGTTTTAAATTTGTAATCATGGTTCAAAATAAAGTTATAGATTTGATTATAATGTAAGGTTTGATGCCAAAAACATTTGAGTATTTATCATGTTACATGTCATATTTGGCTTCAAATTTGATATTCCATGAAAAAACATTGTGTGAAAAATGTAATATAAACCAATAGAAAACTGCCATGTGGAAAATGCAATCCTTAAAAAGGACTTTAACCTTAGTGCTACTAATTCATTTTTTCATGCTTTCACCCAATAACTTTCAATTCCATTCCATTGCGTGGTCACCAAAATGTTAAGGGTTTTTTTTTAATTTTAAATTAAGGGTTTTTTCTTTTCTAATTTTAAAAATTCGTTTTAAATAATATCAACAAGTTGCTTCAAGTCAATATAATATGAAAATCAAATATAAATGTTTTCCACAAATGCAAAAGTAGAATGAAAATCAATCTTTCATAGCAAACTTGTTCCTAAACTAAAAATAAAAACAAAGAAATGATCTCCCAAATTAAAGAAAGATAAATTCCAAAGGTTCAAAAGTTAATAAAAAGTTCCAAAAAAAAGTTATTCATTATCCTTTAATATCTCTATTTATATCAAACATAACATTGTTTCAAATTAAATGCTCACTAGCCATTATAACAAAAAAACTTTAAACTTAAATTGCAACAACAATTAGCCACAAGTTTAAACCAACATGTTATTGTCAACAACCAATTACTATAATAGACTAGTACTAGTTTATTTATCCCACTAATTAGCTGAACACTTGTTATTGTTTATTTCAATAGATTGGTACACTTAAGGTCCTATTACCCAATAATAATTAAACTAAGTTTCAAAATCATATTGCTTCATTAGTTACCAGTTGGTAACAACCAGTTATTATGTACATACTAAAAAATTGGGTTAACATCCACAAGCAAATGGCTTTCAACAAAAATCTTTGAAACCCGTTTGGCATATTGACATCATATGTTAAAATCCCTTCCCACAATGCTTCCAAATCCTCAACCAATGGCTGTAAATAAACATCAATGTTGTCATTATTTACTATTTTTTCCCCTATAATTAGTAATGTCAACATCACAAAGAACTATTAGTTATTAACCAAGGTGGTAGGTTATAATTCAAGAGAATGACTAACCAAGTAGAATGGTTTGTTACAAGTCAACCTATGGATTGACATCATCAAACACTAAACCCAGCCCAATGTTGCATGGGTTTGCTACAAATCCTAACCAAGTGTTGTCCACATGTTTCCAAGCTTTTGAATCACATACTAAGCACACCATTCCATCATCACTCTTGTTTGCATCATGGCAAGACATCAACTCCACAAATGAAAAACATTGATACATTTGTTTCAAACAAGGAATTAATGGGAAATGCCACAACACCTTGCAAGGGACACAATTTGACCCAGTAATAAATCGTGACTTCTTGCACTTCAAATAAGATCTAGCATCATTTAAATCCCTCTAAATAAGACACACCCATTGTAACAAGCACATGAATGGACTTGCAGCCCAAGTCTAATTATTGAATCACCTTTTTAGCATGGTACATTGACTTTGGCAAGGTGTTGCCCTTTGGGAGTAGGTCAATCCTTAATAATGAAAAAAAATCATTAGCAAATGCATTACTTACCCCATGTACAATTATTAAGTTTAGGAGTAACAAAATGGTAGCAAGATGGTTAGTGGGACACCCTTGATAAAGTGGGGTGTGAGCCTCTTGGAACATTTGGGTCATGGCTATGTTGTTTAAATTCCTCTTTTGTTTTATATTCGAGTTTGGAAGGGGATGGTTTTCTTCTCCATAATGCTCCCCATCAACCCTTATTCCATCTCCAAGAATGTCCCCTTCATGCCTATGCAAACCTACCTCAATTGTCCTTTGTAATTGATCAAGCCTCTTAAGTGCTTCCATAACCATTCGATCCATTTCCATTTCTTGGTCAAGGCCTAGTAGGGGATCATCATCCCCATCATCTAATTCTCGACCCAAGTGGTTGGCAGTTAAATTGCTTGGGTTCCATTGGCAAGCTTTCATATCACAATGACAAAGACACCAAAATGAAAGTTCATGGAAACAAAATTCTTACAATAAAGAAATGAAATGAAAGTCCAATAATTTGTGTATAAATGGAAGTTTTGAACCATGTGTTTTACAACAAGTCAAGATTTTACACCATTTATTTGCTTTGGGAAAAAACGACCATACCATTAATGGCTTGGTGTAGAGATAATGATGGCCAAATTTCCTAAAATGCCACCTTATTGTGGACCTTAATATTGGCCTCCCAACTCCAAAACACACTATGCATGGGTACTTATATTTTGTTAATTCCAATTGGTCAACAACCTCTTCTTCCTTATGCAATTTGTCTTCCCACCTTTCTTGATGGCGTATAACTTCCACAAGCCTAGTTGGTTCTATGATGATGTAGTCCTTTTGAAGCAAAAAATAGATGTTGAGTTGTTTCAATTAATTCTTACTAGATTGTTGGTTATTCAACTTTTAACACTGTATAAATTGGAAATCTTATTGAAAGAACTTTGTTTAAAACAAAAATTGTAAGCATAAGAGGGATAAAAAGGATTTGGCATAATATTGCAACTTCTTCCTAACAGTTGTCAAGAAAAAACCAAACCATGTTTAGTTTGGTGAACTCTAATAGTTAGGAATATAAATCAAACTACATGAACTCAAATAGTTGTGTTTAAGCAAAAAGAATTTCAAGCAACAACATGAGTTGTGACTCCATATCTTCTTTCAAGTTTTTTCTTTTGCAAGAGTGCAAAATTTCCTAGCAAGAGGAATAACTAGTTTATACATAATCACATAGGAAAGTTGAATGTTCCTCCCATTGCAAACATATATAGGACATAAATCTAATTAACAAATATGACATTGATCATCAATGGTTTCGAGATTAAGTATCATTAAAATTGATTAAAGGTAGTATAATGGGAAATTGATCCCAAAAACACCTTTCAACCAATGCCATCCAAAAGGTAGTTATAGTGGCATATTTCTCCCATTATATGATAATAGGGCAATACTCTAGCACATTAAATCACCCTCGCCACATGAAGCCACAAATGGTTCATAGTTAAAAGGTAATAACCCAAGTGTACTTTAGTGAGTTCAATTTGGTTACCTCTAATGTTAAGCACTGGATGTTCCTTTGGTGGGCATGATGCCACTAACACATTCAAGGTAATTTTCTTGCCCCACAAACACAAGATGCATCAATTTCTTTCCAAAAGGGGGAGGGACATGAAAATTTAAAAACATCTCTAGAAATTCAACCTTCACATTGGACCAATACCTCATGTGTGGCCTAAAAGGAAGTGAAAATTTAGGAGAACAATGGAAGAAAATGTGCATTGGGATTAAATGATGATTAAATGTTGAGGGGAAAAAGCTCATTAAGGTGTAATCGTTGCACCACTTCTTAGCCATACCCATTAGAACTATGTCAAATACATTATAGAATGGTTGAATTGTTGTAACCTTAGACTTGGGCTTGCGATCAAAGCAAGGGCTTGCAAAGATGCAAGCCAAATGTGAAGGCAGGAGTCACATTTCATGCTCTTGAGAATGTGGGAGTGTGGGAGAGTGTGAAAGAATGAACCCCCACACTCCTAAGTGAGCTCCCACTTTGGGAGTTACAGTCCTCATGGACTCTCGAATCTTCAGAGAGCAATTATAGGGGTCAAACCCATTGGATCAAAGAGTTCCTTATATCTTTGAAAATCTCTTAGAACGTAGATGTCTAAAATGGGCTCGCATGACCCATTTGGACACTTAAAACACAAGTTATGGCCAAAAGAAAGCTCGAGAGTCAAATTGCCAATTTTATCTACGACCATTAAAAGTCGGGAATCGCCTTGAGTTACTTGTGTGTAGGTAACATGCCACATATCGTTGGAAAGCTCTCAAGGAGGGCTACAATTTTGCTTTAGACCTCATCTCAATTGGAGGTTTGCACACAAAGTTAAGGGGGAAGGTGGTGGCTTACCCCAAGTCTAAGCCTTGGTGAGTCATGTGAGTTTGTGTTTGCCCGTGGCTCATTCGTAAACCAAAGTGTTCCAACTATGCACTAACCAACTTGTTGTTTAGTTTGTGTAGGTCTGTGTGAGTAATTGAATTGTTTGTCAATTTTCCTAATCCCCATCTTGGAGCTCTGGCACGCCCCTTTACCCTTGAAGTGTTACAAGCTAGGGAGCGCGCCCCAATTCCTTCTCCTTCCACTGTCTTCACCTTTGGACTCAAAGTTTAGTCAATCAAGGAGCTCGGGGGTGCATCATGAACTATTGTCAAAGGATAAATAAACATCAAATTGATAAGCGAAGAAAAGGTAGTGGGTTCAAATGAAATGTAATACAATGAGCTCAAATTATGTATGAAAACATTTCATTACAACTTTGAAGTTTTGACCAGTAATTCAATGGTAATGGCTTTGGCAATTGGCTAAAAGAAATCCCATGAAAAGGCTGCCCATTAAATCAATTTTTTTTTACTAACATTTCTCCTAGTTCTTTGAAGATTGTTTTTCATACCTTAAGCTCCACCTTTGCCTTCACAAGTTTTTGTTTCAATTTTTCTTTCTATTCATCTCTCCTTTTATTGGATCGCATAACATTTAGCAAACCATTATAGGTCACAAGTCAATGTTGCACCTCTTTTCCTTCTTCTCCTTTCTCCTTCTACTGAAATCACATGACCTTCAACTCCGTTACAATTCACAAGTTGTTGTTGCACCTTTTCTCCCTTTACTATTTTCCCCTCTACTTCTTTCTCTTTCTTTCAAGCTCTCCACCTTCATTTTATAAGCTACTACTTCAAATTGTTGTTGCAAATTAGGATCCCCCTTGCCTTTGTACTTAGTGAATGAACCAACATTAAGCTCCAAAAGACTTATTATTGTTGTTGCATTCAAAGGAAGGAGAAAGCATTAATGTTACATCCAACCAAACAAGAAGCTTTAATCCTAACATTATATCACCATTTGGCAACATCACATTGGTTCAAGACAAAGAAAAAAAATTTGGGTCGAAATCTTGCTTGGATGCGCACATCCATGTCCATCAACCTTTACACCTTTGAAATTTCCAATGATTTTGGTGCTTGTTAAACAAAAATAAGGACCCATAATTGTATAGGTTATATATTTTATATCTTATATACACCTGATATATGATATATATTTTATGTTAAAAATATTGGATTTTGATTTTGTTTCATTGTAATTATTTTTTAAACATTTCATGAAATAAAGATAGAAAAATAAATTTTGACTTGTTTTTGAGAATCAAAATCTAAAAATTTAAATAATATGTATTTTGGATTTGAAATTGATAATATTTGTACATAAAATAACAGTAAATTATGTCATTAATTGATATAATCAAACATTGAAATATATAAATATATTTTACATTAATTTTCAATATTAAAAAATAATATTATTATAAATAATATTTTAATTGATAATACAAAATAGTAGGACAATAAGTTATTTATTTAATAATACAATCCAAAAACAAAATAGAATGTGTTACAAAATTGTATTTTAATTATATATAAATGGAACATGGAAACTTAATATCAATGATTATTTATATAATTAATTTTAATAATCATTTTAATTTTAATATAATATTTCAAATAATTAACCCTAAACCCTAGATTATGTAATTATAAATAATATACTAGTTGATGATACAACATGTTAAAAATAAAATAAAAATCTTATTCCAATTAATTAATATTAATGATCAATCAAAATTTTAAAATTTTAAATCCATTTTTTGAATTTTATTATGTTCATTTGGCTTCAAAATATGCATGATTCATAGTCCAAATTTGATTTTTATATGGCTAAATTTTTCAAAGGTAATTTCATGGTTTCCCTATATAGATGATCATTGTTTTGGCTACAAATGAAAATTCCTCCAAGAATAGTAACACCTATAGTGAATGAATTTTCCTTCTTTTTTAATGTTAGAAAGTAGATTATATTGTGTATTGGGTGTAGGAATTTTTTTTTACTTCAAAACTTCACCAAATTTCAATTTCTTTTGAAGAATGTGATTTCAACCTATATGTAAAAGATCTTTCATGGAGAAAGTTTCTCAAATTCACCAAATTTCAAATGAAAAGAAATTTCCAAATCACCAAAAAAGTGTTTTAAAAATAATTGACCAAGGTAAGGTAGACACTTCTATTACCAAATGATACCCTATCACCGAACACTTCCAAAATTTTCGTTGTTTCGAAACCAAATTCAATGTTATTCATGTCGTTGGAAGTGCAAATTAGAGAGCTACAAATGTTATCTGAACATAAAAAAGAAAGGAATAGGGCAAAAAACATAGGAAGAGGAAGAACAATATTTTGTTTCAAATTTTTTTTCTAGACCCCCCTTATTTCCAGCAACTATATTTTTGTTCATTTCACACTCATTTTCAACAATTTCAAAGGCTATGGATGCATTATATCAAGATCTATGAAACTTGTTTAATGTGAAAAGACAATTGAGAAGAGCTTAAACTTCAAGATCACACTGAACACTTATTAAAAAAATCAAATCCCAACCCCCTTCATTCTTGCTCATTCACTATTAGATCTAAGTGTTTTTTATAACTTTGGATGTGCCGAAAGGACACAAAATTGTTCCCAGCTTTAAAAACAACAGATTGTGGCTTAGAGAATTATACTGATCCATCGTTACATGTTCAAACATTAGCATATCAGGTGACTACACACTACGACAGCCCAATATTTCTGTCAAATTGGCAATTTTTTGTGTATTTCCTACAAACTTAAAATTTTAAAATATATACTTTCCTTCAAATATTAAAAAAAGAACTCACTTATGTAAAGTTAACACAATTAACTTTCAAATAATGCAAAAAACACATCAAGATCATGGACATTCAATAAGCATTGGACTTTTGAATTTTACAACAATTTTTGTCACGCCTTGCAAAACAGAAGTATGAACTTTTATCTTACAATGTATTGGTCCCATGTATTTAAAACTTTGAGATCTAAACTTATTTTTATTTAAGAAACTAAGATACATTGAATGAATGGAATATGATTTTAATTTATTATGTTATGAACATTTCAAAATCCCAAAAACTATAGTTATTTAAAAAGTCTTTTTAAGCATAAAAATTGATTTTTTTCATGAATTTATTTTTGAATTAAAAAAAATTCTTAACACCTTTAAATGAAATTGGAATTGGGAAAGATGTTAATTTCAATAGCATCTAAATATTCACATTTTAAGCCAATTTTCAAATATGTTGCAATATGGACTTTGAAGGTAGCACCCTGCTGTAAATGAGACACCCTAGAGTGCTTTCACCCTATCTACCCTAGTGTGATGTTCTGGTCATGACAATTTAAAAGGATCAATGAAGTTTGGGAATCTAAATCCAAGCAAATTTATGCTTGCTCTAAAATCAGAAACCACTGAGCCTATTAAACTGTCTACAAAAATTAAAATGACCAACATGGTGCTGCAGGAAAATCACCAAAATTTCATTTAAAATTTTTATGACAATTTCAAAAGACCAGCAGCTTTGGGAATCTAGATCCAAGCATAATTTTGCCTGCTCGAAATTCCAAGCTAACTGAGCGTATCAAATTGTGTGAAAACACTACCATAGTACCTTGGCCACTTCAACATTTTGATTATATTTATTTCTACAAACATTGAAATTTCTAAATATTTTTTATCTCACAAAACAAAAATCTACGGAATAGCCTACCTTGCCAATTGATACTGAATCATGACAACTAACAAACAACTTGACAATGCTTTTGGATATGCTCTCCTCATGGGGCAAAATGCAATCTGCAAAGCTCCACAACAAATATGCAAGGAAGGACATGCTCTATAGGAAAAGAACATGTGATAGAATAAGTTTACAAGGTTGAGTGGGCTGCTGCCAAATTTAATAATGCCCATAGTTGTGCTACTCAATGTTCAGTCTTTTGCTTACCTTCACCTGGGCTCCCTTCAGTTCTGCAAAGATGTTTTTAAAGTTGGGCACCCCTCATGCATTCTGGTGATGGAAATGGCATTCACCATGGGAGCAAGCAAGGCTGGAATGTACCAGGGACAGAGTTGAAA
>Ga0116228_10005577_pt1 | contig 11219 bp, 7 predicted proteins | sample S1TSphfallax_2_FD_89694 | JGI IMG/M metagenome (GOLD analysis project Ga0116228, IMG submission 89694) | Host-associated microbial communities from peat moss isolated from Minnesota, USA - S1T2_Fc - Sphagnum fallax MG | ecosystem: Host-associated > Plants > Peat moss > Unclassified | place: USA... | reverse complement strand
TCCAAATGGCCAATGCGAGGCCATTTTCGATATCTACGCTTCAAGACCTTTCCAATGACACCAAGAACACCCCAATGCGAGGTGTTTTGGGCCTTTCTGTCGAGCTCTAAACATTCGGGAGTCACGGAGGACTCCAAATCCTCACTTTTTCCAAGTGTTGGGCTTCACCCCCACACTTGGCCAAAGTAGGGTTGCGACACATAAAATGTGGCCATACGCAATGCCATAATTTCAAGGAAAAGAAAAGAAATCTTTAATCAAAATCAAATCGACAATGAATGTGTGAAAGACTTATTACATCGAGATGTGCAGTTGTAGTTTATAGGTCAAGGAAAAGGAAGGAAATGCATAAGTAACTGCCTAAAACCATGGTAAAGTAAAACTTTAAGATCAAAGGAAAAAATGAAGGTTTAAGTAAAATTTCTTGGGGGGAAAGTGGAAAGAGGTGAAAAGGTGCTTTTCTTTCACCTTCCAATAGCCACCAAGCATTGGAACCTTCTCCCTCTCCTTCCATTGGCCACCAAACATTGGAACCTTCTCCCTCTCCTTCCATTGGTCACTGAGTTGGGATCTTCCTTCACCTCCTTCCTTCTCTTTAAAAGGGCAAATTCGAATCATTTAGGGCTTTCTCTTTCTAGACGTAATTTTTGACTCAAATCTTGAGAAGACTTGTTTCGACAACCTCCTTTGGTAGGAGGAGAATGAATAGTCTTTGGTAGATGGTAGAAAGAAGGAAAGTAGATTGGATGGTTGTACTAGTTTTGAAAGAATGGAAGTGAGTAGGGACAATAATGGGAGCTTGAAATCTTAGAAAAACTTTACAAACCTTCTCAGGTTTGGTAGCATAACTTAATACTACTTTAGTTGTAGATATTAAGATTTGGTAAGAAGGTGAACCTTTTAGTTAGCTTTCTAATGAGCTAAGGCAAGCCAAATTTGAATAACATATGTGTTAGGAATAATATTTCAAGTAATTAGTGGTCTATAGCCAAGTTGAACATGGTGTTGAACCTTTAAAAGTTGGTTTAAATAAATGATAATTTAACATAAAATTCTAGGATTTGGATCGTTTGAGCTTGGAAAATATATCTATCAAATCTAAATTGTAAATGATGCATAAGAGGCAAGCTACTTAATTTTAACTACAAACACAATTTAACATTTAGAAATACACTTGCATTTTTTTCTTCACCAGTAACATATGTACTTTCAAGTATAGTCACCTAATAGAACTGAAAATAGAGGGAAAAAAGGTCACTTCACAATTTACAACCAAAAATCCACAAAACATCAACATTAAAATCTATATATTTTCTCATTTCAATTAAAGAATTTTATAAGGTTTACACTTAATCCAAATATACACTACCAACTGTTGAAAATAGGTCTACATGAATTCATGCAAATCTAATCTAGGAATGACATAAGGATCTACCGATGGATTTCTATACCATTTAGTAGGAATTAAAGTGTAAGGTTTAAAGAATTTTCCTTGTCTTGTAAAAAATCCCCTCATGCTGAAGACAACATGAAGGGGATTCACTTATAAAGGCTTTAAAAGATCATCACTGACGTGTTCCCAAGCTCGTTTAAGACTCAATTGTGAGTTTGAAGTGAAAACAACGGAAAAAGTAAGGAATTGAAACACACTCCCTGGCTCGCAACAGTTTGGGGGTAAAAGGGTGTGATGGAATTTCGGGATGGGACTACGAAAAATGATAAGCAATCACTCACTCACACGGACTTGCACAAAACTAAACAACAAGTTGGTTAGTGCATAACTAGAACATTTTTGGTGTTAGGACGAAACATGAGCAAACTTAGACTCATAAGACTCACCATAGCCTAGACTTGGGGGAAGCCTCCACCTTCCCCCTTATAGTATACTCTATGCCTGCCCACGAGGCCAACACCCAAATGTCATTTTGTTCCGGGATTCCCAAGTGGAAGTTTTGAAATTCCCACAACTAAAACTCTCGCAACTTTGGGGACCCATAACTTTGCGTGTGGACCTCTGATTGAAATGAGGTCCTAAACAAAGTTGTAACCGTTGTATAGAGTTTTCTAGCGATATGTCGCACACTACCTAAACGCAAGGAAATCAAGGAGATTCTTGACTTTTAGTGGTCGAGAATCAAATTGCCAATTTGACTCGTAGACCTTCTTTTGGCCATAACTTGTGTTTTAAATATCCAAATGGGTCATGCGAGCCCATTTTAGACATCTACGTTCCAAGAGCTTTCCAATGATATAAGGCACTTTTAAATCCATTGGGTTTTGACCCTTGTAAGCGCTCTCTAAAGATTTGGGAGTCCACTAAGACTCCAACTCCCAAAGTGGAAACTCCCTTGGGAGTGTGAGGGTTCATTCCCTCACACTTTCCTTCACTCATGGGCTTCCCTCTTGGCCTGCAACCTTGCAAGCCCTTGCCTTAGTCGCGAGCTGAAGGTTAGGGTTACAATAATCATAGTAACATTCCAATTTGATATCCCCAAGCGTTTTCATCACTAAGTTGACCGGAATGAACATCAATTGAAACCATCGAAACATCGCTTATAAAGAACAAGGGTACATTGAGTTGTATTTCCATGTACATTCCATGCAAAAAATTATAAATGAAAATAGTCCAAAGAAAAAAAAAACTCACCATTGAATATAATGTCACTTCCTTTTCAGTCTTAAGAAGAACATTTGAAGGTTTGTCCACAAGTAAGGAAAAAATATGCAACCCACAAAACAACACAATTAATAAACATTAATCTCATTACTACTAGCGAGGCGGTAGCCAGGCGATAACCTAAGGCCCTCCACTAATTATTTTTTGGCGGTTACTAGGAGATTATGGGTGAAAGGCACTTTATTATTGCTTGGCAACGCCACATGATTATGGGTTTAAAGCGATTTACTATCCCTTGGTAGTTGTTAAGCAATAGTCAACATTATGCTTTTCACAAACTAATTATCGTATAAATGAACCAAACACACAATATTTTATAAATTTCTTGGGGGCTACCAAACATTATTCAACACACAACCTAGCTATATCCCCAATGCTTATTAAAATTATCATAGGAAATGAATTATTCTATTAACAACAAACAAGTTTCGAGTATAACATCAAATCACAAGGTATAAATAATAATGCAATTAGAGGAAAATCTAGTCCACTACACAAATTTCATTGAAGAACTACACACAATTAAATATTGTTCTCCCATGCATATAACCTTTACATCATTATGATAATGTATGTTCATTAAAATGAATCAAAATTCAAACAACTTATTCAGTCAACCTCCTTTTTACTCGCTCGATAAAACTATACGGACTTAGAACATTTAGTGGAGGTTCGACTCGCAATTCTTCACTAGCTCTCTAGCTTTCATTTGCATCAACACCAGCCAAAATTAGCCCCAATGATGAAGCTATAGATGTATTAACCATCGACGTGTTTATAGATGCAAGCACATTGTCCTCATTCCATGAATACTTTTGATCATGGTCACTCAGTTCTTTAGGCATTTCCTGGTTGGCTTCCAAACTAACCTCTTGTGCAAGTGGAATGCCTATAATGTTAGCAAAATTGGACTATCATTGTTTTCTAGATTTTGTCCTCAAGATCAACCTTTCTTCCTCATTAGCTAGCCTTTACTCATGTGCTAGCTAATAATACTCAAGGCCCTTCTTTTATTTTTACCTTTTATAACATAACCAAGTTTTTTCTTGTCCCACCTTTGGTGGACTCAAGTGGTCAAGTGTCTAAGATTAATTCACGGCTTCTTCTTCAATTGGTACAATCATAACATTTTCATTGTCCTCAACATTAGTTTGAGCAACCTTTTGTGAGGCAACTTTTTTCCTTCTACTTCCGGTTCTACAAGGTGATTATGCTTGAAAACACAAACGTTACCGATGAAAGAAAAATGCGAGTGTATTTCTAGATGTTAAATTGCGTTCGTAATTGAACCCAAGTACCTTGCCTCCTATGCATCATTCACAATTTAACACTAATAGATATATTTTCTAGACTCAAACATTCCAAATCCTAGAACCTTATCTTAAATTGTCATCCCTTTAAACAAACTTTTATGGACTCAACACCATCTTCAACTTGGCTGCAACCAGCAATCACTTGAAATATTATTTCTAACACATAGGTTGTTCAAATCCAGTTTGCCTTAGCTCATTAGAAAGCTAATTATTAGGCTCACCTTCCTACCAAATCTCAAGATCTGCAGCTAAACCAGTGAGGAGTTACACTACCAAACCCGAGACGGTTTTACGAAAGTAGTACGTCCATCTTGACTACAGACCATTAGTCACTTGGAATATTGTTTCTAACACATAGATTGTCCAAATCCGGCTTGCTTTAGCTCTTTAGAAAGTTAACTACTAAGCACACCTTCTTACCAAATCTCAGGATCTACAACTAAACCAGTAAGAAGTTACGCTAACAAATTCGAGAGGGTTTTACGAAGGCAATTGGTCCATCTTGACTACAGACCACTAGTCACTTGGAATATTGTTTCTAACACATAGGTTGTTCAAATCCAACTTGCCTTAGCTTTTTAGAAAGCTAACTACTAGGCGCACCTTCTTACCAAATCTCAGGATCTACAACTAAACCAATAAGAAGTTACGCTAAGAAACCCGAAAGGGTTTGTGAGATTTCTGTAAGATTCCAACCTCCCAATACTATCACTACTCACCCCCATTCTTCCAAAACTATTACAAGATTTCCATTCTACTCTCCTTCCTCTTCCCAACTACCAAGGCTCATCATTCTTTTCCTCCTCAAGAAGCTTGTAGGAACAAGTATTCTCAAGATTGAATTGAAAATTGTGTCCAAGGAAAAAAAGGAGTTTCGATCATCCGAATCCACCTTTTAAAGAGAAGGAGAAGGAAGGTGAAGGTAGATCCAAAGCTTGGTGGCCAATGGAAGGAGAAGGAGAAGGTTCTTTTCCACCTTTTCCCACTTTCCCCCCAAGCAACTTCACTTAGACCTTCATTTTTTATCCTTTGACATTAAGGTTTTACTTTACCATGGTCCTACGCCATTATTTACGCATTCTTTTCCTTTTCCTTGGCCTATAAATTATGATCGCATATCTTGATGTCACAATTCCCCCCCACCTTCATTGCCGATTTGATTTTGTTGAAGATCTTTTCTTTCTTCATTGAAATTATGGCGTCGCGCATTGTCACATCTTATGGGCCCCAAGCTACACAAGTGAATGAAGAACTGCCTTCAAAATCATCTTTAGATTTGACCCTAACGTAGCATCCTCGTGACAAAGAACCCGAACCTCGGGAGGTGCACGCTTGTCTTGAAGTTGAACCCCCTCGAGCTCGGTACTATCATATTTCGCTGAACTCCCGCACCCTGGTGATCTTGTTATAAGTCGATCTTGTTTCTGGTGACGAACCTGAAACTGTTTGTGAAGGTTGTTATGAAACCGAAAACACTTCTATCTTCGCTTGGTCTTCAATTCTCGGTGTTGGACACTATCGTTGGTTGCGTAGTCCGATTTGTCAACTGCTTCCTAATAGTAAAGTGGACTACCTAGTTCGTACCATTCGACACGTTTTAGATTTTGTGCAATTATGAATTATCATTATGGCATAACCTAGGACTTAACATGTACTTGTAGCTCCTTGTTGAGCTTATTCATGATCTAAACAAATGTTTCAGTCCTTATGAAACTTTTATTACCATTGGCACATTATCACATTATCTACTTAATCATTAAGTTGATTCGAATTAATCCTATGTTCCTACAACTTGAAGATTGTTTTATCTCTATTGGGCCTTTCATTGACCCCCTCTCACCTGCTTCATAAATTCCCAACATCCTTATTATTCATTAAATATTAGAACAAAACCAATGTTTTGTTGCACATTGTGATTTTTGTTGTTTGTTTATTTCCCCCCAACCTTCTAGAAATTTCTCACCCCTAATTACGCCACTGAGGTTCTAAAATTATGGTTTACCAACTTTTTGCTAAAGAAAAGAACCGACCGAACCAATTTCATATTTTAGAAAAGAAAACAACCCCCCACACACTATGCGCATTCATCAACCCCTATTCTAACACAAAGTTGTTAAAAATCCCTAATAACCTCATCCCACTTGAATATCTTTAACGCAATTCTTAAAAATTAAGACTACCGGCCATGGCCATGTCGGTATGGCTCACACCTTTGTAATCATCAAAATCAATTTAAGTGAATGAATTCCAATGTTTCAAGTTGTGACATTGGTTAGCATGCAAAGACACATTGAAGCCATCATCTCACAACGGTTTCCTTCAGTATCTTTCAGAATGATTTTAAGAACCTTACATTTATTTTCTTAAGAACCAAAAGGCAAGATCAAACAAAAACATATTGAGGGATATCTATTCAAAAAAATAAAAATAAAATAGTCAATAAGCATGAATTGGACTTACAAGGCAGACATAAGTCATAACACCTCCATAGAAAATATTCAGACAAACCATGTTGCTCAAAATTATAGGCTTTAGAACTTGCAATACTGATTTCAAAGAAACCTTATGCTTGTATAATTGTCAATCTTCTAGAAACACAAAAACTAGGCATTCAATTAATGTGCAATTTCTTGCTTGTGAGAATATTGATGCCCACATTTGTTCCAATTTTACAAGGCAACAAATATACGTACATCAGCATAGGATTGTTCAATAAAGTTGTTGATTGAAATGGAACCTCTCCTTCTTGTGCCATGTATTACCCAAATTCAAATCGAATGTTGGTGACAAAAATCGACTTGCAAATAATAATAAATAAACAGTTAAACGTCTTTTGATCACATATGCAAGGAACTACCATAAAATTGGCCTTGGCATTGAGGAGTCCAATAAGAAAAGACTCCCAATCAAGGCCTTTCCAAATAGTGGGCACATCTTTTGTATTGTGTGTTGTACAGACGATAGCGATGGTCCTTATTGCATCATCTTGCAAGAACGATGCCAATGATTCCTTGTTGATGACATCCAATAGGCCTGACATGTTATCAACTTTGTCATACTTGTAATGACTATTCAACATAATGGCCTTTGTTGTAACATCTTCTACACTCCCACTCTGGATCCACTTCTTTAAAACATATTTAAACCTTGAAGGTGGAGCCTCATCTAAGGGCTTTAATTTCAATTTTTTTGAATGAAATTCATCATTGAGCTCCAAATCCAAAATAAAGAACAACATTTTGTTGAGGTTGTGCTTTTATTTCAACATCTGCCATTCGTCATCCAAGTAGGGCTTCTAATTATTGGCCATTGACTTTAGATGACCAAATGAATCATTATTTCATTTTGAATAATAACCTTCCTCTTTAGAAGCCTTGTAAACTCATACATGGATTCCAATTTTGGCCTCCCTCCTTTGGTTGGACACTCCCTCAAAGTTATCATTTTCGCAAGGAGCCCCCTTGCTAACTCCTCCAACTAAGTCTCCTTCAGATTTGCCAAGTAACTAAAGGCCAATTTGCCAATTGGTTTTGGTGGATGTGTTGGTATGTCTCCAAATCCATCAAGGATGTTGCACCTTTCCCATTCAAGGAGGACATTTTGGCACAACTGGAACATCACATCTATCAATAACAAGATGTTCATGCATTGTTTTGTTGATTCCACATTTAACACGGACTTCAATGTCTCCTCAAATTTCTTTGCAACATGTAAAACAAAAAGAAGGATTAATAATAAAAGTAAAAACAAAGGAACACTGCATAACATAATGTGATCTTTTGAATACCTTATATTCATTGGAGTGTCAAAGAAAAGCATCCAAATTTGGATGTGGCCGTTCATAAGTGTCCCAAATTCAATGTGCATGTGCAAGATTCTCCCTTTAAGAAGGCTTCGTTCCAAGGTGACAATCTTTGTTGTTCAAAATTTTCAAAAGGTTACAAATTTTCACAAAATTTGTGTCCCGCATGACGATTATTTAAAACTTGCTGTAAATCTCTCGAACACAATCCCTTGTAGTGGGATCCTCCACTAGTTCATGTTAATGCAATCATATTTTACTACTACATTCCTTCTAACTGTGTCATTCACATTACAAACTAGCAAGTATGCCAAAAAGGAACAATAATGCAAAGATAACGCACCTTTGCTACAATAATCAGAAACTAATGGTTTTGTATATCCTCCCACTTCCTTGACTTTCGCGGCAAAATATGTCCTAGACTTTAGAGGTCCTCTAGAATCACTAATATTAGCACTTTTGTGTCAAACTTTTTTTATTACATAATCCTCTTTTTGATTTCATCCTTATGTATATCCGAGAGGGGCAAGTATTTAATGTTCGGGGGCACTCTTTTAAAATGATGAATGTCAATTGTAACACCCAGAACTAGGTCATTTCCGAAAGGGAAGTAGTTCGAAAACTCATCTCCCAGTGTGTCATCCACCAATCAACACTTCGTTGCATCAAATCCCTTTTTGTCTTTACCTACCACCAGCTTTGTCAAAAATTTCTTTTTTTACTTCACTTTAGTTTTCTCCTTTCGTGGTTTTTTCGTTGGGTGTGGCTTATTTGAGCCTTCAAAGATAATCATAGCCTATTCAAAGGCCTTCTGGGAGTCTTTTGCCAATTCGTCCATCTCAATTTGAAGAACTTTGAAAAATTCGTCCCAACAATCACAAACATCTTGCATAGTTTTTTCCTTCAATTCTTTAAACTTGAAACCTTTCTTAACACTGGTCAAGGAGAGCTCATCGCTAATTCTATCAATCGAACAAACAAGGCCAACTACCTATTTATTTTTCAAGACCTTGACCATGAAGACGACCATCGCCAACTCGTGAACCCAAACCTTCAATGCTTATATGAACATTTTTTTGATGGAGTCCTTGTTATTAATCTTGATGAAGTGGAATTTTATCAAGGACTTTGTTGCAGGAATTAACCTCGCCCTGCAAGCCAATACGCTATTTGAAAGGGTGTGAATTCCAAGCTTTGCCTTGGGATAATATTGGTTGAGCCCCAAGTATTCACTAATCACCTTTTTTAGCAACGATGATGTGTACTTGCATGTTAAAAAAACTGCAGAAATATGACCCCAAGATTATTGCTTTAGACAATTAAAGTGTCTAAGCGTTGGAAAACAATATTATTTAGGAAATGCTTTGTGGCTGCCAAGCATTCTCTTGAAATGGATTGAGAAATCGCTTAGTAGCCGCCATGCATTTTTTTGAAATGGACTGAAAATCGCCTAGTGATTACCAAGTGTTTTTTAATGTTAAGACCTAAGGCATGCTTGATGGTAGCCAAATGTTTCTTAGCATTGAAACCTAAAGCATGCCTAGTGGTTGTTAAACATTTTTCTACATTATAAACTAAGGAAAGTTTGGTGATTACTAGGTGTTTCTCTACAATATAAGTTGAAAAACGTTTGGTGACCACTAAGTGCTTCTTAGTAATATAATCTATGAAATGCCTAGCGGTCACCATGGTGATTCTTTGTAATATAAGTTCAGAAACACCTTACAGCCGCTAGGCGTTCCTTGATATTAAAAATTTTAAAACCCCTAGTGGCTACCAAGTTTTTCTCTATAATATAATTATAGATTATAATATAATTATAGAAATGTTTGGCAGCTATTAGGCGTTTCTCTGCAATATAATTGTTAAAAAACCTGGTGGTCGCTAAGTGTTCCTTAACAATAAAATCTAAAATTCATACTGGCCACAAGGTGTTCCTTAATAATAAAATCTAAGAAATGTTTGGCGGCCGCTAAGTGTTCCTTGGCAATATTATCATAGAAATAACTGGCAACCGCTAGGCATTTCTCAACAATATAAATTGAAAAACACCTAGCAATAGCCAAGTGGTTCTCGAAAATATAAGCTTAAAAACTCCTAGCAACCACCTAGGGTTTCTTTGTAATGTAATCCTAGAAACACTTGATGGCTACCAAGTGTTTTTCAACAATATCAAATGAAAAAGCCTAGCAACCACCAGGTATTTCACATTAAATAATGTTAGAAATGTCTAATGGCCACTTGACGGCCACTAGGTGTTTCTTGGCGATATAAAATGAGAAACACCTAGCGACCACCAAGCGTTGCATTGCAATATAATCTTAGAAACGTTTAGCGGTCGTTAGGTGTTTCTATGAATGTAAGTTGAAAAAAGCTCGACAGTCATGAGGCATTTCTCATAAATATAATCTTAGAAATGCCTAGTGGCCATAAGGAGCTTTGAGGAAACTAGAACCGGTAACACTTGGTGGCCGCTAGGCCCTTCGATTTAGCAAGTTTAAGAGATTACTGGACTTATGATGGTTCATCGCCATTGTTAAATTTTTGAACTTGTCGATCCTTTGACATCAAGGTCCTTGTTTTGTTAGAGTCTATTTCACATGATTTTTTTGATATGTTAGGTTTAGAAATGGTTTTTGTTTTTGTGATTTTCCTCCATGAGATAAAATATCATTAAATTCTAAGTATAGATAGAAATGGGTACAAATAATACTCAAATGGATCCAATGAAAGCGAAAAAGACATGTAGATAACTACATCAACAATCTTATGCATAGAATGAAAGTGAATATCTATGACACAATTCTTTAAAATTTGACATGGAATCAAATGTAAACACAGAGAAATTATGGGGCAATGTCTAATCAGAAACAAATACATATAGATTAGACGATGAATTCATTAGAAGAAAAACATGTATTTTCGACTAGTCTTTGCGACTAAATTTTAGTCGCAAGAGACATTTTGCATCTAAAATCCCTTTAGTTGCCTAAGACAAGTCGCATGGGATAAATTAGTCGTAAATGACAAAGGGTATTGTATGAATAAAAAGTCAACAAATACATTTCATCCTTTGACTTCATTATATACGTATTGTCACATGCGACTAAGATGCAACTATTTTGGTCACAATTGAGGGCAAATGATGTGCTGCCACATGTCTTAATATTTGATTATTTAAATTATTATTATTATTATTATTATATTTTTGAAATAATCTAGGACGTTCAATTCAAATACTTTGATGATATTATTTTATGACATGTGGCCCAATGTGAGTATGCCATGTGGCATTAAAATTTTTAATAAAAATAAAAATATTAAATTGGTAGGTACTTAGGTAGGTACATAAATAGGTGCCTACAAACCTAGGCTGCATACCAACCTACCTACTTAGGTAAAAAAATAGGTAGGTAGGTTCTACTTT
>Ga0116228_10005574_pt1 | contig 11226 bp, 11 predicted proteins | sample S1TSphfallax_2_FD_89694 | JGI IMG/M metagenome (GOLD analysis project Ga0116228, IMG submission 89694) | Host-associated microbial communities from peat moss isolated from Minnesota, USA - S1T2_Fc - Sphagnum fallax MG | ecosystem: Host-associated > Plants > Peat moss > Unclassified | place... | reverse complement strand
TTGCACATACTTGAGCCTTGTTGAAATTGTCATTCATAGATGTAGAGTGGTGCTCTAAATGTTGAACATAGTTTGGGTGTCCTGTCCATATTGGAAAGAACAGAGCAGAAGCCTTGAGCTAATTTTAGTTGAAGCCTCTGTGGTCCAATAAGCTTCCTACAGATCCTCAAAAGTCATGCATTAGTATTGTGTACAATTGAACATGATGAACATAGAGTTGTTCAACACATCAATTGAACCTAGCATGGAATAATACACCTATGTGGACCCAGGCTGTAACTCTTTGGAAACACCAGTCAAATAGGGACTCGCATCAGCAAGCATGTTTTGTGGCTTTTCGACTTTCCTTCCTTGTGGGACAATTAATCAGCATTCAGAAGCTCATAACAATTTCTCTTTTGGATTTAAATTTATGGAAGATTGAAAACCTTGGGGAATCACTGTTTTCACTAGATGTAAAATCTTGCCCAAAAAAACAAAGCATGTATGTATCCACTGCATATATACTCCTACAGATGCAGTCAAGGGCTATATCAACCTTATTCTAAAGACTCATTCATATTGTAGAAATGTTTTACATTGCCTAGAAGTTTTGAGTCATGTTTGAACTTTTTAAACAAGTTTTTGGAACTCTGTAAGCTAGATGTGGGAAAAGATCACCTTTTGCAACAAGTTAAGGGTAATCATGTTGAAGCCAATTTGGCCCATATTAGAGTGGGGTGGCATGGTTTGGGACACCAACCTACAGAACTTCGAGGAAAGTGTCAGGGTCTTGACCAGTGTTGTGCATGTAAGTGTCAATAGTAGTATAGACGACATATAAATTCAGTGTAAGTGCAAATCATTTACAGTTACATGGCCAAATGTTTTACAGTTACACTTATCCTGTTGCAGTATATATATTATTATTTCTACACTTGCACGAGGCCAGTGTAACTATTTGTCAAATACACTTACATGGCCCTGTGTAAACGTTTTGGGACATGTAAGTGTAAAAACTAAAATTATTTGTAAAGCCACCCTTGCCTTTGGGCCTCCTTTCACCCCAAACGCTTCTTTCAGGGGTGTCTATAAAGTAAGGAAATTTTATTAAATCTGGGAATGAAATGCTGAAAATCAGCATTTAATGCACAAGGTTTAAGTCTAATTACAATACCTTTACAAGTAGGAGCAGTGAAAATATATGCAGCAACAGTGGAGGCGCTAAAGAAAAAGGAAAGACAGGGTGAAACTCAGTTCACCATAAAAACTGATGTCACCCCACCCTTGAATCTAATGTTTTTTATTTTTTTGAATCTCGCCCTATTTATGATAAACTCAGGGTTCTAGTGTTGTTTTCCTTACTTTATAGATAATTTTATTATATATCTTTAATGACCAGACCTTCTTGCAAAGTCATATGAATTAGTTGTGTGTGTATATTTTGATGGTTTTTCTTTTCCCCAATGGGTCATTTAGCTGGCTTATCTTCAAAAACATTGTAAATTCTCCCCTCCTCAAATAAAAATCACATTTTTTACATTGTTATGTATTTATATTATTTTACATAGACATGTAAAATCATATAAGCGTATATATTTTTATATTTACATTGTTTTATAGGATTGCATAAAATTATATAAATTTATTCTTTTTACACTTACAATATTATATTTTACATAGCATAAAATAAATTTAGATGATTTTACACTTACACGGAGTGTAAGTCCCATACCATTTACTCACTCAACACTGGTCTAGACCTAACCCCCATATTACACAACACACATTAACATTCTTTCATGCATGTGCAAGTTTCCTTGAACTTGATTTCTATAAACTATTGCAGATTTATTGAACCCAATCACAGCTGAGAAATTTGCACAGAAGAGAAGAGAGCTTCTTAGTTGTTAAACATAGTTGTGTGGTAGACATGTTAAACATAATTGCATGTTAAGGATTTGACAGTTGTTTGTGCCATTGATTTTGTATATCAAAGCAAACAAACCTTTATCTTATTTATTTATAGCTTTGGCCCATGCTTGGATTCCCTCCCAGTGGACGTAATTGTGTTCAACATTTTGAACACCAAATGAAGAAAGTTTAATTTAGTCATATGTTGACATGGCAAGTTTGTGTGAAGAAGATGCTCAAAGATAAAAGATGCCTTACAAAATTGTATTCAACATGCCATTCATTACATTGTGTGTATAGTATAGTGTGATTCATATTACTTAGTTGTGGGGGACCCCAAATGTTCATATCTTTCTTCAGTTTTTGTTAATGGGCCTCCATGATTTGCAAATCACAAAAAATTGTGATCAAATTTTCAGCATTCCCAAAATATATATATTGTAGGTCTCTTCTTATATGTTACAAGAGGAGAAGTTTGGGCAAAGGATATGGGATTACATATGGTGCTATTGGGAACATGTTGGGAACATATTGAGAACTTAGGTGACTTGGTGGGAACATGATAGAAGAACTGTATGGAAAATAGTGGGAACATCAAATTCCCCCATGCCCCCAACCCCACACAAGGAAAAAAATTTGGCCTCTTCAATGCATGTTGCCTGACCTCATTGGCTGGATGGCATGTCTATTCTTAATTGTGTTGGTAACCATTTTTGGCCTAGGCTAATGGAAGGGCATGAATTGTAAGGACATAGTCTATCATCCTATTACTGAATGCTTCGCATAAGCTAGCTGAACTTCGTGGCCTTTGAGAGAGTCTGCCAACAAGGACAGGCATCAACCCCACCACCACAGTATATTGGGGACATGCTTGGATGCACAACTTGTTGATTTTGTGGAAGTTGTGTGTGATGGTACAATTTGGTTGTGGTAGCTTGCTCAGAACATTCTGAACTATTGGTTTTGGTTGTTTGTCATTGAGGTAAGAAGGTAGATGCCATACTAAAGGGGGAGTGTTTTTTTTCCTCATATTTGAGTTGTGACATGAGTGGTTATCCGCAAGTAGTTTTAAGTATGCAAATTTGGCAACTAACTTTTTTTTTTGGTTGATCAAGTGGCTATGCTTGTTCAAACAAGCCTAAGAACTTGCTACAAAATCAAATGCAAAATAGGAAATGAAAGGAAACCTTATGTTATTTGAGGTATACAAACTAGCAACTAAGTAGAACCCAACACAAAAAAATTTGCTACTATGTGAAACTCCATGTAAGTAAATGGCTATTGAGTGAAATTTCATGTACGTACATTTGCTAGCACTTGCATTTTAGTGGTGAAAAAATAGCAACAAGATGTAAAAATTAATAGACATTGGAATCTAGTGCCAAAATCTCCCAGGGGAATTGAACTCTAGTCTTGAAGAGATTGCAAAATGTAACAGCAAATTGCTTGTAATAAAACAAAAAAAATCAAAATTATATGTTATTTCAATGGAAGATTGTGCACAAAATAGATATTGCATACACCTTAAGGCTCATACCAACCAAATCAATAGAATTGATTGAAATGAAACAAATATTGCAAACATTAAAATAAAAACACAAGAACAACTTATTGCATAAAAAGACAAGGTTTAAAGATTTTTGAACTATCCATCTACACCATGGTGGGATTTTGCAATAGTCCAAGAACTCATTGCTACAACAAAAGGGAAAGTGTTCAATGTAAAGAACTTACGAGCAAACATTTTGATAACCAGATCCAAATGGGTTGTCAGTCTATTCCTTAAGTTGTTATTCATAAACCCAAAATTAAAGAAGCATTTATCATCTTCAATGTTACCCATAATTATGGCCATGAATAACCCAATGAATTTCAGCCATTTAGACAACCAATGACAAAGTAATTGATTATTGGCCAACTTAATCCAAATGTTTGTGCAAGGATTATAATTTATAGGAGGATTAATGGTAGCATGGCAATTGGGGAGCATAGTGAGTTTGAAAACATATGCATGTTGCACCAGCAATGTTTCATCAAGTAAGGGTGGGATGTACAATTTTTTTGGGCTAATATGCTTGCCAAAACAATAATCAACTTCTAGATTTGAAAGTTGAACCATAAACTTTTGCTCAACTTCATGTTGCACCCAAAACTAAAGATAAATCCCATCAATGGCATTCATAATGTCCTAAGTTAGGAATCATCACTCAAGTTCTTGAATGAAACTAATAGTTGTAACACTATATTACTATTTCACAGTTTTAACTGCATTCAACCAATCAAGTCTAGAAACACAACTTAAACAACCAATTAACACATCTATTTATGAACCATGTATGTGCAAGAGAAAAATTGAAACCATAAATACTCCACACCAAAATTAGGTTTAGAAATCCAAACTATATGTAGGGGATCATATAAGTGATGCACAATTGCAAAGAATATCTAAAAAAACTCCATCAACATGCCCATAAATTGTAATTGGATCAACATATAATTTGTACATATCTCTTTCACAAGCTTTAATGGCATCGACAAAATCACATAAAAATACATCTTGAGCTTGAGCAAACTTTGACAAAAATTGCATACATTCAAGCAAAGGTATGATACAACTCAAACCCAGAAAATTTTCCACATCACATAAAAGGTTTAGGTTTCTTTTTGTTGTTGTGTTTCATGTCTACTCATCAAACATGTGCATGACGAGGGACTTATACTTTGCCACAACGCATTTGGTAGGAGACAACATCGAAATCCAACATGATATCTTCACATTGCGCAAGATTTTCAACACTTTCTTTTCCAAAAATTTAGCTATCTTAATTCTTTCTAGAAATTGTTTTAAGCTTTGTGCATATTACTTATAAACAACTTGGAGCAACACCTCAAGTTTTGCAACCAAGGACAATTGAAACAATGTTTACACAATTAAATTAGTCCAATTTGTAACACATGCCATAATGCACACTTAACAAAAATGGTACATGCTTTTCCTTCAACTGCACTATAACCCTAATTTTTGAACCCTAATATCTCCTCACATTGTCTACTCCAAAATAAACAAGCTCCAAAACTAAGTTAGACTTCGAAAGATTGCCATACAAAAATAAAGATTCCACAATTACCTTTATTAAATTATCAACATGGGAACCTTCAACAACTTGCTGCAATCAAAAGAATTGGTCCAACCATTTCCACCCTTCCATAACATACACATGGATAGAAATCCATGATTGATTATCGATCAAGGTCATTTCATCACAAAACACAAAAAAAAAATTGGGCTTTTTACATTGCTAGACGAGTGGTTCAAAACATAAGTTCATGCATAGTTTTACCCATGTTCCAACCAATTATGTCTATCTAATGTTTTTGAAAGTTGTTTGGCACTTTAAAAAAATCAAACAAATCTTTACAACCCTTGAAGTTTGTCATAGGCCTCCCTACCTCAAAAAAATGGAAAATCATGACAAACTATTCAAACTTTTTCTTATGTTCTTCAAGATCTCCATTTTGTAACTTGTTGAGCCACAAAAGCTCACCCATTAAACGTAACATATTCTTGTTCATTCTTAACATGTTGGTTAATGTTGTTAATGTAATATTGACCAAAAGCCACCCTCAAACATGCAAATGTTCCTTTCCAACAACCTACATGTTTTTGTAATCAATCGAACTTAAAAACCATAAGTTTTTTTTTCTTTTTTCAACCTCATTACAAATTATACATTTCACTTGGGTCATCTTTCTCTCAAGACCAATAATTGCTTCAACTCATGGAAATTTTAATAGCTGAAATAGGTGCAATCACAATTGGGGTACACAAAAATCATTCTCAAGACATTATTTTGAATGACCATTACATTTACAAAATAATTTATTTGGTATTTTTTTTTTTTTGGCATTAGATATTCACATAATTATTGATTAAAATGGTGGTGATTTTTTATGTTTTGGCTGATTTAAACATGTTTGCAAATGTCCTAGAAGATGGTTTAAAAACCGTTTCCCACTACGCAGTTATATCAAAAAGGATTCAACATGACTAAGAATATTTGTTCAATTTACTCCATATTTAAACCACAAATAGAATAAAGTATGTTTTATATGATGTCATCATTTTTTTGTATGATAAATGATTAAATTTTGTGGAATTGATGTTAGAGTTTTGAATTTTTTCATAAAACAAATGCGTTAGTAAGGACTATCAAATTAATTTTGTTATTTTAAAATTTACATTCTAAAAGTGTGGAAAGAAGTATAGGAACCATGGGTGCAAAATAAAGGACATTATTTGTTGTTTTTAATAAGTTTTTGGCACTATAAATGAAAGTATGTCATTTTGGAATCTCAAAGTAAGCGTTAAACCCATTCCTTTTTCTAATTTTTTTCATAAAAGAAATATAAAGGAGATCAACAACTAAAATCAAAATAATTACATAATGCTAGAAGACAAAGCTCTTGGAATTCCTTTTGAAATATGGGGTTGACGTTTTTATTTGCGCACAATGATAAACATTTGCAACAATTGCTCATCCAAAATGTTTTTTTGGAGGTGTAGGTCTAAATAAACCATCACTAGAAGCATCACTAAAAGAACAAACATTAACATCCAAAGGATTAGAAGGAAAAAAATTATAGTACTTGAAATTCAAAGGGGGCTTGAGTGGCAACATCGTCACAAAGATAAGAGAAAAACTTGTGCAAAAAAATGTTACAACAAATGTGAGCAACAAATTAAACCTGGATGCAATTAGAAGAAACTCAAAAACACAAAGCAAAGTGCATCAAAATACTTACAATAAACACCAAAATAAAAATGCAATAGTAGAATGCAACATGAAAGTACTTGCTAAAAACACCACAAGCAAAATGCAACACCAATTTTTTGTAGCAAAACACAAAATTCATGTACGCCAAATCCTTAAAATTGCTTCACCAAAATGCAAAAGTGCACAATGTTACAAAGGCATGATCATAAGCTTTATGCATAATGATGATCATACCTTGAGGTAGTTACTAACAAGCTTGATGGTGACGACATTTATTTGTTGGAGCTTGGAGGCTTGGAGTCTTCATTGGCAAGTTGACAATTGTTCGTTGGTGCTTTTCAAGTTAAATGCTTGCAAATTGCAAGTCAACAAGCTCTTTGAAATACTAGATTTAAGCAACAACAATAACAAATTTGAAAGAAAGATCGACAATATAGATTCATAATAGGGAAGTAATGGCAAGCAAATGGGTTTAGAATGCTAAAACACACAAACACCATGAACATCATTACCAAAGAGGATTGTTGTGAATTCATTAGCATCATAATCATATTTTGGCATCTAATGGCCAAACTATTTAGCAAAGGTGGCTACTAAAGATTTAATTTTCAACAAAATGATTTGTGTCACATCAAAAATTATTGATTGCCAATGATTTCGGCCCAATCTAATGGTCTAAAATAAACCTAGGTGGTGGAATCGCCCCATTTTGGTTAGAGAAAATGCTAATTTTTTCCAAAATAAAAAAACTATCAAGTGGTGATGCCTCATTAGTATAACCCATTTTGGGACCTCAAAAAAGGTCATGGATTGAAACCTAGTGGACTGCAAGTGAAATTCCTACCTTTTCTTTTTCACTTTAGGGTAAACCAATTGGTGATCAAACACTTAATCCCTTAAGGTAGGCTAAACTTGAGGGGAGGGCTCTATTGTTTTTGGTGTCTCAACAAACTTGAACCCTTCTTATAGCTGCATCTAGGACACTAAAAATCATCAAAAACATAATAGAACTAGAAAGCTATGGGCCCCCAAAGTAGAGGGGTCAAGAACTCAAAAAAACAAACCACCTAACGTTACTAAGGCTGATTTCTCGAACATTAAAAAAACTCACTGTATTTTGCTTTGTTGCTATTGGAGTTGAAAGATGATTTGTAAACCTTTAGGTGGCGCTCCTATAGCAGTTTAAATTGTTTAAAATGAATAAGAAATAAGAAAGTTATGAGGTTTGAGAGTAGGAGGGGTCAAAATGAAAAAAAAGTGTTTTGATTTTTTTTAAAAAGTATTTTCTTTCCTACTCTTTTTTGGCTGGTCCTTTGGCTTTGCAATTTTAAGATGATTTGTAGAGCTTGAGAAGGTGCTTCTATAACATTTTAAATCACTCACAATGGAGAAGAATTGAGAAAGATCTTGCAAAAGTGTTTGGTCATAGGCATGCAATCAATCCTTGATGGGCTAGTTTATCTGACTTCAAGAAAATTACAAGAGCAAAGCAAAATTTAGAACTGTTAGATGTGCATGCATATCATCCCCTTGGAAAGAAATGGGATACAAAACTGAAGTAGGAGCTGATGATCTTTATCTTGGATCTTGGGAAAATTAAATGAGAAGTCCATGTATCGCCTATATTTAACATGATAAATGTGCTTATCATTGAATTGAAGCAAATGTGTTTTGTAATGTAAAAACATTAATGTTGATGTGATGGTCTAGTTTTGAAAGTGCAGATGATTAGCAAAGAACCACTTTGTCCTAGGCTCCTCATTTTGGTTAAGTAATCCCACACCTTGAAGTCTTTCCCTACCCCAAATTTGAGACAAATGGGAAAAGTTGTACTACCATAGCCTAATGTCAGTTTCCACATTGACAAAACAAAAATTCATTTAGTTTTCACAAATTTGAAATTATTATTTTTCATGATCTACTACGGTATCCTCACACAAGGAATAAAATTATGCACATTTTAGGTTACAATAATTATTATTGGTTTTCAACACCTCAGCTTCAAATTTTCAAAAAAAAATCATTTCACTATTTTAAGGATTATTTAATGAACATTAGGGTAAAGTATACTGGCCCACAGAAGGTTGTACACACAGAAGGTTGTACAAATATGTGTTAGATCCATTTGGTATAGGTGATGGGTTTTACATATATAATCATGAGATGTATTAGACATGTCAAACAACTAAAATGTTGAAAAGTATGATTGTAAAAGGTGGATGGACATATCAGGAAGCCCTTTATGGCCCCCCATGGAGCACCTGCCCTTTTCCACCACATCATTTAGTAGTTATGTCCAATATCAAAGCCTTGTACATGTTCATCATATATATACATACATATGTTGTTTGCAACATTTTAAAGTGGTTTGTTGAATGTGAACCTTTTGGGGGAAAAAAATGTCTAATGTGGTGTTGAACATATCAAAATTACTATTTGAGACTCCTGATTTCTAGGGTGAGACTATTACATTACCTATGGTTGATGTTCAACTCTTTCCAAATTATGGGAACAACACCTTTCTTTCATAGGCTTTCTAATATTGAAAAAGTTTACACATGGGAGCTTATTTGCTTATAATCGTCCCTTCACTTGGGATCATGTGCTGACGACCTGGTGCACCCATAGCATTAGAAAACCTCTGGGATTGTATCTGCGGCAACTAGGAAAAATTAAGCCCTCTTAATGCTATGGTGAAGGACCATGACCAGGAAAATGTTGGGCCTAAAAGCCCTCAAAACAGATCTAAAGGCACTCCCATGGAAATTCACAATTCATTTAAGTGTGAACGGAGGTTGTGAAATGTAATGTAAAGTGAAAATAAATATTATTGAGGTACCAACATATTATAATGAAGACAAAAAAAAATATTAGTTTATGTAAATTTTGATTTTAAACTTCAATTCTATGGAACTTTCTTTTAGTACTCATTTAGAATTTCTCCTTTCTTTTTCTTCATCATTTTCTTTCTAGGTTTTCTGTTTTCCATTTTTTTCATTTTGCCATTTCGTCAAGTAGGATCACCATGGATCATAGAAGAGAAAAGAATATGGAAGAAAAATTTAACCAATCATGGTTATTTTGGCCAATGGGGTAATTAACTTTAAAAATATATATTTTAAGAATTTAAGAAAAAAATATGTTAAAAAACTTGATCAATCATTGTTTTTTGGGAACATGGCCAACACACTTTGTGCCCACCTTAAAAAAACATAATGTAAAAAATCCAATCAATCATGGTTATTTTTGCCCATAGGCTAATGAAATATGCACCCACCTTCAAAAAAACATTTCTAAGAGAATTAAGAAAATTTTATGACAAAAATTTTGTAGACCAATCATGGCTTTTTGGGCTCATGTTCTAATGAATGCTTCACCCACCTCTAAAATGGTTTTTTTTTTAAAAGTTTGAACCATCAAAATATGACCAATCATAATTTTTTGACCTCATATTCTAATGGACTTGATGTTTGGCTCATCTCAAACACCAAGTCCATTAGACTATGAGACATTATCCGTAGTGCATTTAATGTTTAATTTTTATCCATTTACATTTCCTCAATTCCTTGGTCCTTCAACCTTTGAATAAAATGAACTTGAACCCTTAAATGGTGTTTGTTTCAATCATAGATTTTCTATTTTGATGGTCATGGGCTTTCAGGCAATAGAATAAAAAAGGCCTTACAAGTATTATCAATTAGCCCCTTAGATTTTCTCTTTAATGTTAATTAACTTGTGACAATAGTTTGTTTTTGTTTGTGTAATTGATGGTGGGGTAGAGAAAGCTGGGTGGGGCATATGATTTGCAAACAAGCAAATAAAAGGGTAGGATCTAATATGGTTGTTATTGTTGATTCTCATTTGGTAGTTATGAGTCCTCTTTGCATAGGTCTTTACTTGATTTTAAGTGATTGTTTGCTTTTGTTTTATCTTTTTGTCTACTTGTGTTCTCATTTGTCTTGTACTGTTGATGTTCCCATCCTTGATTTTTTATTTACAAGGTTTTGTTTTCTAAGACCTGTTACAAATACTTGAGTGTTGAATTTGTTACACATATTTTGTAGGGTGGGTGGTGTGCATGTTGAAAATAGTTTTGGGTGTTGAAACTTTTTTGTCTTGTGGATGGACTCCAACAAGAACATGGCAAAACCAAGTGGAGTGAACTAGCACCCACCAATGCACCACGAAGGATGGATGATAACTGGTCAGGAAAAAGTTATTTGTTGGGTTTCAATTCTTTAACTAACCATGGTGGTTAACTCAATTGCTATGTAAATACGACTCTTGCTTATGTATTAACCAGTGTTGTGCATGTATGTTGTTTTTAATATTTCTTGTGGAAGGACATGTAATATCTTTTCAAATTTTTTATCCATTGGGGAAAGGTATATTAACATTCAAAAAAACTCATCAAGTTAGGTTTGGGTATATAAAAATTAAGTTTTCTAATAGATGAATAGGGCTTGGATATCCCCATACCATATAATGATTTTTGAGGTAAAAAATTGGGTACATTTTTTATTCTATTAAAAATTTTAAAAAATCATATTTTCAAATT